>RRZU010700625.1_pt1 | contig 16786 bp, 7 predicted proteins | sample 2165561 | NCBI WGS metagenome assembly RRZU01 (sample SAMN10456909, study PRJNA506462) | wastewater metagenome | isolation source: wastewater sludge | place: USA: Moscow, Idaho
CTCGCATGCACTGCGCGAGCAGAGCGTTGCCAGCACCGAGATCGCACGCAACGTCGAGCAGGTCGCGCGCATGGCCGAGGAGAACTGCGCCGCCGTTGCCGGCAACGCCGCCACGGCGGCGCAGCTCGAACGTCTCTCGGAAAGTCTCGAAGCCGAGGTGCTGCGCTTCCGGCTGAGCTGAGATCCGTCCAGGTCACGCGCGCCGAGACCTTGCCGGCAGCGCCGCGGAAATCCCGATCGTGGTCGGTCGCCGGGGGTGAAACGTGCGGATGGCCGCCTGACGAGAGCGGAATCTGCTTTAATTCGTCATGCGCGGCAACATTCTTGCTTTTGCTCTCGGTGTCGGCTGCCTGCAGCTTCAGGAGACTCTGCCGGCGTTGTCACTCGCCGCTGGCCTGCTGGTCGGCGGTGCATTGCTGCTGCTCTGCTGCGGCCGCTGGCAGCATGCACTGGGACGAACCGTCACGGCGATCGCCTGTGCCATGCTGGGCCTGGCCTGGGCGGCACTGCTCGCCGGGCAGCGATTGCTGGATCAGCTCCCGGCCGAGTGGGAGGGGCGTGATGTGCAGATCGTCGGCGTCATTGCGGCGCTGCCGCATGCCTTCGAGCGCGGTGAACGCTGCGAATTCGACGTCGAGGCGGTAGAAACTCCCGGCGCGCGTCTGCCGCGGCGGATCATGCTGTCCTGGTATCACGGCTGGCGCGAAGACGAGTGGCGCGATGCTCCGCGGATTCGCCCGGCCGAGCGCTGGCGCTTCACCGTTCGTCTCAAACGCCCGCACGGCAACGCCAACCCGCATGGCTTCGATTACGAGGCCTGGCTCTTCGAGCGTGGCCTGCGGGCCACCGGCTATGTGCGTCCGCGCGCCGAGGCACAGCGTCTCGACGACTTCGTGCTGCGGCCTACCTATGTCATCGAGCGTTGGCGTGACCGGATACGCAGTTCCTTTTTTGAAGTTCTGCCCGATGCAGCGTATGTGGGCATTCTCGCTGCGCTGGCGATCGGCGACGAGCAGGCGATTCCGGCAGCACAGTGGCGCCTGTTCCGGCTGACCGGGGTGACGCACCTGATGTCGATCTCCGGCCTGCACGTGACGATGGTGGCGGCGCTGTTTGCCGGTCTGGTCGGTTGGCTGTGGCGGCGCAGCGAGCGGCTGATGCTCTTCCTGCCGGCGCCGAAAGCAGCGATCGCCGCTGGCTGGTGCACGGCTTTCGGCTACTCCCTGCTCGCCGGTTTTGCCGTACCGGCGCAGCGGACCGTCTACATGCTGAGCGTCGTTGCCCTGGCGCTGTGGTCGGGCCGCAATCTCGGCGCCAGTCGCAGCATGCTGCTGGCATTGCTGGCGGTGCTGCTGCTCGACCCCTGGGCGGTGCTGGCGCCGGGATTCTGGCTTTCCTTCGCGGCTGTCGGGTTGCTCTTCTTTGTCGGTACGGCCCGGCTGGGTGCTTCCCGTGGCTGGCGAGCGCTGCTTGCCAACTGGGGTGCGACGCAGTGGGCAGTGACCCTCGGGACGCTGCCGCTGCTGCTGCTGATGTTTCAGCAGTTCTCGCTGGTGTCGCCGCTGGCCAACGCCCTTGCGATCCCGCTGGTCAGCTTCATGATCACGCCGCTGGCGCTGCTCTTCGCCGTCTTTCCCTGGCCGCCGCTGCTCTACTTCGATCACTGGCTGCTGTCCGGTTTGATGGGTTTTCTCGAATGGCTGGCGGTCTGGCCGGTATGGGAACAGCCGGCACCGCCGCTGGCGGCGACGCTGGTAGCGATGCTCGGGGTGATCTGGCTACTGCTGCCGCGCGGTTTCCCGGCACGCTGGCTCGGGCTATGCCTGTTGCTGCCGGCGCTGCTCTGGCCGGCAGCACGACCGCCGGTGGGCGATACCTGGGTGGACGTCCTCGATGTCGGGCAGGGACTGGCGGTTGTCGTGCGCACTGCCGAGCACAATCTCCTCTACGATGCCGGCCCACTGTACAGCGCCGAGTCGGACGCCGGGCAACGCATCATCGTTCCCTATCTGCGTGCGCACGGCGTCCGGCAGATCGATGCGCTGGTCGTGACCCATCGCGACACGGATCACTCGGGAGGCGTGCTTGCGGTGCAGGAGGCCCTGCCGATTGCGCGCACGCTGTCGTCGGTTGCCGAACTTCCCGGCGAACCCTGCTTTGCCGGGCAGGCCTGGGAATGGGACGGCGTTCGCTTCACGATCCTGCACCCGTCAGCCACTGATTACGAGCATAGGGCGGCGAAAACCAACCACATGAGCTGCGTGCTGCGGATCGAAAATGCCTTCGGCAGCGTCCTGCTCACCTCCGACATCGAGGCGCGCGACGAGCAGGCCCTGCTCGACCGGGCCGCGGCCCGCTTGCGCAGCGACGTGCTGCTGGTGCCGCACCACGGCAGCGGCACTTCGTCGACGCCCGACTTCATCTCCGCCGTTGGCGCGCGTGCGGCGATCATCCCCGTGGGTTATCGAAACCGCTATCAGCATCCCCGTCCCGACGTCGTCGAACGTTATTCCGGCAGCCGGGTGTGGCGCACCGATCGAGATGGCGCGGTGCGCATCGATCTGACGAGTGAACTCGCTCTCTCCTCGTATCGAGCGGCGTATCGACGTTACTGGCACGGACAGTGAAGCGGGCTTGCCAGGCAAAACCCATAATCTTGCATGTAACCCATTTGGCATGGTAAAGAATGCAAACAACTTCTCTCGCCGAGGCCGCCGCGGCAATGGCGGCGTCTCCGGAACTGGGACTATAATGAATCCATATGACGCGTGTTGACCAAGACGGAGGATTGCAGATGGTAAGGAGCAAGTTTGATGACAAGCAGGAAAGCGCCGCCGGAAATGGCCAAGCGGTAGTCTTGTCCCCGCAGGAGCGCCGCGCACAAGGAAGCGCACTGCGCGATCTGGTGTCGCGCGAGGCACAGGGCGGATGGAAACCGCCGAAGAAACGGCGTGATCCGATCGAGGTGCTGACCGCCTCCAACGAGGGCCGGATGCCCGAACTCGTGCCGATCCGCTTCGGGCGAATGCTGCAGTCGCCGTTCACCTTTTACCGCGGCTCGGCCGCGATCATGGCCGCCGACCTCGCGTCTACGCCAAACACCGGACTCCGGGTACAGGCCTGCGGCGACGCGCATCTGCTGAACTTCGGTGGCTTTGCGACGCCGGAGCGGCAAGTGGTCTTCGATGTCAATGACCTCGATGAGACGCTGCCGGCGCCCTGGGAGTGGGATCTCAAGCGTCTTGCCGCGAGCATCGTCATTGCCGCGCAATACTTGCGCCTGCATGAAAACGAGGCCACACGGGCGGCGACGGCAACGGTGCGCGCCTACCGCGAGCGGATGGCCGACTATTCGTCGATGCGGGCGCTCGATGTCTGGTACGACACCATCCCTCTTGACCGCGTTCAGGCCGAGATGAGCGGAACCAGCGACAAACGCAGGCAGCTCGTCGCCAGGCGGATCCAGAAAGCGCGCCAGCAAAGCGCCGTCGAAAACGTTTTCCTGAAGCTCGCCGAACATCACGGGGCGCTGCCGAAGATCAAGGACAATCCGCCACTCGTCTTCCACCCCAGTGAAGAACAGGCTCCGGGAATGCAGACGCAGTACCGGGAAGCCCTGGACACTTACCGCGCGTCCCTTCCCGAGCACGTGCGCGTGCTCTTCGACCGCTTTCACCTGTGTGACGTGGCGGTCAAGGTCGTCGGCGTGGGCAGCGTCGGGACCCAATGCCTCGTGGCTCTGTTCATGGCTGCGGACAATGACCCGCTCTTCTTGCAGATCAAGGAAGCGCGGGCATCGGTTCTGGAACCCTATGCGGGGGCGAGCCTGCATGCCAATCACGGCCAGCGAGTCGTTGCCGGGCAGCGCCTGATGCAGGGAGCGAGCGACATGTTCCTCGGCTGGACGGCAGGCGTCAACGGCCGGCACTACTATTTCCGGCAATTGCGCGATGTCAAGATCAGCGCCATCGTCGAGGGATGGGATGTCGACCTGCTGACCATCTACGGCCGGCTGTGTGCCAGAGCACTGGCGCGAGCGCATGCGCGCTCCGGGGATGCGGCGCTGATCGCCGGCTACATGGGTTCAAGCTCCATCTTCGACGACGCCATCGGCGAGTTCGCGGTCGAGTACAGCGACCAGAATCAGCGGGACTACCGGGCTTTCGTCAAGGCGGTCCGGGAAGGACGACTCGAAGCGCAGGTGGAAGACAATCCGTGAGTCCAGCCGCAGATACTGAAGGAGCGCGACCCGCGAGCGCGTTGGCGCGCGACCCACCGGTCCGCGGCTGGCGCGCCGTCTTTCCCCCGGCGCAGTGGCTCGCCGCGTATCGGCCCCAGTGGCTGGCGAACGACGCGATCGCCGGTGTCACTCTTGCCGCCTACGGCATCCCGGTGTCGCTCGCCTATGCCTCGCTGGCCGGCCTGCCGCCGCAGTACGGCATCTACTGCTATCTGGTCGGCGGCCTGTTCTATGCCCTGTTCGGATCATCTCGCCAACTGGCGGTCGGTCCCACCTCGGCAATCTCGATGCTGGTCGGCGTCACGATCGCCGGCATGGCGCAGGGCGATCCGGGTCGCTGGGCCGACATCGCGGCGCTGACTGCACTGGTCATCGCCGCCATGTGCGTGCTGGCGTGGCTGTTTCGACTGAGTTCGCTGGTCAACTTCATCAGCGAAACCATACTGCTCGGTTTCAAGGCTGGCGCGGCGCTGACGATTGCCATGACCCAGTTGCCCAAGCTGTTCGGGGTCAAGGGCGGCGGTGAGGGTTTCTTCGAGCGCATCGTCATCCTCGCTGGCCAGCTTCCCGGGACCAACCTCGCCGTGTTCGCTTTCGGTTTGGCCGCTCTCGCGGTGCTGCTACTGGGGGAAAGATTCCTGCCGGGCCGTCCGATCGCATTGTTGGTGGTGGTGATTTCCATCCTCATGCTGTCGGTGACCGCACTGGGGGATCTCGGTTTCAAGATCGTCGGTGCCTTGCCACAAGGCCTGCCTGATTTCCACATGGCGGAGTTGCGGCTGCGCGACGTGGATGGGGTGATCCCGCTGGCGTTCGCGTGCCTGTTGCTGGCGTACGTGGAAAGTGTTTCCGCAGCACGTACCCTGGCACAGGCGCACGGCTACGAAATCGACGCGCGCCAGGAACTGCTCGGCCTGGGCGCCGCGAATCTGGCCGCGGCGTTCTTTCAGGCGTACCCAGTGGCCGGCGGCCTGTCGCAGTCCTCGGTAAACGACAAGGCCGGCGCCAAAACGCCGCTTGCCCTGGTTTTCGCTTCGCTGACGATCGGTCTTTGCCTGATGTACCTGACCGGGCTGCTGTACAACCTGCCCAACGTGGTTCTCGCGGCGATCGTGCTGGTTGCCGTCAAGGGCTTGATTAATATCGGCGAACTGCGTCACATGTGGCGGGTAAGCCGCTTCGAATTCAGCGTGTCGATGGTCGCTTTCGCCGGCGTGCTGCTGTTCGGAATTCTCAAGGGCGTGATTGTGGCGGTGCTCGTCTCGATGTTGTTGCTCATCCGGCGCGCCGCGCACCCGCATGTGGCCTTCCTCGGCCGCATCCCCGGCACCCTCCGGAGTTACTCCGACATGGAGCGCAGCCCGGACAACGAGGCAGTTCCGGGTGCGCTGGTGTTCCGCGTCGAGGCGTCCCTGCTCTACTTCAACGTCGAGTATGTGCGCGATGCGGTCTGGCAGAGAATTCGGTCGACCGCCGCTCCGCTCAGCTTGGTGGTATGCGATCTGTCCACTTCACCCGCTGTCGACCTGGCCGGTGCGCGAATGCTGGCGAAACTGCATGACGAACTCAAGGCGGCGGGCATCGGCCTGCGCTTGGTGGCGGCGCACGCGGCGGTGCGTGACATGCTGCGCGCCGAAGGCCTGGAGGAAAGGGTCGGCTACTTCGGGCGCCGAGTCAGGGTGGCTGATGTCATTGACGAGTTCCAGGGCCGCACGGGAACTGTGGCGCCGGACGACCCGAGCGGGCCGGCATAGTCGAACGACGCAGCCATCGACAGCTCGACGATTGGCTACGGCGATCTGGTACTGCCCAGACCGTGGCGGCTGCTCGGGCCCGTCGAGGGCCTGACAGGTATCCTGATGTGCGGGTTGTCCACGGGATTATTCGTCGCTCTGCTCGGCAGAGTCATCGGAGGCAAGGTCGGAGATGACCCCGACTGAACATCGATGAAGTCTCCCGCCTTCATCACAGCACCTCTTTCACCTTCTTTGCGACCTCGTCGCTCCCTGCATCCCGGCGGAAAGCCGTGTGACTGCCATTGCCAGACGCATTTCGCCATCCTCCGGCCATGTCTATGGTATTGACGGCAAGGCCGGGAAAACCTATCAGAGAGGCCAGGAAGTTGCTATCCTTGGCATTTCTTACCGATCATAGGGGAACGCTGATGGCAATGAACGATGATAATAATCAGGCCCTGCTGGAAAAGTGGTTTGGTACAGATTAGCAGAGAAGGGGAGTGACCCCTTTCTGCGATGAGGTTCATAGCGTGCCAGTGAAGAATGCCTTTCAATTGGCTCCCACCGGGTGCCCGATCGCAGCTATCCTGGCGTTGGTCATGCTCCTGTTTTGCGCCGTGCCTGTCGGTGCAGGACAGGACAGCCCCCTGAAACCGATCGATACCTCCAGCCCGAGAGCCACGATCCAGGGCTTCCTCGAATTCATGAACAAGAGCTATGCAACGGGTGTCGGTGTCGTACAGGTGTATCTCGCTTCCCCAGAGCTTTACTTGACACCGACGCAACTGCGCACCATTGGCCAGTCAATACACTACCAGGAAGCGGCCCAGCGGGCACTGGACTTGAACGAAGTGCCGCCGGCCATGCTTCAGGAGTCCGCACGTCGGCTGTCGATACAATTGAAGGAAGTTCTCGACCGCATCGATGTCCCGCCCTTCGAGTCGATTCCGGATGCCGAGGCGATGGCCAAGGCCGAATTCAAGCGCTGGACCCTGCCAAATTCCGAGATTCGGATTCAACGGGTCGAAAAGGGACCGCGCGCCGGGGAATATCTGTTTACGCCCGAAACACTCAGCCGCCTGCCGGAGTTCTACGGCAGGGTCAAGAACCTGCCGTATAAACCCGATGCCACCGTCGGCTGGGACGATTTCTCCACCTATAGTCCGGTTGGAGTGGCTGTTCTATTGCGGGGACTGGTACCGCCCCGATGGTTGATCGATACGCCCGAGTATCGCGTTCGGACGACGTTCCTCGACCAGCCGGTGTGGCGCTGGTGCGCGATCGCGTTCGTCTTGGGTGCCGGCATCGCCGTTGTTCTCCTGTGCTTTCGCCTGAGTCGGTATTGGGCCAGTCGATCGCCATCGGCCGAGAAGTGGGCGAGCTTGTTGCGGCCGCTCAGCCTGATCATCGTGGCGCCTTTGACCGCATCGATTCTTGCCGACACGCTACGGATTTCGGGCAGCGTCTACCAGGTGATGACGCTGTCGATCTGGACCCTGTTCTATCTCACGCTCACCTGGACGGTCTGGGCCGCTGGCGGCGCCGTCGCTGCGAGTCTGATCGCCGGGGAAAAACTGCTGGTCAGCAGCATCGACAGCCAGCTTATCCGCCTGGTGACGCGGCTGATGACCGTCGTCGCGGCGGTTTTCATCCTCGTGACTGGCGCTGACCGGATCGGTTTGCCCGCCTATTCGGTGCTGGCCGGTCTCGGCGTCGGCGGCCTTGCAGTCGCACTGGCTGCGCAGCAGACTCTTGCCAACCTCCTTGGTTCGCTGATCATCATGTTCGAGAGGCCCTTCGCCATTGGCCATTTGATCAAGGTCCAGGGCATCGAGGGAACCGTCGAGAACGTCGGTTTTCGCAGTACCCGCATTCGCACGACCCAGAACTCCCTGGTCATCATTCCGAGCAGCCAACTGGTGAACAGCACTGTCGACAACATGGAGCTGCGCGAGTATCGGCAGGTCAAGACCGTTCTGAACCTCACCAGCGACACACCCGTTCAGATGATCAAGGAGTTTGTCGAAGGGGTGAGAATGATCCTGAAAACTGATCCAGACACCCGCAAGGACAACCCCCAGGTGTTCTTCTATGAATTCGGGCCTCACAGCCTGGATATCCTGGTGAACTTTTTTCTCAAGGTGCCCGACAGGGCGGCAGAACTCCTCGCTCGGCAGCGGATTCTGCTGGATATCGTTAGTTTGGCCGGGAGCAAGGGGGTGCAATTCGCCTTTCCGACGCAAACCTTGCACATCGGCAGTTTGCCGGGAGAATACCCGACCGGCGAAAGCCAGGGACTCGGACCAACCGGGGAGTCTGCCGGGTCTAACGGTTCACATTGAAGGAGAGTTCAATGCGTGTCGGCAGATTGCTGCTGGCTTTACTATGGATTAGTTGCGCGGCCTGGGCTGAGGTTTCGCCGCCGCTGCCGCAAACGCTCGAAGAGGCCAGCGCGCAGCGGGAGAGAGCCGCGTCGATGCGCGCTGAAGCAGAGCGTCGCCACGAGGCCGAACAAAAAAATTGCTATACCAGGTTTCTGGTCAACGATTGTCTCGCGGCCGCCAAGAAGCGCTATACGGCGACGATCATCGAGGCTAGAAAGCTCGATCAACCGGCTCGCGATTTCGAGCGCGAGGCAAAGAGACAGGAAGTCGAGGCCAAGGAAGCGCAGCGGCTTGCCGATCAGCCTCGGCGCGAAGCCGGGCAGCAGGAGAGCGCCGAGCGTTTCCACGCCGAGGAGGCGGCGAAGACCGCTGCACGCGAGCAGAAGCTGGCTGCAAAAGCGGCCAAGGCTGAAGAAGGGCGCCGCAGAGAGGCAGTCAGGCAGGCCAAGAGACAAGCCAAACAGGAGAAGCGGGCGCAGCAGGATGCCGAGCGCGAGGCCAGGAAGGCTACCAGGGAAGCAGGCCGATCAGCCGACGGAACTGCCAACTGAGCCGCCGGCATAGCGCGCTCGAGTTCTTCCTCAGGCGATGCCCTGGCTGGCGAGGTACTCTTCGTAGTTGCCGAGGTAGTTGATCACCTTGCCGTCGATGCGCACTTCGAGAATGCGGGTGGCGAGCGATGAAACGAACTCGCGGTCGTGCGAGACGAAGATCAATGTTCCCTTGAACTTCTCGAGCGCACTATTGAGTGACTCGATCGATTCCATGTCGAGGTGGTTGGTGGGTTCATCGAGGACCAGAATGTTCGGTCGCATCAGCATCAATTTGCCGAAAATCATTCGGCCTTGCTCACCGCCAGAGATCACCTTGACCGCTTTCTGCACTTCATTGCCCGAGAACAAGAGGCGTCCGAGCGTGCCGCGGACCAGCGTAGACAGGTCATCACCATCGCCGACGCTGCTGCGTGCATAGCCGGCGATCCAGGCGGTGAGGCTGAGGTCGCTGTTGAATTCGCTGGCGTGGTCCTGGGCATAGTAACCGGGGCGAGCTTTCTCCGCCCACTTGATACTGCCGCGCTGGGGTTGCAACTCGCCCATCAGCAACTTCAGCAGGGTGGTCTTGCCGACGCCATTTTCTCCGATGATTGCCAGACGATCGCCACCGTTGAGCGTCAGGTCGAGCTTGTTGAAGATCTTTCGCTCGCTGTCGTGATAGCCGAAGCTCAGGTTCTGGATTTCGACGGCCTGCCGGTGCAGCTTCTCCTTATCGTCAAACTCGAAACGGATCCACGGATACTGGCGCGACGAAGGCTTGACATCTTCCGGTTTCAGCTTGTCGATCAGCTTCAGGCGAGAGGTTGCCTGTTTGGCCTTGGAAGCGTTGGCCGAGAAGCGGCGAACGAAATTCTGCAGCTCGGCGATACGTTCCTTGGCCTTGGCGTTGGCGCTCTGCTGGCGCTCTCGGGCCTGTGTCGAGGCTTCCATGAAGTCGTCGTAGTTACCCGGATAGACGGAGATCTTGCCGTAATCCAGGTCGGCCATATGTGTACAGACCTGGTTGAGGAAGTGTCGATCATGGGAAATGATGACCATCGTGCTGTTGCGCTCGTTGATCGCGTTTTCCAGCCAGCGGATGGTGGCAATGTCGAGGTTGTTGGTCGGTTCGTCGAGCAACAGGATGTCCGGGTCGGCAAACAGCGCCTGGATCAAAAGAACGCGCAGCTTCCAGCCGGGAGCGACATCGCTCATCGGGCCAAAGTGCTGTTCGGCCGGGATGCCCACACCGAGCAGCAGTTCGCCGGCGCGTGCTTCGGCAGTGTAGCCGCCGTATTCGGCGAATCTGGCTTCCAGGTCGGCGGCGTGCATATAGTCTTCCTCGCTCGCCTCCGGATTGGCGTAGATGGTGTCCTTTTCAAGCATGCAGGCCCACATCTGCTCGTGACCCATCATCACCACATCGATCACGCGCTGTTGTTCAAAGGCGAACTGATCCTGGCGCAGATAGGCCATGCGTTCGTGCGGATCCTTGGAGATGTTGCCGGCGCTGGGTTCGAGTTCACCGGCCAGGATCTTCATGAAGGTCGACTTGCCGGCGCCATTGGCACCGATCAGTCCGTAGCGATAGCCCTCGCCAAACTTGACCGAGACGTTTTCAAAAAGGGGCTTGGCCCCGAACTGCATGGTGATGTTATTGGCGACGAGCACGAAGAAACCTCGGTAAAATCATCAGGTTGCAAAAGGGCGATATTGTACCCCAGCGGCCGTCGATGCGCCTGTTCCGCATCGTTGCTCAGCAATTCTCATGTTGGTCAAGGTGGCCTTCTGTTCTCCCACCGAGCATCTGCGAATGAGCCAGATTCAGGGACTGGACCCCACTCATGGCTGGCAGAAAGGCACTTTCCGGCGAACTCGCTCCATTGTTTGAGTCACAATGAGAATTGCTGCTCCATTACTGACTCTTTTCCAGAACAGCAACCCTCGTCGCCCCACCATGCTGGGTTACCCGTGGTCGACAACGCACCTTCATGGCACCTTTGGAAAACGACTCGTCTGTTGCCTTGCTGGACCAGACATAGGCCTCACCCGCCTTCAGCGCCGCCATCCGCTCCGGTGTGAGGTTGGCCAGCGCCGCATTGGCCTTCTGAATATGCTTCAACCATGCCGGCGAGTTGAACTTGTGCATGATGATCTGGCTGGAGAGTTCGATCAGGCTGACGGGCACCGAAGGCGGATCCTGGCTGGCAACCATGATGCTCACCCCTTTGTGCCGCATTTCACGGACGACCGCGATCAATCCGGAAACCAGATCCGGGCTCTCGATGTACTTGTGCGCCTCGTCAAAAACCACCAGCTTGTTGAAGCTACGCCCATCCACCCGTGCGTCGGCAAACAACTGGAGCAACACGACGAAGAGGCCAAGCGCCTCATCCTTTTCGATGAACTCATCGCGCAGGTCCACGATGACCAGGCGACCCGGACGCACCACATCGGTCAGTGACGCGGCATCATCAATGTACTCGCTGGCCAAATCCAGTCGCATACGTGCCAGGTCCTTCAGGTGGTCTGGAACCGACAAGGTATCAATCCCGCTGCGCAATCCATCGAGCGTGATGTGGTCACGCATCGACTTCATGATGCGCATCAACTGCCGTATGTAGGTCGCCTGATTGCCTACCGCACCCATCAGGAACTTCCAGTGGGAAGCCTTCAGCTCCGCTGCTGAAAATTGCAGTGGCAACACCTCGATGTCCGGATACTCTGCCTGTCGCTCGTCCAATTTGTCAGCCGGCACAAGTAGATCGACGTCTTCAAGTGCCCGAGGTTCGGCACCGTAAGTGTCCCGCAACTGCTGTACCTGTTCCTTGACGGAATTCGCTCCGACCATCGACGTAAACTCTGGCTTGTAGTCCATCGTCGGGCTGTAATGGAAGATCACGGTTGCCAAGGGCTCTGGCAAAATATTGATCCCCGGAATCATCAACGAGGCCATCTCGGCCACCAGACCGAGCGTGTAACTCTTGCCACCGCCCTGCACCCCGAACAGGCTGATCGTATGCGTCTGGTTCAGATCCAACGCCACCTTGCGACCGGAAACTTCCCCGAGAAGGCCATACTGAGGGGTGGCAATTGTAGTCCCCAGCATGATGTCGTATTCGGCGGTGCTGGCAGGCGGCAGGCTCTTCGATACAGCGTGATCGAATGCCGACTGGCTAGCCGAAATCACGGGCTCTGCACTCGAATCTGGCGACGCGACAGCCACCGGCGCCTGCACCTCGGCGCGGTCACGTGATACCTTGCCCAACGGTAACTGAGGCACATCGTGCACTGCCTTTGCCGATTCCACGGATGTTGACCTCGTATCAACTACCAGGCTGCGGTCCACCCCTTTAGGGTAGAACTGCCGATCGCCCCCGTCCCATGACACTGTGCGATCACGCCCGAGACTTACGAACGCCGCCTTGCCGAAGGTCGGTACGCCAGGGGCCAGGCTGCGTCGACGTACCAACTCCTGCGTGATCTCCTTCGTCACATCCGGCCCCGTAGCCGGCGCAAAAGTGACCAAAGACTCGGTTTCCACCACCGCCGCATCCACCAGCTGTTCGATCAGGTCCCGACCAATCCGGTAGTACTCGATTCCGTGATCCACCTCTGGTGTCTCGGTACCGACCTTCCTGAAATCGAAGACGATTGCGCTGCGAGTGAACTGCAAGCGATAGGGCAGATCATCGAGGTGACGCAAGAAATACCGCGCCTCCTCGGCGGCGTCCGGCATCACAAGGCCGTAGCGCTCAGAACGTTCCAGGTAAAACCCGAGCAACGACGCCAGATCGTAGTTCTTGATCGGGCGATCGGGCCGATCAATCGCTTTGCGATGCGGATCAAAGTGGTACGACAAGACCTGCTCGGTCTGCGAAATCTGCTCGGCAATAGACGTTTTGAGTTGCTCATAGGCTGCCACGTCGCCAAGCTGCGAGTAGCATTTCACTTCCACCAATCGGCAGGTGATCATTCGGCCATTTGGATCAAGGTCGAACAGCGCCAGGTCGGTGCGACGGAAGCTGACCTCATCGCCAAGTTCCATCGCGTTCTGGCGCAGAGCACTGTACAACTCCAGATGCGCATCCAGCGGGACAACAATCTGGTTCAGGAAAACGCCCTGATGTTCAAGGAACAAGCGCGACAGCGCCAGGCCCATCGCCTCTGCGCGTTGCGTCGGCGACGAAAGCAGCTTCAGTGCGAGGCGCCCGGAAAGCGAGCGTAGCTGATCAAGCATCACCAAGGCATGTTTGCCGCTGCTCGGCAACCCATAGTCGGCCAATAGCGGTACCAGCAGGGCTTCCAGTTCTGCCACCGAGCGCGACGTGATCACCAGACGATGCCCCATCGCATTGGCCATATCAGGCGAATGATCGATCAGATAATCCGGACGAGTGGGATGGCGCCGATGGTCGAAGAACTCGATGCCGAGGTTCCGATCCATCGTCAGAACCCAATCGCTTACCTCGTGCACCTGATGCAGCATGGCCCGTTGCTCGGCCGAGAGAGACAGCGCGATCACCGGACGAGCGTTGGGCAAGGCCTGAGAACGCGATACGCTGGCCAACGCTACCGACAGCAGGCGCGACATGGTGGCCACGAGATCGGTGAGTTCCTCGGCATCTTCCAGTGCCTGCGCACCCCCATGCAGCGGCTGCCTCAGCCAGGTAATCGACTGCTCGTCCTCGCGGTATTTCACGGCATAAGGCTGTACCAATCCGTGGACAAAGGCGCACTCCTCTGACGCGCCGGCATCAATCGCCCGAATTTCCTCCGCCGGGAAGAGATCGAACAAGAAACTCAGATGTGCCGCATGCTCATCTGGCGCCTTGCGAAACTCCTCGATCGAACGGATGGCCAGCCGCAGCTTCGGCTGCAAATGGCTTTCGGTAGGGGTGGCAAAAGCATCCACCTCGCGCCCGGTAACTGCCGAGTCGGGAGCAAGAAGCTCGTTCAGCGCGTCACCAGTCCCAGGCGCGTCGGGATCGGGAACCAACAGGCGGACGTCGTAACGAAGATCGGAAAACTGAGAATTTCTCTGCATGCCCACCAGCACGTCGGCGAGCACGGCAGCGCGCCCTGCATTGAAGGCATTGATGGTCAGCGTTCTGACATAAGGGTGCTGGATCATATAGCGCTGTACGCGAGCCACCAGATAATCGGCATCGATCATCGAACCGCCGACCGATGGTTCCGCCAGGCTGAGCGCAGTACACACCTCGCCGATCAATCCCCGTGGGTCATTCTCGTCGGCAGACGCATAGAGTGTCCAGAACGGTGTGATGTTATCCACAGCCAATACGGTGCGGCCCAGCTCATCGCTTTGCAACAGCACTGGCGGGAAGCCTACCGGCGCAAGCTGCTTCAAGACGGCGTCGCGTGTTGACACCACAAACTCACGATCAGCCTGCCGGGCTTGTTGCAGCCATTGCTGCGCCAGATGTGCCCAGGTCGTGTGCCAGGTGATGCGTAGCGGATGGGTTGGCCCGAGCAATACCGCCTCGCGCCTTCGACCGCGATAGTCATCAATGACCAGCACCACGGAATCGACTGTCAGCGCACCGCGCAACTCCTCGAAAGCATCTCTCGATGTCACCGCATCGGCTGACGCAGCTCTTACCATTGCCGCCTCAAGCCAATCAACATAGGCGCTGGCATAATTCTCCGCCGGCTCTCGCAGTCCAATTAGATCGCTTCCTTGCAGGATCAATTGTTCATCCCCGCGCAGGATGGCCTGGAACAAATGCTGCCGAGCCTCGACGAAACGACCACATTCCACGGTTTGTGGCCAGCTGTAGGACAGCGTTGCCAGGCTGGCTCCTCTGGCAGGTGTAATTTCCAGGCGCAAACGATTGACTGCCACCGGATCGGCAAGGAATCGACGTTCGATATCGGCAAGCAGGCTGGATATCAGCACGTTCGCCTTACCTTCCTTGCCGAGCCTGATCTCCAGCGTATCCGAACCGACCGTCCTGCTTCTTGCCTGCCGTTCGACCCAGGCGCAAGCCGATACCGTGATGGCTTCCGGATCACGCTCCTGCACCACTGCTCTGAAGCGCGCCTGAAACAGCGCATGCGACAAGCTGTGCTCGCGAGGAACGGCCCGCTGTGGTGGCTCGACTTCCACGTCGTCGTCGGTTACAACGTAGAACAAATCGCTTTCATTGGGCCGATTGGCCTCTTCTCCGTCTACCACCCGGGAAAGCGACTCTCCGGCTTCATTCAAGAGCGCGACGCGATCTCCATCCTTCGTCTCGGCGTAGACACGAACGAAGTGCCACCCTTCTTCCCAGTCGATCTTGCCGATTGAGGAAAATGCGACCGTGGCGGCGTCCGTCGCCCTGGTCCATGCCGCTTTTCGGCGACGCAGGCCGGTCGGACCATTATCCCGAGACACCACCTCGGCGACGAATCGGCTCAGGCCTTCGACTTTCGAAGGCTGTGGCTCAACGCGAAAAGACACGCTGAACTTCTTCTGACCCGTCCTGGAGATGGGCAAGACACGATGGCCAATCAGATCAGTCAGGCGCGGATCGGTCTCATCCGCCTTGACCAAGGGCAGATCGGGAAGCTCCACATCGCCGATGTAGATCGCATCCGGACTGATTCCGCCATCAGCGAAAACCCAGCGGTTGAATGCCAAAGGCCAGTTGGCTCGATCCTTGACGATCTGGTGCGTCCATTCTCGCGGATCAGCCAGACCCACACGCGAGAAGAAGTCCCCCATCTGCCGGCAATAGGCAGGATCCAACAAACCGAGTTCCAGTACCCGCGCCCGTTCGGAGCGTGCTGACCAGGTCACACGCTCAACGCACTCCCGGTTGCGCGCCACACGCGCCGGCGCACGATCCGGAACTGACAGCAGTTCAAAATCAGGCACCAGGCCCAACTCGAACAAGGCCGCACCAATGGCTTGCGCATCGAAGTCATTGAGTTGTGCGGTCAGCAGAAAACGTGCGACCGACGCCTCATCAGCGAAGCGCCAGGCTCTCCCCTCGCTCTGCAAATCCTCCAGCAACACCTCGACCGCACCCTTGATTGGCGCCGGCACCGACGCGAGCAAGCGCGAGACCAGATCGCCATAGGCGCCATCGATCGAGATCTCCTCGAACGTGGCTACGCCGAAAGAGTCCTCGGCGGAAGCCCGCAGGTCGTTCGGTACAAAGACCAGCAGCGGGGTGCGCAACTCATCGTTGGGCAACGGGTTCCGAAGTTCCACCAGCTTGGTGCTTGATACCGCGATGTTCGGGGCCGACTGCCGCAGGGCTTCGTCGGCGAGAACCACGACTGTCGCGCCCGGAACCAGGCTGCGCAGGCCCCCACACAGACGCACCATCAAGTCACGGTCGAGGTCCGTCACCCGCATGCAATGCCCCGCCTCCCGTTTGCCGAGCACTGCCGCGAAACGCGGCAGCAGGACAGATTCCAGGGCGACGTTCAGCTCCTGGCTAGTCAGTTCGCGCAGTCCCTGAGTCATGCCTTCGCTCGCTTTTCTGCAATGGTGTAGCGTGGCACAACCGTCTGAGTCACGTAGGCATCGGACAGATCACGGTAAAAGCCGATCTCTCGCAAGCGGGCGGTGAAGGCTTGCAAGTTGGTCCGCAACGCCTTTCGATCATCAATCGATGGCGCCGGGAATCCTTCATCAAGGGGCAACTGATCAATGTACAGCCCGTAGCGCTCTCTCAGAAAGGTCAGCAGATCGTCAATCCGCATCTCGGCAGTGTGGTAGCCGGTCTCGCCAACACGCAACACGGCGATCTGCAGCAGCACTTCCAGCAAACGGCTGTCGAGCACAAATCGCCGCGGCGCATTCTTGGCCCGTGACTGAGCGAGAAGGGCACCGGAGCGGTTCTTCAACATCGTTGAATCGAGAGATTCAATGATGTA
>RRZU010534538.1_pt1 | contig 16783 bp, 12 predicted proteins | sample 2165561 | NCBI WGS metagenome assembly RRZU01 (sample SAMN10456909, study PRJNA506462) | wastewater metagenome | isolation source: wastewater sludge | place: USA: Moscow, Idaho
GGTGCCGCGCATGGCTCCGGTGCAGGGCGGCACCCGTCTCAACCTGCTGGTGCCCGCGCTATCCGAGCGCCACGTCTTTGGCGGCATAGCCACCGCCCTGCAGGTCTTCGACGCACTGCGCCCGTACTTCGACGAAGCCCGCATCATCGTCACCGACGAAGCCACCCCGGAGCCGCGCGCAGACGCCTACTACGGCCACTGGCCCATCGTACCCATGGCCGGCGATGCCCCACCCGGCAACCACATCGTCCCCGCAGGCTCACGCTGGCAACAAACCCTGGCCGTTCATGCCCAAGACTATTTTCTGGCCACCGCCTGGTGGACAGCGCACAACGCCCTGGCACTGCTCGACTGGCAGCAGGTCCAGCACCCAGGCGCCAACCAGCGGCGCATGCTTTACCTCATACAAGACTATGAGCCAGGCTTCTACCCCTGGTCGTCACGCTACCTGCTGGCCCAGGCCACCTATGCGCAGCCCGAAAGAACCCACGCCATCATCAACTCGCACTGGCTGGCCGACTACCTCACCGCGCAAGGCCATCATTTCGCTCGCAGCATCGTGCTGCAGCCACAGCTCAACCCCGCGCTCGCCGCAGCGCGGGCGCGCACCACCCACTTTCACAAAGAGCGCATCATGCTCGTGTACGGTCGCCCGGGCACCGAGCGCAACGCCTTCAGCCTGCTCGTGGCCGCCCTACGCCTGTGGGCGCACCAATACCCCCAGGCCAGTCAGTGGCGCATCCTCTCCGCCGGGGAAGACTTCGCCCCCATCGAACTGGGCAACGGCTGCCTTCTCCACAGCGTAGGCAAACTCGGCATCGACGCCTATGCCGACCTACTCGCCCGCACCGCCGTAGGCTTGTCACTCATGGTCTCCCCACACCCCAGCTACCCGCCGCTCGAAATGGCGGCGTTCGGCGCCAGAGTGGTCACCAATGGGTTTGCCAACAAAGACCTCTCCACCGTCTCCCCCTCGCTGGTGACGGCGCAGCCCCCCAACCCTGACGGGTTTGCCAAGGCCTTGCAGGCCCTCACCCAAGACTTCGATGACGCCCCGCAGAGCCAGACCACCGTCCCGGCGTCCGCCATCGTCTGGAACGGCCCCTTCCTCGACGGCACACAGGCCGGCTTTGCATGGGCCGCACAAGTCGCCGCTGAACTGCAGGGCAATGCGCCGCCCCCTCCTGCGCCGCAAACCATGCCTGAACCCGACACCGAAAAAACAAAGACCATTAACGCGTGAACCCACTTGCCCACAGCGCCACGCCCACCGCGTCGGCCTCACCCTTGAGCCTGCTGCGCGCCGTGTGGCGCTACCGCTTCCTCCTGCGCCAGCTGGTGCAGCGCGACATCGCCAGCCGCTACCGTGGCTCCCTGGCCGGACTCATCTGGTCCCTCTTGCTGCCCTGCGTCATGCTGGCGGTCTACATGTTCGTATTCGGATATGTCTTCACCCCCGTTCGGCGGGTCGGGCAAGAAACCGTCAACGCAGCATTTGCCCTGTCCTTGTTCGCCGGCATGCTCCTGCACGGCCTGGTGGGCGAATGCCTGTCACGTGCGCCTGCGGCCGTGCTGGCCCAACCCAGCTACGTCAAAAAAGTCGTCTTCCCCATCGAGCTACTGCCCCTTGCCGTGGTGGGCACCGCCATGGTGCAATTCCTCATCGGCTCCGCCGTCCTGCTGCTGGCACTGCTGTTCACCCAGGGCCTGCCAGCCACCGCCTGGCTATGGCCGCTGGCCTGGCTGCCGCTGCTGGCACTGGCGGCGGGCATATCGTTCATGCTTGCGGCACTCACGGTGTACCTTCGCGATCTGGCACAACTCACCGGCTTCGTCGCAACCCTGCTGCTCTTCCTCTCGCCCGTGTTTTATTCACTCGATAGCGCCCCCCCGGGCTGGCAACAATGGCTTTTGCTCAACCCGCTCACGGTGCCCATCGAGGTCACCCGCAGCCTGCTGATCAAAGGCACAGGCATTCCGCTGGCGCTCTGGGGATGGCACGCCGCAGGCTGCGCCGCCGCACTGTGGGCCGGCTGGTGGATCTTCCAACGCACACGCAAAGGGTTTGCCGATGTCATCTGAAGCGCAAACCACCCACTGGGCCATCCGCGCGCAGGGCGTCGGCAAAACCTACCGCCTCTACGACAAACCCCACCACCGCCTGCTGCAATCGCTATGGCGCGGGCGCAAAAGCTACTACCGGGAATTTGCCGCCCTGCACAACATCTCCTTCGAACTCGAACGCGGGCAAACCCTCGGCATCATCGGGCGCAACGGCGCAGGCAAATCCACCCTGCTGCAAATCATCTGCGGCACCCTCCATCCCAGCGCCGGCAACGTACAGGTGCGCGGGCGCATTGCCGCACTGCTGGAGCTCGGCACCGGCTTCAACCCCGAATTCACCGGGCGTGAAAACATCGCCATCAACGCCGCCATCCTGGGCCTGAGCCAGCGCGAAATCTCCGAACGCCTCGACGACATCATCGCCTTTGCCGACATCGGCACGTTTATCGACCAGCCCGTCAAAACCTACTCCAGCGGCATGTACGTCCGCCTGGCCTTTGCCGTCGTCGTCCACGTCAACCCCGACATCCTCATCGTCGACGAAGCCCTCGCCGTCGGCGACGCCCTGTTCCAGGCCAAATGCATGACCCGCATGCGCCGCATGCTCGACGACGGCCTCACCCTGCTCTTCATCAGCCACGACATCTCCGCAGTCAAAGCCCTGTGCCAGCGCACCCTCTGGATCGACCACGGCCAGGTGCGCGCCATGGGCCCCACCGCCGAAGTCACCCGCGACTACGACCACGACTGGATCCGCCAGGCCAATGCCGCCCAGGCGCTGCAGCCCATCACACCGCTCACCCTCACCGCAGAGCCAGAAAGTGATGAACTGCTGCAGGAGGAAGTCGTTGGCACCGGCGCCGTTGCCTTGCTGGCCCACGGCTGGGGTGCCAACGGCATGTTCGGCGCCGAAGCCCGGGCCCAGTACGGCGACACGCTGCAGATGCATCTGCGCCTGCAGGTGCGTCGGCCCTGCCAGCACCTCGTCGTCTCCTACCATATCAAGAACCGGCAAAACCAGCACATCCTGGGCGGCCACAGCGCCGACCGCCCCGAAGTGCACGGCCGCACCTGGCAAGCAGGCGAAGTATTCGAACTCACCTTCGAAATCCCCGTGCACCTGCACCACGGCGACTACGCCCTCACCGTCCTGGCCGCCAGCATCGCCGATGTCGAGCACTACACCGACGCCATCTTCCACCTCTGGGCCGACGACATCGCCACCCTGCACATCACGCCCCGCGCACGCTTCCCGCTCAGCGACCAGATCGAACCCCCTCAGATCCTGCACGTCACGCAGCAAGCCCCATGGCTCGTGCTCGACGACTTCTTCCCCAACCTGCTCACCGGCTTTCGCGTGGCTGAATACAACGCGCACCTTGCAGCCTTCCCGCAGCTATCGGTGCTGTCCAGCCTGGGCGACTTCGCTGCACAGCACGAGCGCTATGCCCAGTGCTACCCTATGCACGCCAGCCGGGTGCGCCCCTACGCGTCCAGCTGGCTGGCCGGGGCAGGGCTGGTGTACATGAATTTCCTCAACAACGCCCACCAGTACCTGCCCGCCCTGCAGCAACACCATATTCCCTTCGTGCTCACCCTCTACCCGGGCGGCGGCTTCGGCCTCGACGAACCCGAAAGCGACGCCAAACTGGCGGCCGTGCTGGCCAGCCCCCTGCTGCAAGCCATCATCGTCACCCAGCCCGTCACGCAAGACTACCTGCAGCGTTTTTCCTCACGGCGGGGCCTCGCGCTGCCGCCACTGCACCGCATTGATGGCGTGGTAGTCAATCCCCTGTATTTCGAAGCCGATGGCCCCGCCCGCGCGCCAGCCTTCGGCCACGGCAAGGCCACACTCGACATCTGCTTCGTGGCCGAGTGTTACATGCCCTTGGGCGCCAACAAAGGCTACCCCGAATTCATCGCCGCAGCCCGTGCCCTGGCCGATCTGCCCGAACTGCGCTGGCACATCGTGGGCGGCGGCTACACCGCCGACGAACTCGACATCACTGCACTGGGCCAGCGCATCCAGTTCCATGGCCGCTTGGACACGCCAGACCTGCGCCAGTTCTACGCCGGCATGGACCTCATCATCTCGCCCAACCAGCCCTTCCTGCTGCACCCCGGCAACTTCGATGGCTTCCCCACCGGCTGCTGCGTCGAAGCCTCCCTCTGCGGCGTCGCCGTCATGGCCACCGATGCGCTTGGCCAGAATCCGGGCTACGTCGATGCAGACACCATGCTGCTGCTCGAAACCAGTGCCAACACTGCGCTGGCACCACAAATCGAAGCCCGCGTCCGCCAGCTATACGCCGACCCCACCGCGCTCAAGCGCATCGGCCAGGCAGGGCAAACCCTCACACGCCAGCTCTACGCCCCCGAGCGGCAAATCGGTCAACGCCAGCACATCCTGCGAACGGTCGCAAACCAGCTGGGCCTGCCAGTCACCAAGGCGGAGCATCCTGCCCCATGACACCCCTTCTCATCTTTGGCGCAGGCGGCCATGCGCGCGAAGTCGCGCAAATCGTGCACGACATCAACCAGGCACAGCCCGGCAGCTGGCACCTGCTCGGCTTCATGGCCGACCCCCAGGCCGTGGCCCTGCACCCCAAGCCCCTGCCAGCGTCCCTGCTGGGCAACAGCCAGCAAGCCCTGGCCACCCATCCGCAGGCCCACTGCGTTATCGCCGTAGGCAACTCCCAGGCCCGCCGCAGCATCGCAGCCCGGCTGCGCCAGCAACACCCGGGGTTGCGCTTTGCCACCCTGGTGCACCCCCGCGCGTGGGTGGCAACCGGGGCCAGCGTAGGGCAGGGCAGTGTGGTGTTTGCAGGCGCCCTCATCAATGTCGACGCCTCCCTGGGCATCCACACCAGCATCAACCTTGCCTGCACCATCAGCCACGACTGCCAGTTGGGTGATTACGTCAGCCTTGGACCCGGGGTGCACATGGCCGGAGCCGTCACGCTCGGCGAGGCCGTGGACGTCGGCACCGGGGCCAGCATTCGCCCCCGCGTCAGTGTGGGCGCCAATGCGGTCATTGGCGCCGGAGCCGCTGTGGTGCGCGATCTGTTGGGCGACAGCACAGCCGTTGGGGTGCCTGCGCGCCTGCGGTCGAGCTTCACCGAGAGAGACCAAGAGCGCTGAAAATCATGACAATTCACTCCACCGAATCCGCCCGGCCCGGTCCTGCAAAACCTGCCGCCAACGGCGCACACGTAAACCGGTATCCAGGCCCCTGGGCCGTGGCGGCAATGATCCTTGCCCTTGGCATCGGCATGGTAATGTGTATCGTGCAGCCAGCACTGAATGCGCCAGACGAGGACTATCACTGGCAACGCGCCGTGCAAGTCTCGCATGGCCAATGGCTTGCGGACCGGTATGGAGAACAAGACTACGGCGGCAACATAGACCTCGCCGCACTGGAATTCGCCCGCTGGGCAAATGCGCACTTCCAGAACGCATCCGCGTTCAGTCTCAGCCAGGCAAGGCAAATCTCTGCAGCACTTGAAAACAGCCCGGGCATGGCCAAGGCATCGTTTCCAAGCAGCGCCACATTTTCACCGCTGGTGTATCTGCCCCAGGCCGCCGGCATTGCTGTGGCGCGCCAATGGGGTGGCGGAGTCTTTGAACAAATGATCGCCGGCCGAATGGCCAACCTGCTGGTGTACCTCGTGCTCATGGCATCAGCGATAGGGGTGGCGCCCCGTGGGCAACCCCTATTGGTGCTGCTTGCGGTGACGGCCCCGGCGCTGCATCTGGCGGCCTCCGTCAGTGCCGACCCGCTCAACATTGCACTGCCAGCCTTGCTCTTTGCCTGGTGTCTCAGGCTGCGCCTGGATGAGACAAGCCGTCTGACACGCCGCAGCCTGTGGGTGCTGGGGCTCATGCTGGTGTCATTGTCCCTGCTCAAACCCATCTACGTGCTGCTCAGTGGCATGGCACTGCTCGTGCCAGTGCGGCACTTCGGCAGTGCGCGCGAGCGGCGCATCTTCCTGCTGGCAACCATCGGCGCGGGGCTGGCGCTCACCCTGGCCTGGAATGCGGCCTATCCCTTTATGCCAGGGCGCTACTGGGGCACGGGCGCCGACCCCAAAGCCGTGCTGCTGCACATCATCCAGGCACCACGGGCCAGCCTTGCATATTTTTTTCAAAGCCTGCAACACCAGCTGCCCATCATGTGGATAGATGGATGGGGGCGCATGGGAGGGTATCCGCCGCCCTTCATGCTCAATGCACCCAAAGCCCTCTCCTGGGCCGCACTTGCCACAATGCTGGCGATAGCCGCATTCGACGGGGCTGATCGCCGCGACCTGCGAGCTTCTGCGTTCATGGCAACACTCGCCGTGGTGTTTACATGCGTCATCTTCCTGGCCTTCTGGCTGACCTTTTCGCCACCAGGCTCCGCCGTCATCCAGGGCGTGCAAGGTCGCTACTTCCAGCTTGCTTTTTTGCTGACCGGATGGGCCCTTGTCTGCGCGGCGCCATTCGGAGCGTACTGTCAGCGGCTTGTTACCCCCTTGTTCATTGTGGGCCTCACATTGCAGATGGCATCTTTGCTGCAAGGCATCGAGGCTTTCCGTTTTTACTGGACCAACTAGGTTTTTTGTATGTACAACCCATTGCGCCTTGCAGTCCTGATACCCTGCTACAACGAAGAAGTCGCCATCGGCACCGTCGTGCGCGATTTCCAGCGCGTTCTCCCGCAGGCCACCATCTACGTATTCGACAACAACTCCCGCGACCGCACCGTCGACATCGCCCGCAGCCACGGCGCCGTGGTGCGCCATGTGCCGCTGCAGGGCAAAGGCAACGTCATGCGCCGCATGTTTGCCGACATCGAAGCCGACATCTACATCCTTGTCGACGGCGACGACACCTACCACGCCCAAAGCAGCCCGCAAATGATCGACACCCTGCTGGCCGAAGGCCTCGACATGGTCGTAGGCCGCCGCAAAAGCACCGAAGTCGAAAGCTACCGCCTGGGCCACCGCCTCGGCAACCGCATGCTCACCGGCTTCGTGGCCCAACTCTTCGGACGCCGCTTCACCGACATGCTCTCCGGTTACCGCGTCTTCTCGCGCCGCTACGTCAAATCCTTCCCCGCCCTGGCCCGCGGCTTCGAAACCGAAACCGAGCTCACCGTCCACGCACTCGAACTGCGCATGCCTGTGACCGAAGTCGACACCCCCTACAAAGCCCGGCCCGAAGGCTCCTTCAGCAAACTCAACACCATCCGCGACGGCATCCGCATCCTCAACACCATCCTGCGCCTCTTTCGGCTCGAACGCCCCCTGCTGTTCTTCGGCCTCATCAGCCTCCTCCTGGCACTGTTGGCCATAGGCCTGGCCACCCCCCTGGCACTCACCTACATCGAAACCGGCCTCGTCCCGCGCCTGCCCACCGCCCTGCTGGCCACCGGCCTGGGCATCCTCTCCAGCCTCTCACTCACCTGCGGCCTCATCCTCGAAAACGTCACGCAAACCCGGCAAGAAGCCCGCCGGCTGATCTACCTCGGCATCCCCTGCATCGCCAGCACATCCCCCTCGGGCGACCCGCCCGCCGGGAGAACCGCTTGACGGCCCGGCTACTGCGCTTCGGACTCGTTGGCACGGCCGGCTACCTCGTCGACGCCGGGCTACTGCAAACCATGGTGCAATGGGGTGGCATCAACCCCTTCCTGGCACGCCTGGGCTCATTCATTGCAGCCGCCACCGCCACCTGGTGGCTCAACCGCACGTACACATTTTCTGCACGCCACCAGGCCAGCGGCGGTGAATGGCTGCGCTACATCACAGCCATGACCCTGGGCGGGCTCATCAACTACGGCGCATTTGCAGCAGCACTCCTGTGGCTCCCACACCCCCTGCGCCAGCCCTGGCTGGCAGTGGCCTGCGGCTCCCTGGCCGGTATGGCAGCTAACTACTACACCTCCAGCCGCTTCATCTTCGTTCGCTAAGAGCGGCTAACAAAACTCAGCGTAGCGGTTCTGGCTAGGCGCTGCGTCGCAGGCAGTACGGGTAGTACGACAAGACGCAGCAACGACGCCAGAAGAGTATTGTTAGCCGCTCTTAGCAGGAACAAAGTCATCCCGGTGTTCCTCAACATCGAACCCGAAACCCCTCAAAAAATGCCAGGCCATGCATCCATGCTGCAGTGATGTGGGAGGTATCAATTCGCTGCACGCCAAATAGCCAGTAGCAGAGTGCACCGTATCATTGCAGCGCGCAAACCTGCACCATCCACGCCTGAACCCCCGTGATTTCACCACCCTCTGCTTTCCCCCAGCCCATCTACGTCACCCGGCCCATGCTGCCGCCGCTGGGCGACTACACCGAGCTGCTGCAAGACGTTTGGGCCAGCGGGTGGCTTGCCAACGGTGGCGCACAGCACCAGGCCCTCGAAGCCGAACTCGCCCAATGGCTCCAGGTGCCCCACCTCAGCCTGTTCAACAACGGCACCATCGCCCTCATGGTCGCCTGCCAGGCACTGCGCCTCACGGGTGAAGTCATCACCACCCCCTTCACCTTTCCAGCCACACCGCACGTCCTCAGCTGGAACAACGTCACCCCCGTATTTGCCGACATCGACCCCGAAACCCTCTGCATCGACCCCGCCAGCGTGGCAACCCTCGTCACCCCCCGCACCAGCGGCATCCTCGGCGTGCACGTCTACGGCGTCCCTTGTGACGTAAACGCACTGGGCGCCATCGCCCAAAACCACCGCCTGCGCGTGGTCTACGACGGCGCCCACGCCTTCGGCACCCAAATCAACGGCCAGCCCATCGCAACGTATGGCGACGCCACCATGTTCAGCTTCCACGCCACCAAACTCTTCCACACCGCCGAAGGCGGCGCGCTGGCCGTGAACACCCCCGAACTCAAACAACACATCGACCTGCTCAAAAACTTCGGCATCCAGAACGAAAACGAAGTCGCCATGCCCGGCATCAACGGCAAGATGAGCGAACTGCAAGCTGCCCTCGGCCGCGTGGTGCTGCGCCATGTGGCGGCCGAACGCCAGCGCCGCGCTGCCATCCGCCAGGTGTACGAACAGCGCCTTTGCGGCATCAGCGGCCTGCGCTTGCACACCCAGCCCGCAGGCACCACCGACAGCCTGCAATACCTCGTCCTGCGCGTCAACGCCGCCCAAGCCAGTTGCAACCGCGACACCCTGCACGAACGCCTCAAACGCTACAACATCATCACCCGCAAATACTTCCACCCCCTGTGCAGCAACTACGACTGCTACCGCCACCTGCCCACGGCAAGCCCGCAGCACCTGCCCAACGCCTACCGCGTAGCCTCCGAAGTCCTGGTACTGCCACTCTACGGCGCACTCACGGCCGACGACGTGCACCGCATCTGCGACGCCATTTGCTATAGCCTCTGCGCATGAATCTCCTCGCCAGATTCCTGCACGGTCCCACAGGGCGAATGGGTCAAAGACATCAGAGGTATGCGGTATCCTCAGCAAGCGGAGGGGGTACCATGCAGCCCGTCATCAACCCGGTTCTCCGGCGGATCACAATGGCCGAATCAAGCACCGCCAACAGGGTGACTATCGCAGGAAGGCTGGCTTAAAGAGTTGCGTGAGCAAGATGACATTTCAACATTTCCGGATGCCTGGACCCATCGTGAAGCATTTCCACGTGTTGCGCCGTAGCCAGCTCCGATGGGGAGTGTGCCTGATGGTGGGCATCGGCGTCACCACGGCAGCCCGGGCACAAGACGCAGGCTACGAACTGTCGGAGCGCGACTTCCTCAGCGAAATACCGCATGTCTATTCAGCCTCGCGGTTGCCACAGCAACTGGAAGACGCTGCCGGCGCCCTGACGGTGCTCGATCGTGAATTCATACACCTGACCGGCGCACGCGACCTGACCGAAGTGTTCCGCTGGGTGCCTGGCTTCCAGGTGGCCACATCGGCAGGGGGGCGCCCGGTCGTGGCTTACCACGGCCTCTCGGGGCAGATATCACAGCGCATGCAAGTCTATGTGGACGGGAGATCGGTGTATGCCCCCTATCTGTTTGGCGGCATTGACTGGAGCGCCCTGAGCGTGCCGCTCGATGAAATCGAGCGCATCGAAATACAGCGCGGTTCCAACTCCGTCACCTACGGTGCCAACGCCTTTCTGGGGGTCATCCACATCGTCACGCGCAGCGCCGCGCAAAGCGTGGGCGTCCGGGCAGAGGTGCTGCAGGGCAGCACTGGCGTGGCCGACAGGCACATCCGCTGGGGCCATGCGCTACCGGCCGCGCAGTGGCGAATCGCCGCCGGTCAGCGCTCGGACGACGGTCTGGCAGGGCGTTCCGACAGCTACCGCACCGACTACCTGGACCTGCGTGCGCAATTCCAGCCCTCCAGCTCCCAGGAATGGTCCATCACCTCCGGCATCACCCGCGGCCGCCTGGGTACCGGCTTTGAAGGGCGTGCCGACGACCCCGTGCGCACGGAAGTCGCCGAATCCGCATCATTTCAAGCCCGCTACCGCCAGACCGTGGATGCGGGGCAAGAGTGGAGCCTGACCGTGTCCTCCACCCAAGACAGCGGAGACGACAGCTTCGAAATCCCCCTGCTCGGCAACGAACTTCTGCACATCGACGGGCGCCGACGAGCCAATCGTTATGCACTCGATTACCAGCATTTCAAAGACTTCTCGCCCCAATGGCGTGCCTCCTGGGGGCTGGGTTACCGGCACGACAGCGTCACCTCGGCGCAGCTGTTCAACACCAGCAGCCCGCAAACCAACAGGTCATCATCGGCCTATCTGAACGCAGAATGGAAGCCCTCCACGCACTGGACCCTGAACCTGGGCAGCCTCATCGAGCGCGACAGCTATGCGCCTGCGCAATGGGCTCCCCGACTGGCGATCAACTGGAAGCCGGCAAGCCAGCACACCCTCAAGCTTGGCTACTCATCGGCCTTTCGCACCCCCAGTCTTTTTGAGCAACGCGCCGACTGGCGCATCGTCAGTGGCGGCAAAACGCTGGACATCCGCTACCTCTCCAGTGGCGGTCTATTGCCCGAGCGGGTGGACGCCTGGGACCTCGTCTACCTGGGCCAGTGGCACGGGCAGGGCCTCACGCTGGATGCCAGACTGTTCCAGGAAAAACTCTCGCGCATCGTCACCGGCCGCCTCGTGCGGTTGCCGGAGGCCACCGCCAATATTCCGAACGCCACGGCCTACGACCTGCGCAACAACGCCTCGGCAGTCAACCGTGGCATGGAATATCAGCTCAGCTGGCGCCCCGCCCGCGGCACCATCATCAGCTGGAACCAGTACTTTGCCCGGCCCCAGGCCTCGCCCGACGTCATCGCAGAGACCATTGCGCGGCGCAGCACCGGCTTGCTGGTCTCGCATACCTGGCCCAACGGATGGACCACCGGGCTGACATACTCCAGCGTGAGCCCGGTGCGCTGGCTGGGCGAAGCCACGCAGGCAGGCTCACAACGCTTCGCTTCCCTGCGCGTTGCGCGCTCCTTTCGCATCAACGACTCCAGCATGAGCGTTGCTGTCCGATGGCGCCAGCCACTCGGGCAATCCGATGAATTCAGGGAACTGCAACGCGAACTGCGCAAAGTGTGGGTTTCCGTGAGCGTGGAATACTGAGGCGCACGAAGGTGAACCGCACCATCGTCACCACCATGCTCAGGTATGCCATGGGTGCTGCCGGGGCGCTCTTGTGCCTGTGTGTGCAGGCAAACACCCTGGGCATCGTGACCAGCGGCCAGGGTGCGGCCTACGACGAATTCGTCGAAACCGTGCGCACCGAACTCAAATCCGTGCCGGGCCTCAAAATCCAGCTGCTCGCGCCCGGCGCCGAAGGCGCTGCCGCGCGCCTGCCCGACGACACCTTCATGGTGCTTGCCGTCGGGGTGCAGGCCACACGCACAACCCTCGCCGCACAGGCCGACAGTCGCTGGCCCCTGCTCAGCGTCATGGTGCCCCGCACCTCCTTCGAGGCGTTGAACCCGCTTCCGCGCAACGCGCGCAGAATCTCCGCCATCTACATCGACCAGCCGCCGCAGCGCCAGCTGGAACTCATACGAATTGTGCTGCCCACCGCCCGCAAGATCGCCCTGGTGGTGGGGCCCACCAACCAGCGCGACCTCGACACATTGCGCGCACTGGCCACGGCGAAAGGCGTGACCATGGTCACGGAAAAAGCCGTCCGCGATACCGAGCTATACCCGGCGCTCCAGTCCGTCCTCAGTGCGTCAGACGTCCTGCTGGCGCTGCCAGACCCCTACGTCATCAACGTCTCCACCGCACAAAACCTGCTGCTCACCGCCTTGCGGTCACGGGTTCCGGTCATCGGTTACTCGGCCGCCTACGTGCGCGCCGGTGCCCTGGCAGCGGCCTACAGCACGCCGCGTCACATAGGGCTGGAAGCCGCCCAGGTTGCGCGGCAAGTGTTGCGCGGCAGCGCCATGCCTGGTCCACGGTATCCGCGCGATTTCAGCATCGCCATCAACCGCGCGCTGGCAGAAAGCCTGGGGCTCAACCTGCCCGAAGAGGCCAAGGTGCAGCAGCGCCTGCAAGCACTCGAAAGCAGCGAATGACGCGTGGTCACATTGCTGCACGCATGCTGCGCCCACTGGCTTGGCACCACATGGACCTGCGTGGGCGCCTGATGTGGTTGGCCATGCTGCCGGTGCTGATCTTTGCCACCGTCTGGGGCGTCTACGTGGTTCGCCAGCGCGCCGCCGACCTGGAGGCGCAACTACAGCAACGCGCGCAACTGCTGGCGCGGCAACTTGCGGTAGCGGCAGATTACGGAATATTTTCCTTCAATCAGGCGGCGCTGGACAACATTGCCCAAGGGGTGCTGCGTGAATCGTCGGTGATTTCTGCCACCATCATCGGCGCCGGCGGGCGGGTGCTGGCAACCCGCCACGCGCAAGAGCAGGGCGCTGCAATCCCCCCGGGCACACTGCAATCCATGCTCGAAGCCTCCCGGCGCAACGGTAGTGCAGGCGTCAGCGAACAAGACGTCAATTGGGTCGCGCACCTCGAGCCGGTGAGCACCCCCTTGCTCGCAGTTGAAGACCTTCCCGAGGTATCACCCTCGCAGCGCAGCAACACCCTGCAAGGCTATGCCATCGTGCAGGTCAGCACACGCAGCATCCAGACCCAACTCCTTGAGTTTGGGCTCAGCGTCATGGCACTGCTGGCGGGGGTCCTGTTCAGTGGCTGGATCATGGCGCGCCGCATCAGCAACAACATCGACCAGCGCATCCAGGCCGTGGTCCAGGCGGCACAAAAAATCGGCGCGGGCCACATCGGCATCCGGCTGCCTTCCAGCTCCGTCCCCTCATTTGCACGCCTGTCGCAAGACATCAACAGCATGGCAGGGCAACTCGAACAATCACGCCAGCGTCTGGAGCAGCGCGTGCACGAAGCCACCCATGCCCTGCGCGAACAGCGCGATGCTGCCCAGCAGGCCAACCGTGACAAAACCCGCTTTCTGGCGGCCGCCAGCCACGACCTGCGCCAGCCCATGCACGCACTGAGCATGCTGCTCGCTGCCCTGAAAGAGGAAGCCCGGCCGGACCAGCGCGCCGCACTGCTCGAACGCATTGACGCCAGCAGCCATGCCATGAGCGCCCTGCTCGATGCCCTGCTCGACATCTCGCGGCTCGACGCTGCCAGTGTGCACTTTCAGCTGAACCCGGTCGAACTGCAGCCCCTGCTGACGAGACTGCGCGAAACCTATGAAAGCCAGGCCGAGCGCCGGGGCATAGCGCTCGTCATCCATACCTCGCGGGCCTGGGTGCGCAGCGACCCCATGCTGCTCGAGCGGATTGTCGGCAACTTCCTCTCCAACGCATTGCGCTACACCCCGCCAGGGGGGTGCGTGTTGCTGGCCGTGCGCAAGCGCGGCGCAAACTGCGTCATTCAGGTCCGCGACAACGGCCCCGGCATTGCGTTACAAGACCAGGCCGCAGTCTTTCATGAGTTTGTGCAACTGCACAACCCCCAAAGAGACCGCAGCCAAGGGCTCGGACTCGGGCTGGCCATCGTGCGCAGACTCTCTCAGCTGCTGGATCACCCCGTGGGTGTGCGCTCCTGCGCCGGGCACGGGGCCACCTTCCATGTCCAGCTGTCCCTGTGTGCAGAAGGTGCGCCCCCCCCCGTGCCAGCCTCCACACCCCCGCCGCACGGCGCAACCCTGCAGGCATCGCCAGGGCTGCAGGGCTGCCGCATACTTTTAGTGGAAGACGATGCCCTGGTGCGCGACAGCTACGCGCGCCTGCTCCAGCTATGGGGGTGCGAAGCCCGCGTCCATGCCGACGCCGACGCGGTATTCGCCTCGCTGGGCCAGGATGGCTGGCGCCCACATCTGGTCATCACCGACCACCGCCTTGGCGGCGCGTTCAATGGCCGCCAACTGATTGACGCACTGCGCCAGCGCTGGGGTGCCGACCTGCCTGCCGCCATCATGACCGGCGACACGGAAGACGCCGAACTGCGGCAAACGCGCACCGACACATTGCGCGTGCTCTACAAACCCCTCAGGCCCGCAGAACTGCGCCAGGTGCTGGTGCAACTGTGGCGCGCAGAAGGCAGCGAGCACCCGACGAAAGAGCCAGCCCCTTGACAGCCTGTAACATCACGCCCGTGAAAATCCTCATTGTTGACGACCATGGCCTGGTGCGGGAAGGCCTTCAAGCCATCCTCAGCCGGTCCGAGCTGGGCGCCCAATACGTCGAGGCGTGGGACGCCGCGTCGCTCTGGAGCCAGCTGCAGCAGCATGCCGACATCGACCTGGTACTCATGGACATCCAGCTGCCCGAAACCAGTGGCCTGAGCCTGCTCGCAGACATCACGCAAAGGTTCCCCCTCCTCCCCGTGATCATGCTGTCGGCAGACCACGATGCCGGCATCGTCCAGCACTCGCTCGAACAGGGGGCGCGCGGCTTCCTGCCCAAGTCATCGCTCAACCAGGTGCTGGTGTCGGCCATACGGCTCGTGGCTGCGGGCGGCGTCTACGTGCCGCCAGAAGCCCTGCAAAAGCCGGCCACCCGGCCCGCGCCCCCTGCAACCCCCGAGCCGCTGGCCGCGGCCAACGCCGCAGCCCTTGGGTTCACCGCGCGGCAATCCGAGGTGCTGGGCCTGCTCCTGCAAGGCATGTCCAACAAGCAAATCTGCCGAGCGCTCGACCTGGCCGAACCCACAGTCAAAATCCACGTCCGTGGCATCCTGCGCACACTGGGGGTGAGCAGCCGCGCCGAAGTGATCGCCAGGTTCAGCACACTCAACATGCCATCCCCACGCCCCGGGCTGCAGCCGCGGGCGCTTGATTGAACCAGCACCCTGCACCGGCCGGACAAACCCTGTTGAACGGGCAGGAATGATGCGTACCCCCCGTTCGGTCCAAACCCTTCGACAAGGGCGAACGAGGGTCAGTCTCAGCAATAAACCGTGCCGAACCCTTATGCAAATTTTTTCCAGAATATGGCAGCGCACCGCCAGCGAGCCCCTGGTCAGCGTGGTGGTGGCCAGCTACAACCACGCCCCCTTCGTGGCAGACTGCCTGCGCAGCGCGCTGAGCCAGGGCATTGACCCGCTGGAAATCATCGTCACCGACGATGGCTCTACCGACTCCACGGCCGAGCAGATCGCCGCCCTGGCTAACCCCCGCATCCACCTGCACCGCTTTGCGCAAAACCGCGGCGCCTGCGTGGCGCTCAACGACGCCATCCGCCGCTCGCGGGGGCGCTACATCGCCGTGCTCAACTCCGACGACCTGTTCCTGCCTGGCAAGCTCCGGCGCCAGCTGCAGCACTTGCAGCAAAACCCCCGGGTGGGGGCCGTGTTCGGCTGGCCCGCCTTCATCAACGAACAAGGCCAGCCCTTTGACGACCCGTCCCACAAAGACCATGCCGTTTTCCACCAGCCCAATCGCAGCCGTCACCAGTGGCTGCGCCATTTTTTCGACCAGGGCAACGCCCTGTGCCATCCCACGGCGCTGATACGGCGCGAGGTCTATCAAACGGTCGGCCTCTACGACCCCCGCCTGGCCCAGGTCCCCGACCTCGACCAGTGGATACGCGTCTGCATGCGCTACGACATCCACGTGCTGCCCGAACCGCTCACCGCCTTTCGCATCCGCAGCCAGCAGCAAAACGCCAGCGCCGCCCGGCCCGAAGTGGTGCGCCGCGACGCCTGGGAGCGCGCCTGCACCCTGCGCCACTACCTGCAACTGCCGCCCGCACAGCTGCTGCAAATCTTTCCGGAGTTTGCTGCCGGGCACCCTGCTAGCCTCACCGAACAGCTGGCCCGCCACGCACTGGGCCTGGACACGCCATTCCACCAGCGCTTTGCGCTCGACGCCTGGTTCCAGGCGCTGCCCCCGGGCGGTCACCTCGACCACCACGACCGGGCCAGCCAGGCCGCCCGGCAGCTGGCCCACAGCGACCCCACCGCCTGGCAGCGATTCATCGCCGCCAGCGGTGCCACGGACCCGCACCGCATCCACAGCTGAACACCCGCACCCGCTCCATGAAAACCACCCAGCACCCCTACCTCAGCCGCCTGGACCACCTGCGCTTTTTTGCCGCAGCGCTGGTGGTGCTATTCCACTACTTTCACACCCAGCTGGGCGACCTGCGCTCGGGCAACCCCCTGGTCTCGCTGGTGGACGAAGGCCACACCGGCATCGCCCTGTTCATGGTCATCAGCGGCTTCATCTTTACAGTGATCGCCGGCGACAGGCAC
>RRZU010564887.1_pt1 | contig 16779 bp, 13 predicted proteins | sample 2165561 | NCBI WGS metagenome assembly RRZU01 (sample SAMN10456909, study PRJNA506462) | wastewater metagenome | isolation source: wastewater sludge | place: USA: Moscow, Idaho
ATATTTTGGCTGGTGCAGGTATAGGTATCTTGAGTACTAAATTCTCGTATTGGATTTATCCTAAAATATTCAAGAATGCAGACTGCATGAAAAAGAAACGCAGTACGCAATTTGTTGCTATGCCATATTATGATGGTAGTGGCGCTGGATGTGCAGCCTTAGTGAGATTTTAATTCTTAAATCTTGCTATATTTATCACCAGATAATATATAATAAACGACATACTTGTTTATAGTTTCGTACAAATGTTAATCTGTGCAAAAGCACTGTGCTGTTTAAGTATTCGGAAATTATATTTATGTACCTTTGCCACTAAATGCAGGATAGACATATAAAACGGCATTTTGAATACATAGATGAAAATTAATATACTGAAATTTGTTAAGCTATATATGGTGCTGGTAGGATTGTTCCTTATCCAGAAACCATTTTTTATGCTATATTACTATAAGCGATTTGCCGATGTAGGTATTATAGAATGGTTTAAAGTAATGTTGCATGGTCTGCCTCTTGATTTTTCAATGTCGGGCTATCTCTGCGCATTGCCAGGATTGCTGCTGATTGCAGGGATATGGACAAAGAGCAGTGCCGTGAAATGGACAGAATATGTGTATCTGGGAATTGTGTCATTGCTTATTTCTCTTACGTTTTGTCTAAACATAGTGTTGTATGAATATTGGGGATTCCCATTGGATTCAACTCCTCTGTTTTATTTCTTCTCATCACCTTCTGATGCAGTGGCGAGCGTAAGCGTGTTTACTGTGATCTTAGGAATATTACTGTCGCTAGCAATTGCTGTGGGGGTATTTTATGCACTGCGTTGGACATATAAAGATAAGGACAAGAAAAAGTTGTGCAGTGTGGCATACATGGTGAAGAATACAGCATTGATGATTTTGCTTGTGGCATTATTGTTTTTACCTATTCGTGGTGGAATAACAGTTTCTGCAATGAATACAGGTGAGGTGTATTTCAGCAGTGACATGAAATTGAATCATGCGGCAGTAAATCCATTCTTCAGCATAATGGAAAGTTTGAGCCATCAGGAAGATTTTGGCAAACAATATAGATTTATGGATGGCAAAAAGGCAGATAAACTGTTTGCCGAAATGATTTATACAAAGAGCGATTCTACTCAGCAGCTGGTAAACAAAGAACGACCTGATGTTTACATTGTTATTATGGAGAGCTTCTCTGAGGCTGTGATGAAAACGAATGCACTGCCAAATATAAACAAACTGAAGAACCAAGGAGTATATTTTACAAACTTCTATGCCAACAGTTTCAGAACAGATCGCGGCACATTAGCTATATTAAGTGGATATCCAGCACAGCCAACAATGAGTTTGATGAAATATCCTAAGAAGACAAATAATCTGCCTTCGATAGCAGGAAAGTTGGGCAAGGCTGGATATGGGCTGAAATATTACTATGGTGGTGATGCCGACTTCACAAATATGCGTTCATACCTTACGAGTATGGGATTTACTGACATTGTGTCTGACGTGAGTTTCCCTATAAATGAAAGACTTGGTAAATGGGGCGTGCCTGATCATTTGGTATTCAATAGATTAGAAAATGATCTGAAAGCAGAAAAACAGACTAAGCAGCCAATGATGAGAGTGTTGCAGACAAGTAGTTCGCATGAGCCATTTGACGTGCCATATCATAGATTGGGAAACAAAGTGCTGAATGCTTTTGCATACGCAGACAACAGTGTGGGGAATTTTATCGCATTCTTAAAGAAGAGCGGACGATGGAAGAACTCGTTGGTGATACTAGTTCCTGATCATCTGGGTTGTTATCCTGAAGGCATTAGTAACTTTGAACTGAAGAGATATCAGATTCCAATGATATGGCTTGGAGGAGCGATAGACTCACCAAAGAAAATAAATGTATATGGTTCGCAGCAGGATATAGCAGCAACATTGCTGGGACAGCTGAAGCTGAATCATTCTGACATAAAATTCAGTAAGGATATGCTTGACGCAAAAGCACCTCACTTTGCTTTCTTTACAGTTCCGGATGCATGGGGAATGGCTACAGCCGACAACCATATTATATATGATAACACATCAAACAAGATTATGCTTAATGAAGGCAAGCGAAAAAGCCTACTATTAAATAATGGAAAAGCATATCTGCAAAAATTATACGACGATATTTCTAAAAGATGATAGATTTATTACTAGATATTGTTCAGGAAGTGAAATCAGCTGATACTTCAGTGCTTCTTACGGTAAACGGTTGTCACAATTCATATTGGGACACGTTTATGTGGTTGGTTAGTGGGCGATTTATTTGGATACCAATGTACTTGTCATTGTTATACGTAATGTTGTGCAACTATTCACCAAAAGTTGTTCTGGGGATATTGATAACAGTGGGAGTGATAATCCTGTTTACTGATACTATTAGCTCACAGATTATTCGCCCATGGGTAGCACGTCTGCGACCAAGCAATTTGGAAAACCCAATTAGCAGTGTGGTACACATCGTGGACGGACATCGAGGTGGAAGTTACGGTCTTCCTTCATCGCATGCAAGTAATACGTGGGGATTGGTATTCTTTATGGCTTATCTTCTGCGAAGACATTGGCTGACAGGTTTCCTAGCTTTTTGGGCAGTGATCGTATGTTATAGCAGAATGTATCTTGGTGTGCATTATTTTGGTGATCTTGTTGTCGGTGCTTTGTTTGGACTTGTTGGTTCATCAATAGTATATTATGTGTTTCAGCGACTGAGCGGAAAGAAATATGCGCAGAATTTAAAACAGATATATGTACCAATATGTGTAGGACTTGCAACTTTTGTGATAATAGTTATAACATCAATATTCTATAGAGTATGATAATCGAGCCAATTGCTTATTTCCATTCACCGTTTGATTCTAAGTTTGGTATTCCTAAACAAAGTGGGATTATAGAAAGTCTTAAAGGGTATATTGTGTTTGAACCAAAATTCAGAAACGCTGATGCTTTAAGAGGAATGGAAGGCTTTGATTATATTTGGCTGATATGGGAATTCTCGGCAAATAAAGATTATTCGCCAAGTCTTATGGTGAGACCTCCAAGATTGGGAGGTAATGAAAAGGTAGGTGTGTTTGCTAGCCGCAGCCCTTTCAGACCAAACAGATTAGGACTATCTTCTGTAAAGATAGAATCTATAGATTATGATGGCAAAGACGGACCGATAATACATGTCCTAGGTGCGGACATAATGGACGGAACTCCAATTTATGATATAAAACCTTATATTACTTATGCAGATTCGCATGATGGTGCAAGGTGTGGTTTTGTGGATAGGAATAGATGGACAAAACTGACGATAGATATAACTGAAGACGATAGAAATAAACTTATTCAAGCGGGATTGACTGATGATTTGATTCATGAACTCGCAGAGGTGATAAGAGAAGATCCTCGTCCACAATATCAGGATGATAAGGAAAAAGTATATGGGATGAGTTTTGCCGGACATGATATTCACTTTGTTGTTGATTCAGGTAAGGCAACCCTTATATGGTAACTAATTTTTTACAATTTTGTCCTATTTTTACATGCGTTGTAAATGCCTATTTGAAAAGATTTGATTAACTTTGCATGTCATAAAATAAAAGGAAAATGAAACCGATAATTAAGTTAAATCAATATGTAGTTTTGGCTTTTGCAATGGCTCTTGTTTTAGGTTGCAAAAGTGGTAAAGACAATAAGGTAAAAGAAAATACTCTCCAAGTAAACAATATACCTGTAGACAAAGATTTGCGCAGTAGATTGAATGAGTTTGCTTCAAAACCAAGAACAAAAGGTAATTTCGCATTTTCTGTTTATGACCTAACAGCTGATAAGCCAGTTTGTGGATATGATGAGAACAAAACTTTGCCAGTAGCATCATGCCTGAAACTACTGAGTGGTGTTGCGGGACTTCATTTATTGGGTACTCATTATATGTATGCTACCTCTCTTTATACAAAAGGAAACATTGATAACGGAACGCTTCATGGTGATGTTGCTTTCAAATGTGGATTGGATCCACAACTTAATGAACCCGATTTGGATATGTTTGCCAAACAGTTAAAGAAAAAGGGTATAATGAAAGTTGACGGTAAACTAGTTGTTGATCTCGTATTAACAGATCCTGTAAAGAGTGAACAGCATTGGTATCCATGGGATTTGTCTTTTTCAAAATATGGTTTGTTCTACAAAGGTGCTCCAAGGGTGAAGAAAGCGCTGAAGGCTGCATTACAAAAGCAGGGTATTAACATGCCAGACAGTCAGGTGGTGCTTGGAAGAGTGCCTAAAGGCTCAATGTGTCTTTTCCGTTTCAGACGTCCTGTAGAACCTGTAATACAGCGTATGTGGAAGAATAGTTCAAATACTCAGGCTACATCATTGCTATATACAATCGGTCATCATATCAATCCAAAGGGAGTTCCTACAGTTGTAGGTGTGAATTATCTGAGGAAATTCCTGAAAGAGGAACTTAAACAGACAAACAAGGCCATCGTTGTTCATGACGGATGCGGACTCTGTATTCACAATCATCTTTCTCCTGCTGTACTTGTAGCTGTGTTGCGTTATGGATATATGCACCAACCTATTTATAGAGTATTGATGCGCGAACTATCAATATCTGGTGTAGACGGAACATTGCGTAGCGAAATGAATAGTCCTAAATTAAAAGGATTGGTACATGGAAAGACAGGAACACTTTCACACCCTTATGGAATCAGTTCGTTGGCAGGATATTGTCAAGGTGGAAATGGACATTTGTTGGCATTCTCAATTGTAGACAGCGAAATGTCTGTGCTTGATGCACGAGTGTTGCAAAAGCGTCTTTGCGAAACACTCGTGAAGAAAAGCGATAATTAACGAGTAGGGTATGTGACAAGTTTCACATTTGACAACGTGATATCACAATCTGCATCTATATCTTTTGCAATATTGCTGTAAAAGATTGTTGAATTGTCGATTGTGATGTCATGAATCATTCCTTTTTCACCATGAGCTGTTATTCCGTTTCTTGCGTCACGGCATATAACATTTGATATATGTATATCTTTGAAGTCTGGTACAAAGTCCATTGTTGTGGTCTTGCTCTGCTTCTTCGCGCCAACATGGTTATCAAAATATGTGGTTTCAAAGACAATAGCATCGTCTTTAATATCATTCATATAGATGTTGCTGATATAAATGTCTTCTGTAGTACCACCACGTCCTATTGAACTCTTAAAGCGAAGTCCGGTATCTGTTCCGCTGAAAGTATTGTTGCTGACAAAGATATTCTTCATTCCGCCAGAAAATTCACTGCCAATAACAAATCCTCCATGTGCATGGTATACTTTATTATTCTGAATATTGATATTTACGCATGGGCCGTTTGCAAGTCCTGAATTTCCTGCACCACCTTTCATACATATTCCATCATCACCCGCATCAATTGTATTGTTGATAATAAGAACGTTACTACTGTTTCCAACGTCTATTCCGTCTCCATTCTGTGCATTCCATGGACAGCGTACGGTAACTCCGTCTATAATGAGATTGTTGCACTTCTGAGGAACTATATGGAATTTGGGTGAGTTCTGTATCGTTACGCCTTGAATGAGTATATTCTCACAAGATGTTAACCTGATAAGGTGAGTACGCATATTCTCTTGAGCTTCGGCTGAATTTGCAATATTGTCGAAGTTCTTTAGGTTGTAAGGGTACCATAGTTCTCCATTAGCAGAGATCGTTCCACCCATCTGCTTAAATTGATTCCATTCAGCATCGCTAACCTTTGAACGTTTTACAGCCCTCCACCATTTACCGTTACCGTCAATAGTGCCTTCGCCAGTTATGGATATATTCTTGCGATTGCTGGCGTTGATGCCAGGAGTGGGTTTGCTGTCTGTGACTCCATCTTCTGTCTTGAAATGATCTTTCTTATCTGGTGAAAGCAAGATCATGGCATTGCGCTCTATATGCAGGTCGATGTTATCTTTTAGTGAAATCAATCCTGTGAGGTATATACCGGCAGGCACGATAAGGTGTCCTCCTCCAAGTTTGCTTAACTTACTTATTGCTTTTTGAAATGCAATGGTATTCATGGTTATTCCGTCACCTATTCCTCCACATTCAGTAATAGAAATTGTATTGTCGGGTATTTTAGGTGCAACAACAGTTGGCATAGGCTTTGGCAAGCCTTGATAATATATGGAATAGTCGCTACCAGCAAATGCTGAGATGCTAAAGACGAATGCGAGAATTAATAAAAAGCTTTTTTTCATTTGTTTATTATTTAGGTTTGTTTATTGCAGAATAATGTTGCAAATATACTATAAAACAAATGTGATTATGCGGTAGGATATCATCTTTTAAGAGATAATAACAAACAGACAACAAAAAAGCTCAATACATAATATGTATTGAGCTTTTTGTGGTACCACCAGGAATCGAACCGGGGACACAAGGATTTTCAGTCCTTTGCTCTACCAACTGAGCTATGGCACCTTGTTGCTTTATTGCGGGTGCAAAGGTATGAATTAAATTGTAAATTAAAGAATACAGGTTTAGAAATCTGCTTATGGTTAATATTTATTAACACAAATGCCGTTTAATCAATATTTCAAATAGAATGTAAAATAGTCTGAAAACATAATAACGTTAAAACGTAAACTCAATATTATGAGACATTTACGTAATAACGTTACTATGTATTTGCAATTAAAACCTATTGGTTGGTTTTACGCAACAGTATTATTCTTTTTTACTTAAAGGATTCCATCCTTGAGCTGTTAACTCAAATTCATTGTCGTCGCGAGTTGCTAGCATACATCCAAGTTCTTTCTTGGTGATGTGACCAATAGTGCGTACGCCTTCAATCTCACTAATTTTGTCATGATCTCCGATCGGAATAGTGAACAACAGTTCATAGTCTTCACCGCCATTTAAAGCGCATGTAGTGAGGTTCATATTGAACTCTTCTGCAGCAACAGCTGTTTGATAGTCAATAGGAATTTTGCTTTCGTAGATACGGCAACCACATTCGCTCTGGTTACAAATATGAAGAATCTCGCTGCTAAGTCCGTCAGAAATATCAATCATTGCTGTAGGCTTTATATTAGCTTTGCGCAATTTTTCTAAGATATCGCCACGTGCTTCTGGTTTAAGTTGTCTATCAAGAAGATATTCCTTTCCAGCAAAATCAGGTTGAAAGTCTTCTACTTCTTGTCTCTGACTTCTTAGAGCAGCAAGCTTAGCTTCGTCTTTGGCAGCTTGAGCTTCGAGTACCTTTTTATTATACTCTTCGATTTGTGAATAGTACACAGCTTTTTCTCTTTCGAGAATTTGCAGACCCATGTATGATGCACCGAGATCACCAGAAACACAAATCAGGTCGGTATTCTTTGCTCCGTTTCTGTATACAATATCCTCTTCAGCAGCTTCACCAATACACGTGATACTAATGGCAAGACCTGTTTTAGACGAAGTAGTGTCTCCACCAACAACATCAATGTTCCATTTTGCACATGCTTCACGTAGCCCTGCATAGAATTCATCCAAGTCTTCTACTGTGAATCTTTTTCCAAGAGCAATGCTCACCAAAATTTGATTTGGTGTGCCGTTCATGGCAAAGATGTCGCTTATGTTTACCATAGCAGACTTATAGCCAAGAGTGCGCATGTCAATATATGTAAGGTCAAAATGAATGCCTTCCATTAACATGTCACTAGTGACAAGAACTTTCTTGTTAGGATAATTAAGTACGGCGCAGTCATCACCTACGCCATACTTAGTACTTGTATTCTTTGGTTCTACATCTTTAGTGAGTCGGTGAATAAGTCCGAACTCTCCAAGTTTAGAAATCTCAGTCATTTAATATTCTTATTCAATAATATTATAATAGTTGTGTTATGAGCGGCGGATCATTTCACGCATGATCTCTGTCATCTTTGGTTGTGCAGCATTAGCAGCCTTCTGAACCTCTTCGTGACTAACCTCAACAGGAACGTCGAAACCTCCAAGGTCTGTGATAATACTGATACCAAATACCTTTATGCCACAGTGATGGGCAACGATAACTTCAGGAACAGTACTCATACCTACAGCATCAGCACCAAGTAGATGATACATTCTGTATTCTGCAGGAGTTTCGAAAGTAGGACCTTGTACGCCCATATAAACACCATGCATAAGTCTGATATTCTTTTCCTTAGCAATTTCGTTAGCTAATTCGATAAGAGTATGATCGTAAGCCTCGTGCATATCAGGGAAGCGTGGACCAGTAGGGAAGTTCTTGCCGTGAAGTGGGTGCTCTGGGAAGAAGTTGATATGGTCGTTGATAACCATAAGGTCACCAATCTTGAAATCTGGGTTCATGCCACCAGAAGCATTACTTACGAAGAGAGTCTCGATACCCAATTCATACATAACACGCTCAGGGAATGTTACTTCTTTCATATTGTAACCCTCATAGAAATGGAAACGTCCCTCCATAGCCATGATGTCTTTACCACCAAGTTTACCGAATATCAGCTTTCCTGCGTGGCCTTCAACAGTAGAAACAGGGAAATTAGGAATCTCACTATATGGGAATTCGTAACTGTCAGTTATTTCTGAAGCTAATTGTCCCAGGCCTGTTCCCAGAATTATTGCAGTCTTTGGACTTGTTGTCATCCTTTCCTTTAGCCAGGATGCTGTTTCTTGAATTTTTTCGTACATAGTCTATGATTTTATCATTAAAAACATTTTCTTGATTAAGCATGAACCTTACTTTGATAGGCAGGACATAAATATGATTTTTGACTTCATCATTAATCCCATCAATATTTTCAAGTCTGGTTGCATCTTTTTCCGTTGTAATAATAATCTTATTTCCCTTGAGTTTAGCGAAAGATTCATTAATTCTTTCTGCGTCTTTTGCCGAGAACTGATGGTGGTCAGCAAAAGTCAAAGGAGTTATGCTAGCGACAGATTGTTTTATGTCGACAATTATCTGCTTTGGTGAGGCTATTCCTGAAACAAGCAATACATTGGTATGTTTCAATTGCTGTTTTGTGATTTTATTTTCCTCTTTGTTGAATAATGGATACAATGTATCATAATCAATTGTTGAGAAGAAAAGGCTTTGATAGGGATACAGGTCCATTGATTTTGTGAGGACTCTGAATTCCATAGGCTTTAAGTCTTTTGGACATTTGGTTATAATAACTATGTCGGCACGATTCTTTCCAGATAATGGTTCGCGCAGTCTTCCAGCAGGTAGCAACTTGTCATACATGATGAGTCGATGATAGTCTACCAGAAGAATGTTTATACCCGGTTTTACATATCTGTGTTGAAAAGCGTCATCAAGCAATATCACATCAGTATCTTTACGATCGTTGATGATGTTCTCAATGCCTCTTGTTCTCTTATGGTCAACTGCAACATTTATGCCAGAAAATTTCTTCTTCATCTGAAATGGCTCATCACCAATATCCTTCATCGTGCTGTTTTCGTCGGCCAAGATGTATCCATGTGTCTTCCTCTTGTAGCCACGTGAAAGCACAGCAATGTTGACATGGCCCTGCAGTAGTCTTATAAGATATTCCACATGAGGAGTTTTTCCAGATCCTCCAACAGTGATGTTGCCAACCGAGATAATCGGTAAATCGTAGGAATGCTGTTTTAACACTCCTAATTCAAAAAGTTTGTTGCGAAAGCCGACTCCTATTCCATAGAGCCAACTAAGTGGCAACAACCAATCGTTGATATGAATAAAATCTCCTTCGGTTCTCATAATTCTTATTTAATCTTGATGATGTATTGCATACGTGCCTGAACTTTGTCCATGTTTTTAAAATCACTAATGATCTTAAATGGCTCATAATACTCACCTAGCAACATTTGCAGGTGTTCATCCAGATTATTGTAATCGTTTTGTTCTGTATTTAGTATTTGTTCAAAAATACTTTTTTGTGCAGGATAAGAACATGTCTTATAATCATTATCCTTTGCCAGTTTGGCTGCTTTAGCAATAGCCTTGTCAAGTCCGCCTAACTCGTCGACAAGTTTAATCTTTATTGCATCTTCTCCCAACCAAACTCTACCTTGAGCAATATTTTCTACCTGATCAATAGACATGTGTCTGCCTTCAGCAACACGTTTCTTGAAAATCAGATAACCATGGTTAACATTATTCTGCAATAGTCCCATCTGCTCTTGAGTAAATGGATGACCACTTGCTCCAAATACAGAGTTACGGTTGGTCTTTACTTCAGAATAGTTTATACCAAGTTTCTTAGTATATAATTCGCTCATATCTTCAAACATTCCGAAGATTCCTATACTACCTGTAATCGTAGATGGATCGGCGACAATCCAGTTTGCATTGCTACTGATATAATAACCGCCAGATGCAGCAGCTCCACTCATAGAAACCACTACCGGTTTAACTTTTTTGAGTTCTGAAATCTGATGCCATATCTGTTCAGAAGCATAAGCAGAGCCTCCTCCTGAATTGATACGTATAACAACAGCCTCAACATCATCATCATTTGCAAGGTCTTCTAAATCCTTACACATATCTTTTCCTACAATTTGATGTCCTTCACTGAAAACGCTTTGAGGTGAAGCTTTGTCTACAATATCACCGTAAGCATAATACACTGCAATATGTTTGCCTATAGAAGTGCTATTGTCTCCAGCCATGTCATCAACGCTAACCTGATTTACAGATTCATCTTTGTCAATAGACAACATTTGCTTTATCTTTGACTTAACCTCATCGTTATACATAAGACTATCTACCATCTTATACTTCACGATGTTTTGTGCATCTTCAAGCATGATAGCTCTGTCGGCATATGCATTAAGAGAGTCTTTGCTGATATCTCTGTTTTTTGAAACAGTATTCAGAATAGTATTCCACCATCCATTAATATATCTTTCAGTCTGTTCGCGGTCGGCATCGCTCATGTTGTCTGCAGTAAGTGTTTCAACGGCGCTTTTGTATTTGCCGACTTTCGTTGTTACGAATTTGATTCCGAATTTAGCTAATAGATTTTTGTAATAAACCTTCTCTCCGCCAATACCAATCCAATTTATCATGCCTTCTTTGTTCATATAAATCTTGTCGGCAGAAGAAGCGATATAATAACTCAACAAACTGAACTGTTCTCCGTATGCAACAATCCATTTTCCTGATTTTCTGAAGTCAAGCAACGCATTTTGTATTTCTTCAGCTTGTGCAAGATCGGCACCTAGTTGTCCAGCTTCGATATATATACCCTTGATGTTCTTGTTATTTTTGGCTTCATGAATAGCTTTCACAGTTTTTTCAAAACTAAGTCCTGTGATGTCGTTAATACTATTCATAATGTTATCTTCAGATTGTTCTGTCATCTGACCGTCTAGTTTAAGGACTAAAACGGAATTGTCTTTAATATCATTCTTGGTACTAGAAGAAACGGCTATACCAATAACACATATTATTCCAATGATAGACATTACAATTCCAAAGAGGAACATGCCTAGCATATTGGCAAAGACGTTTTTAAAGAAATCTTTCATACGTTTAATTTTTCCTGTTTAAATTAGTTATTATATATAATATGTGCAAAGATAAAGAAATTAATTTATAAATTACGATTACTTATGTTTATTTTAATAAAAATCATTATCTTTGCGCTATGGAAACTATCAAAAAAATACTATTTACTTTATCATTTCTGTCGTATTTTGTGCTTTGTAATGCTCAAAATTCGACTCGCTGTTTTGTGTTGAAAATATCTGAAGACGGTGAATCAACACTTACCGCTTATCTTCCAGCTAAACCTTCTGGTAGAGCTGTTGTTTGTATGCCTGGTGGTGGATATACTCATCTTGCCATAGATAATGAAGGACACAATTGGGCAAATTTTTTCAACGAAAAAGGCATTGCTTTTTTCGTGTTGAAGTATCGCATGCCCAAAGGGGATAGAAATATTCCTATATCAGATGCCGTTAAGTCAATGAAAACAGTAAGAGACAGTGCTAATAGTTGGCATGTAAATCCTTATGATGTAGGCGTTATGGGCTCATCTGCAGGTGGTCATCTTGCATCTGTTATTTCAACAAAAGCTGATTTCTATGAACGTCCGAATTTTAGTATTTTGTTTTATCCTGTAATATCAATGGATAAAAGTAAATCGCATGTAGGATCGTGTGATAACTTTTTGGGCACAGGAGTGAATGATAAACAACTTGTAAATGATTTTTCAACAGATAAACAGGTGCGCAATCATCTAACTCCAGAGGCTGTTATATTCCTTGCAAATGATGATGGTGGAGTTCCACCTTTGACAAATGGTATTGCTTATTATTCAGCAATGCGCAAAAATGGGAGTATATGTTCACTTCATGTATATCCTACAGGTGGACATGGATTTGGATTTAAAAAAGAATTTGCTTATCATGAGCAATTGCTCAATGATCTCTCTACATGGTTAGATCATCTAAAGTCTCCAGCTAAAGATGCTATAAGAGTAGCTTGTATCGGAAACAGCATAACTGACGGATTCGGTATAGATATGGCTGAGGAAAAGGGCTATCCGGCTGTGTTACAGGAAAAACTTGGAGATAAGTATAATGTTAAGAATTATGGAGTTAGCGCACGCACATTAATGACTAAAGGAGATTTACCTTATATAAAAGAACTTGCATGGCGCGATGCTAAGGCTTTCAATCCGAATATTGTGATTGTAAAGTTGGGAACAAACGATAGCAAACCGGAAAACTGGCAGTATGGTGCTACCTATCAAAAAGATTTGGAAGCTATGGTTGACACATTGAAATCACTTTCTGCAAAACCACAGTTATATCTGGCAACTCCAATTCCTGCTTTTAAAGGAACATGGAATATCAACGACTCTGTTATCGTGAATGGTATCATACCTATTATTAAAAAGGTAGCGAGAAAAAAGAAGTGTAAAATAATAGACCTCCATACTGAATTTTCAAAGTATGGAGGCCTGGTACAGGCAGACGGAATACATCCGAATGCCAAAGGTGCAGCCCAAATGGCTGACATAATATTTAATTCCCTCTCTTTCGAGTTACAGAGAAAGACTGTCTGCGGAAAACAAAAATAGGAATAACGCATCCTGCAACCATTCCAAACATTACCAATGTAGTAAGTGTAGAATTATGGAAGAAGTCGCCCACATTCTTAATAGTGAATTCTTTTGTCTGTCTTACTATATTGATAATGTTTATCACAGATTTATATGCAAACAAACCCGGAACCATTGGTAGAAGGGCTGGGAATGCAAAACCTTCGGCAGGGTAGTGCAGATGCATAGCAAAAGGAATTGCTAGAAGTCCGATTGCGAAACCTGCTATAGTAGATGCAGAAACCTGATCAAACATTAATGATGGTGAGTGCATCAGGAAATATCTAATGCCATGACCAATACATGCTAAGAATGCTGAATATGCAAGAGCCTTACGTGGTGGATTTGATATTACTGCAAATCCCAAACCGGCAATAGCTGCATACAATCCATCAGCAACAGCTGCCATTACAACATTTGGTCTAACTACCTTAGTAAATATACTTGCGTCAATATTTAAGATCATGACTGTTATAGAGATACCCAAAGCTATACATATAATGAGGAGAGTGGCGTTGGTGATTCTGGCTATTCCATTTAGAGCGTTATGGTCTATGATATCCATAACACCATTGATGAGTGGAACTCCTGGAACAAGGTATAACATGGATGTTCCGAGAGAAATATCTTCCGTACCTCCATGAATAAATAGAAAGTCAGTAGCTCCAATCATTGTACTAACGAAAGAACTGATGGTGAATATTGCCAGAACATTCCATTTACGCTTAGTAAGTTGTTGTCTGATATAAAATCCGATGAATGTAGCAATCCATACGATAGCCATTGAAGTGTAGTTACCATCGAAAAGTCTACAGAAACATGCATTTGCAAATGAAACTAGTATCAACACTGTCCATGGACTTTCACGAGGCTCGCTGATCACACTATTGAATTTTTCCCATAGTGTAGCAAGAGAAAGTTTCTTGTCGAGAGCTTCCCATGATAAATGTGATAATTTCATGTTGATTTTGAAGTTCAATCCCATTGATGGAGTCTTCTTTACATAAGTGTAAGAATGCTCTCGTCCTTCATCATGCAAGGTAATGCTTATGGTTTTTGGGAACATCATGATGTTGCACCAATATCCAAAAGACTTAGCTATACGTATTGTGTTAGCCTGGATACGTGATGTCTGAACTCCTACAGCTTCCAAAGTAGATGCATACTCTGCAAGAAATATTGTAGTTTCTTTTAGACATTTGTGAGCATCATTGCTTATTGCAGTATGATCGCTCGGTTGTGAAAAATTGCTCATTAGAGTTTAATACCTAGTTATATTTTATAATCGGGTGCAAAATTAGTAAAAATCTGTCATATATGGCATATAATTTACTGTCAATTTTGTCATATATGTTAATTGGCACATTTTTAGCATATAGTATGACGTATAAATAATTAACTTTATAAATTAAAAATATAAGAATTATGAACATTAAACCATTATCAGACAGAGTGCTGGTACTTCCTGCACCAGCTGAAGAAAAAGTAGGTGGAATCATCATTCCGGATACAGCAAAAGAAAAGCCACAGCGTGGAAAAGTCGTAGCTGTAGGTCTTGGTACAAAAGACGAACCTATGATTCTTAAAGAGAATGATGTCGTTCTTTATGGAAAATATGCCGGAACAGAATTAGAATATCAGGGTGAGAAGTATCTTATGATGCGTCAGAGTGATATCCTTGCAGTTCTTGCAGAATAATTTAATGTGTAATTTTAATTTAAATAATCATGGCAAAAGATATTAAGTATGATGTAGAGGCACGTGACCTCTTGAAGCAGGGCGTTGACCAGTTGGCAGATGCTGTTAAAGTAACATTAGGTCCTAAAGGACGTAACGTAGTTATTGAAAAGAAGTTTGGTGCTCCACAGATAACTAAGGATGGTGTTACTGTAGCAAAAGAAGTAGAACTTGAAAATCATTTTGAGAATACAGGTGCACAACTCGTTAAGAGCGTAGCTAGCAAAACTGGTGATGATGCTGGTGATGGTACTACTACTGCAACAATACTTACTCAGGCTATTGTAACTGAAGGCTTGAAAAATGTAACAGCAGGTGCTAATCCAATGGATTTGAAGCGCGGTGTTGACAAGGCTGTTAAGGCTGTTGTTGAATTTATCAAGAACAATGCAGAGCTAGTTGGTGACAACTATGATAAGATTGAGCAGGTTGCAACTGTTTCTGCAAACAATGATCCTGAAATCGGTAAACTTCTTGCTGATGCAATGCGTAAGGTTTCTAAAGATGGTGTTATCACTATTGAGGAAAGCAAGAGTCGTGAAACTCATATTGATGTTGTTGAGGGTATGCAGTTTGACCGTGGTTATCTTTCTGGTTATTTCGTAACAGACGCAGACAAGATGGAGTGTGTGATGGATAATCCATACATCCTTATTTATGATAAGAAGATTAGTAACTTGAAGGATTTCTTGCCTATTCTTCAGCCAGCTGCTGAGAGTGGACGTCCTTTGATGGTTATTGCTGAAGACGTAGATTCTGAGGCTCTTACAACATTAGTTGTAAACCGTCTTCGTGGTGGTTTGAAGATTTGTGCTGTAAAGGCTCCTGGATTTGGCGATCGTCGCAAGGCTATGCTTGAAGATATCGCTGTTCTTACAGGTGGTGTCGTTATTAGCGAAGATAAGGGCTTGAAACTTGAGCAGACAACTCTTGAAATGCTAGGAAGCGCAGAGAAGGTTACTGTAACAAAGGACAATACAACTATCGTAAGCGGTCATGGTGCTAAGGATAACATACAGGATCGTGTAGCTCAGATTAAGAACGAAATTGCAAATACAACAAGTTCTTATGACAAGGAGAAACTTCAGGAGCGTTTAGCTAAACTTTCAGGTGGTGTAGCTGTACTTTATGTAGGTGCTAACTCAGAAGTTGAGATGAAGGAAAAGAAGGATCGTGTAGACGATGCTCTTTGTGCAACACGTGCTGCAATGGAAGAAGGTGTTGTTGCCGGTGGTGGTACAACATATATCCGTGCTCTTTCTGCATTGAAGGATCTTAAGGGTGACAATGCTGATGAGCAGACAGGTATTAACATTGTTGAGCGTGCAATCACATCTCCTCTTCGTCAGATTGTAGCTAATGCTGGTGGCGAAGGCTCAGTTGTTGTCAACAAAGTAGCTGAGGGCGAAGGTGATTTCGGTTACAATGCTCGCACAGACAAGTATGAGGATATGAGAAAGGCTGGTATCATTGATCCAGCTAAGGTTGCTCGTGTCGCACTTGAAAATGCTGCATCAATAGCAGGTTTATTCCTTACAACAGAATGTTTGATTACAGATAAGCCAGAACCTAAGTCTGCTGCTCCAGTAGCACAGCCAGGTATGGGCGGTATGATGTAATCACGTTTGTAAACTGAATATAACAATCAAAGGGGGCTAATCTTACGATTAGTCTCTTTTTTTATGTTAATATGCTAATAATTATAAAAAAAAGTAGTAAACCTTTTGAATGTATTAGAAAAAACTCTATCTTTGCAATAGTTAAGATAAAAAAGTATCGGATTAAATCCGAAAAAGATATTTTTTTGATTTGTTTTAGTAGATTAGTTTTTAAGTAGTTTGTTTTTGAAAATCGGTTGTCGTGATGACATCCGATTTTTTTTTGTATCTTTGCAGAATGAAAATGAATATCAATTGGAAACGATG
>RRZU010734144.1_pt1 | contig 16778 bp, 15 predicted proteins | sample 2165561 | NCBI WGS metagenome assembly RRZU01 (sample SAMN10456909, study PRJNA506462) | wastewater metagenome | isolation source: wastewater sludge | place: USA: Moscow, Idaho
TTGAACGTGAAGTTCCATAAAACAGATAGGACTAAGCCCGTGATATAGCACGCCATGGGAGGCCAATGAAACAGCTCTTTACAGATCGTGGAGCTTATGATTTGAATGCCCCCCGCACTGATAGAAAATAGGGTGAATTTGACTGCCTGGAGCAGATTTTGCTTTTTGGTAAGCTTTGGTTTGCCAGGTACAGAGGGAATAACGTTGGGCTCTGTGCTTTCATTCATATTTCTGCGCTCCTTCATATCGTAATTATTCAAAAGCAGCCACGAAGGGCTGTTTGATACGGCAGAAAACTGAAGATCTATATTTTATTATAGCAGTCTGTTTGAATATTGTAAAGAATGCATTGGTTTTATTTATATAACAAATATAAATTATTCATTCTATATAAAAATAAGGCGTTTTGCATATTTTGCAAAACGCCTCGTTGCGCTACCCTCGATTTGTTTATCGTTTTTACCAGTTGATCGTAAACCAATCTCCCAAGTGGATTGCAAGGGATGCTTTGATCCCACTTCCCAATTTGACGTCAAAATTCATGGTAACGGCAGGCATATCGTAATAAACTTTTTGCAGTTTCCCATTGGGGCCAACCGTTGCCTGAATGGTAGAATCAGAATAGGAAATATCGATGCTGTTAAATTTCACCATACCCTTTACCGCATCGGTAATCTGGTTTTTCGAAATTGTGGAGAAAGCTTTGGAAACGCTGCTCCCCTTTACCTTGAGCGTAACGACATAATTGCTGCCGCTCTTTTTACACGTGGCCGATGTAACGTCAGAGGCTGTCAATTTGCTGGAATAGCTCTGTCCGCCTACATAAAAATTTTCTTTTTTCTCAGCGGCTGAAGAGTAGGTTTCGTTTACACTCTTCGGGGAGTCGGAGAGAAATGCTTTCATCAACGTATTCGCAATGCTTTCCAGGATTCCATTGTTGATTTGCGGCGCTTTCGCCAAGCTCGCCTGATTCTGTGTTTTTGTAATACTCTTCGCCTTTGATTTCGCATCGTTTGCCGCTGTGTTGTAATAATTAATAAGCGCGGCCTTCGACATTTTGGTCGGGTCGTTTTCATCGGCTTTCGGCGCAGTGCTTTTTTCTTCCTGCGGTTGTTTTTCGCTTGGCTGCGTTGCGGAAACATCGCCGGATACCGGGAGGGTGTCCGTGCTCTCATCCAGGCTTGGCTCAGATGCGCTGGCCCCGCCTGTTTCCCCGGCGGGAAGAGTTTCCTCGTTTGACGGCTGATTTCCACTGATGGATGGATCTGTGCTGGGCTCATCCGATTCTCCTGGCGAGCAGGCAGCCAGCGTGGCTGTCATAGAAAGAGCCAATAAAACCGCAAGTAAACGTTTACTCTTTTTCATAAAATAGAACTCCCTTCTCTCTTGTGTGGGCCCCTATTCCGTATGGTCTTACCTACCCACAAGTCTATACGGTATAAAATTAATAGAAAATGAAAAGAATGTCAAGATAATATTATTTAAATTTATTTATTGTTTATATTTTATCAAAATTTTGTGAAACTAGAATAATGACACTAAAAAAGCCTCTTGTCAAAGCGAGAAAAATCGGCTATACTAATAGAAAATCAGCCAAGATGAAAGTAACGGCCTGTTCAGCCTTTTTCAGAGAGCCGGTGGTCGGTGGAAACCGGTAAAGAGGCAGGCTTTTCCACTTTCGGAGCTGCCGGCGAGGAACCGGAGGGGCGTGCCCGTTACAGCACGGATCAAAGAGGCCGGCTTACCGGCAAAATGGGTGGCACCGCGGAGAATTTGCTTCCGTCCCATAAGGGGGACGGAAGCTTTTTATTTTGCCGCTCTTCTAGAGTAAGGAGATTTGAAAGGAGAATTTGTATGTTAGACATCAAATTTTTGCGGTCCAATCCGGAGCTTGTCAAGGAGAATATCCGGAAAAAGTTTCAGGAGGAAAAGGTAGCGCTGGTCGACGAGGTAATCGAGCTGGATGAAAAATGCCGTGCTGCACGCACGCGCTGCGAATATCTGCGCAGCCAGCGTAACACGATCAGCAAGCAGATCGGTGCGTTTATGGCAAAGGGGCAGCGGGAAGAGGCGGAGCAGGCAAAAAAGAGCGTCTCTGATATGGCGGAGGAGATGAGCCGCCTGGATGCGGAGGTAAACGAGCTCTCCGCCCAAATCCGTGAGCGCATGCTGGTGATTCCCAATATCATTGATCCAACCGTCCCGATCGGCAGGGACGACAGCGAAAACGTAGAGCTGGAGCGCTTTGGCGAGCCGCGTGTGCCGGAATATGAGGTGCCCTATCATGTGGAGATTATGGAGCGCTTCAGCGGCATTGATCTGGACAGCGCGCGCAAAACAAGCGGCAACGGCTTTTATTACCTGCGGGGGGATATTGCCCGGCTGCACTCCGCGATTCTTTCCTATGCACGGGATTTTATGATTGATAAGGGCTTTACCTATTATGTGCCGCCCTTCATGATCCGCGGGAACGTTGTAGATGGCGTGATGAGCTTTGCCGAAATGGAAAACATGATGTATAAGATCGAGGGGGAGGATCTCTACCTGATCGGCACGAGCGAGCATTCCATGATCGGCAAATTCATCGACACGCTGCTGGAGGAAAAGGAACTGCCGCAAGCGCTCACGAGCTACTCTCCCTGCTTCCGCAAGGAGGTGGGCGCGCACGGCATCGAAGAGCGCGGGGTTTACCGCATCCATCAGTTTGAAAAGCAGGAGATGGTGGTTGTCTGCCGGCCGGAGGAGAGCAAGGAGTGGTTTGAAAAGCTCTATCATTATACCATTGAATTTTTCCGCAGCCTCGATATTCCGGTGCGTTCGCTGGAATGCTGCTCCGGCGACCTTGCGGACCTGAAGGTCAAGAGCATCGACGTAGAGGCATGGTCCCCCCGCCAGCAGAAGTATTTCGAGGTGGGAAGCTGCTCGAACCTTGGCGACGCGCAGGCCCGTAGGCTTGGCATCCGTGTGCGCAATAAGGAAAAGGGCAACTATTTCCCGCACACGCTCAACAACACGGTGGTGGCCCCGCCCCGCATGTTGATCGCCTTTTTGGAGAACAATTTGCGGGCGGATGGTTCTGTTGCTATCCCGGAGCCGCTGCGGATGTATATGGGCGGGAAGGATGAAATAAAATAAGTTTGGTTTATTCCTCTAGTCAAATGGTTTTACTTGGCGGCAAATTTGGTGAAGGAGTTGCGAACCAAAAAGCCATCCCGAATCTTAATCCGGGATGGCTTTTTTATATTGATTTCTTCATATATCTAATTATCTATTTGCTCATTTTTTCACAGTGGGCGGAAAAATCACCCTTGCCGCTCCGCTTTTCTCCAGCGCCATACCCAGCGGCAGACCCAGCAGATAACAGACCGCAAGCTGGCCGAGGCCCACCTGCACGGCGGCGATCAGGAACCCCCAAAAGGAAGCCGCCTCGCCGGGCGTGAACAGCGTGATTTGCAGTCCAACGATTATGGCGTTTACCAATACGGGCGGCAGGGGCGCGAGCACGGGCACGTTTTTAATCCGCACCTTGCGTACCGCCCGCGTGAGCAGCGCGGCGATCAGGGAGGCGGCCGTGCCGAAAACCAGATCCAGTGGGTATGGGCTCGCAAGGTTGCCGATCAGGCAGCCAATGGCAAGGCCAGGTACTGCGGCGGGCGTGAAGATTGGCAGAATGGTTAGCGCTTCTGAGAAACGGAATTGGATGCTTCCATAGGCAAGATTAAGGGCCATGGCCAGATAGGTTAGCGCAGCATAAATCGCAGCAATCATTCCCGCTTGGGCGAGATAGAGAAGGGTTCCTTTTTTCATTTTATTTTCACTCCATAGTTTTGATTTGGAGCTGCGGCTGCCGCGAAAAAGTTCACAGCAGTCGCATACTCCCGTCAGGATGGTTTCGAACTGACGTAAAATGCTTTTTGAGCGAGAAGGGTAAAATGGGCGTTTTACCCTTCTCGCTTGCTCCTGTCAGGATGGTTTCGAACTGATGTGGTTCATGAAAATCAGATGGCGTTCAAGAAGGATTTCAAATGCATTAGCACCTGGACAAAACCGACGATAATTTTCTTCCAACCAGTTGGGGCGTTTTGCCCGTTAAGGATCATGAGCAGGCCGTGGGCCATATCCTCCGTAAATGCCATGCCGGCACTCATGCCGACAAAGCCGCGGATGGGCATCTGTAGCGCGAGGGAGGAGAGCATCAGCGCAGTCTCTTCGTTGCCGTTGGCAAGCTTCAGAGTGACTGTGTTAACAATTTTATTGAGCCTTGCGCCCCATGGCGTTTCCTTCGCGTCCTCCAGCGTGCAGTTGAGGTCAAGCGGCTCGCCCGGCTTACGGTATGCAGGCGGCAGGGGGCGCCCGATGAGCACTTCAAACTGATCGGCCGGGATCTCCTGGATTGCGCCTTCGTAATAGCTGGGCGCGGTCTGACGGTAATCCGGGACAATGGCATCCGGGTTTGCGCTCTCCACATCGACCGTGCCATCCAGTCGGATATCGCGGCTGGATGCGCCCACAAGAATCTGATAAACACCGCTCTCAACATGCCAGTCGTGAATATTGACGTTATAATAGGCGAATGCTCGCTCAGTTAGCGTGACCGTCACGGTTTTTTGCTCACCGGCCTTCAAAAAGACTTTGGCAAAGCCTCTGAGCTCCTTTGGCGCCTTGAAAATTACGCTGTCCGGCGTAGCAACGTAGACCTGAGCAATTTCCGCGCCATCCACCTTGCCGGTATTTTTTATTTGAAAGGAGACGGTCAGCTCCTCTCCCTGCTTGACCGCCTTTTTGCTCAAGCGTAGGCCGGAGTAGGAGAACTGTGTATAGGAAAGCCCAAAGCCGAAGGGGAACTGAACGTCCTTTTTTACCCGATCGTAATATCGGTAGCCGACAAAAATGCTCTCCCTGTATTCGGTTGTCACAGGGGCGCCGGGGAAGTAATTGGCAGTTGGGTTATCCGAAAAGCTCAGGGGATAGGTTTCCGCCAGCTTTCCGCTGGGATTGACTTTTCCGGTGACGAGATCGGCAATCGCGCCGCCGCCCGCCTGGCCGCCGAGATAGCCGTTGAGGAGCGCCTTTATTTTGCCAAGCCACGGCATTTCTACCGGTGCGCCGCCGGAAAGGACGACCGCAACGTTTTCGTTTGCTTCACTGACCGCCTCCGCCAGCGCATTATGGCTCGCAGGGAGGTGCATATGGAGCCTGTCATAGCCCTCGGCCTCGTAGCTTTCCGTCAGGCCAAGAAAGAGAAGCACCACATCCGCCTTTTTCGCGGTTTGGCAGGCGTCACGGATCAGGCCTTCATCCGGCTGGTCGGTCGTCTTATTATAGCCCGGGGCATATAGGACGCTGACGCCCGCATCCAGCAGGCAATCGAAGGCAGAATCGAGCTGTGTGGGATTAATTAAGGAGCTTCCCGCGCCCTGGTAGCGGGGCGAGCGCGCCATCTCCCCGATGACCGCTACCGTCTGGCCAGCTTTGAGCGGAAGGAGTTCTCCATCGTTTTTAAGCAGCACCATAGATTCGCCCGCGATTTTGCGCGCAAGGCGGTGGTTGGCGGCGTGGTCGCAGGTGTGGGCCAGGGCCTTTACCTTCTCCGCGCGGAAAATCAAATCAAGAATCCGGTCCACCCGCTCATCGAGCAGGGTTTCGTCAATTTGGCCTGCGCGCACAGCGTCCACAATTTTTTGATCGTTGACGCCGCCGGAGGCGGGCATTTCAAGCTCCTGCCCTGCGAGAAGGCCGGGCACACGCTCATTGTTAGCGCTCCAGTCTGTCACAACAAGGCCTTTAAAGCCCCAATCTTTGCGCAGCACATCGTCGAGCAGCCACTTGTTTTCACAGCAAAAAGAACCGTTAATTTTATTGTAAGCGCCCATCACCGTCCATGGCTGCGCTTTTTTGACTGCCGTTTCAAACGGCGCGAGATAAATTTCACGCAATGCACGCTCATCTACAACGGAATCGACCTTCATACGGCGCGTCTCCTGATTGTTGCAGGCGAAGTGCTTAAGCGAGGTGCCTGCGCCTTGCTCCTGCGCGCCGTTGATAAAAGCGGCGCCCAATTCGCCCGCAAGCAACGGGTCCTCTGAAAAATATTCAAAATTTCGGCCGCACAAAGGCGAACGCTTAATGTTGACGCCGGGGCCGAGCACAACGCTCACACCTTCTGCAAGCGCCTCTTGCGCAATCGCGCCGCCCATCTCATGCAGCAGCTCCGGATTCCAGGAACAGGCAGTGGTGGCGGCTGTTGGAAAGCAGGTGGCAGGCTCGCTGCCGTTGATGCCGAGGTTATCCTGGCTGCCGGTTTGCTTGCGCAGGCCATGTGGGCCATCGCAAACCATAATTTCTGGGATGTTGAATTTTTCAAGCCCCTTCAGATGCCAAAAATCTTTGCCGGAGCAGAGGCTTGCTTTTTCCTCCAGCGTCATCTTACTGATCAGATCCTGATGTTTCATCTCAATGCCTCATCCTTTCGCACTCCGCTTGGAAGAAAGGGAGCCGCCTTTCCCACAAACGAATTCTCTTCCTTATTTTTTTGCTGAAAACTCATAATAGCTTAACCATTCGTTCATCAGGCGGCTCCAGCGGGCCGAGAGCGGATGATAGCCATCCCCGTTTTCCGGAGCGGCAAGCCCCTGCCCATGGTCGCCATAAGGAAACAGGTGCATTTCCACGGGAACCCCACGCTTGGCAAGCGTGTTGCAGAGCGTCAGGGCAGTTTGATAATTGATAAGCCCGTCGCGCATCGACTGCCAGATAAAGGCGGGTGGAAATTGCATGCTGTCCTCCAGCACAACATCAAAATAGGCGACGAGATCGAATTCATCGTCGTCGTCATACTCCTCCTTGAACATCACGGCCGCATAGCCCAGCAGCATGGCGTCCGGGCGGGAGGATACGCGCTCTACCGGATCAGCCGCGGTAGGGTCGCCGTCGTCCGCATAAGCGCAGGAGAGGAAGGCGAGATTGCCACCGGCTGAAAAGCCGAGCACGCCGATTTTATCCGGCAGGATGCTCATTTCCTCTGCATGATAGCGAAGATAGCGCACAGCCCGTTTTGCATCGAGCAAAATGATGTCGCGTGAATAGGGGACGACACGGTAGTCGAGCACGGCGGCGTGGATTCCAGCCTCATTGATCTTCTGCGCCACCACTTTCCCCTCGTGCACAGCTTTGCTCGTATAAGAGCCGCCAGCCATTACAATCACACAGCCACGTTTTCCATCGCCGGGCGCGGGGAAAAAAGTGATCGAAGGCCTGCGCTGACCGATTGCCTGTTCAAACCCGGGTACCTCGCCATCCCACAGGGGCAGCTGTGTATCCTCGCTGAGCATTTCCGCCCAAGGGGCATCAGGGTTCAGGTTCCCCCAAATATCGTAAGTATCGGCCAAAATAGATAACCTCCTTGCCGCATCAGCGGCTTTTGATTGTTTTTTCTCTCTGGGATTTCGCCGCTGGCAGAAGAGGCTTGAAGCCGGCTCCCACGTGGGCGAAGAAACTCAAAACGATTATACACGCTTGCCCCAAAGAGTGCAATCTCTATTTGAAACATTCCAGACTTTCCAGACGATGCATGTCCATAAACAAATCGTTTATCTTTCTATCAGGAATGATATAAATTCTTATTATAAAATTAAAGGTAAAACCGCCCTGGGATAAATACCGCATCTATAAAGAATTATAATAGATACCGTCAGCTTATGGTATGTGCCTTCGGAGCGGGAGAACAGCACCATAACGACGGCCTTTTTTGCGCTAGGCTGCTGAATTGTACGGCGTTGGCGCAGATAGAACGTCAGCTTACAAAATTTTATCTTTGAAACGTTATTTGCCCGATGGGTGAAGTAAGGAGAGAGCCGAATGAACACAACCATGAAAAAATTAACGGCGATTCTGGCGGCAAGCTGCCTGCTGGCCTCGCTGGCTGCCTGCAAGGGGCCAGAAACGGAGCCTGGGGCAACCGACAGTACCCTTCAAAATACAGCGGGGCAATCCTGGGAATCGCAGGCTATCTCCGAATCTCGGCAATCAGAAGAAGAAGGTTTGGAATCCAGCAGAGTTTCTGTTTCCAATAGCACTGCAACCGAAGCTTCTGACCGGCCAAAGGAGACAGCTAAACAGGTTGACACTACGAAAAAATCGCCGGTCCAAAATCAAAAACCGTCAACGAAAGCGGAGATCATCGCCTATTTCAATGTAGCAGCGAATAAGGTCAAGATAGAGAAACCAGGCGTTAAAAAAATAGAGGAGATTTCCTTTCATGTAAAGGGGGACGGCGCGATTGCGAACATTGCCAATAAGGTTCAGGATGCGCTGAAGAAAAATGGCACGTTGAATCCGGACCCCATTACCGTGAAAAAGGGCGCAAGCCACAATGCGGCATTTCCAGTTGAAAATCAAAGCTGGTCAAGCCGCCTATCCGCGGGCGCTGTATCATCGGCCTCCTGCGTGGAGAAGAATGGAGCGTATATGATTACCATCCGGATGAAGGATGAGCATATCTCCTATGAGCAGGCGAGAAAACCGCTTCAGACGAAGCACGGCCAGGTCGTCGACATTCTCAAGGCCAATGAGATTGATGAGCAGATGAAAAGCTTGAGCTGGCTTGTTACCCTGCATGATTTGGATCAGACTTATTCGGGCACGACCATTGTATGCACGATTGATGCAAAGAGCCAAACGATGCGCTCCGCGCACTATCGGATTATTAGCAATGCAACGATCAAGGCCAGCGCGCCAATCGTGGGCGATGCAACGGTAAACGCGACGATTGCATTTGACCAGATCTACCAATTTTAGAGGATAAAAAGGGGAGGCTGTTGCGCGCTGCAAAGCATTTTGCGGCCGGCCCCTTCAAACATTTTTGGGCCTTTGTCCCTTGTAGGACCAATTTCCCTAAAATACGCTTTGCAGTTTGTTTCCCAATGAAGCGCTGTGCAACAGCTCTTTTGCACGGGGCTTTCAAAAAATTTATGCCGCGGCTGGCGCCTTTTCGGATCACAGATCCCCCAAGGCGCCAGCCTTTTTGTTGCGATACGTTATACAGAATTATAATTCTAAACTTTTATTAAAATGCAGTTAATTATTTGTTAATAAATTATCCATATTTTTAAGAATACTCGTGATAAAATATAAATAAAATTTAACAATTGGGGGGATCATTTATGGATTTAAACAAAATTATCGAGAGAAAAGATTCTGCGGCACAGTATATGGTAGATGAGATTACCTATATCTGTAAAAACCTTGATAAGCGTTCGCCTGGCTCGGAGGGGGAGAAACAGGCCTGCGAGTACATGGCGAAAGTCCTGCGGGAGGATTGCGGATGCGACCGTGTGCAGGTTGAAGCCTTCAAAGAAAACCCCGGCTCCTTTTTTGGTTGGATTTACTTTACAATAACAGCCGCCCTTTTGGCGATTGCCTGCTACTTCTTTTTCCCGCTTGCCTCGATTATTCTTTTACTAGGAGGCCTTTTCATTTGCTTTATGCAATTTGGTCTGTATAAAAAGCTAGTTGATCCCGTTTTCCCAGAGAAAACGGGCCATAACGTAACGGCTGTTAAAAGCTGCAAGGGCGAAGTAAAACGCCGCATCTTTTTCAACGGCCATCCGGATGCCGCATGGGAATGGCCGGTCAACTATAGGCTGGGTGGTGTTGGATTTGAAGGACACGCAGTCATTTGTTTTCTTGGATTAGTTTATTATTTGGTGCTTTCTGTTATCTTCATTGTGCAGAATGGTTTTCAATTCGGCGGCTTTGATCCTTCCACAGCGCTTGGAAAAGCGGCGCTGGGCGGCCTTGTTTTTGTGCCGTTTATGATCGGCCTGTACTGGATGTGGAATAAGCACCGCATTGTGGACGGCGCCAACGATAATCTCTCCGGCTGCTATATGGGCATTTCCATCCTCAAAGAGCTCCAGGATGCCGGCATTGAATTAGAAAATACGGAGATTGGCGTGATCCTCTCCGGCTCGGAGGAAGCGGGGCTGCGTGGCGCAAAGGCTTGGTGCGAGCAGCATCAAGGAGAGTTTGACGATGTGCCTACCTTTATCTTCTCTTATGACACGATCCACGACCCGAAATATCTCATGACCAATTACCGAGACCTCAATGGTACCGTCAAAGCGGATAAGGATGTATCCGATTTGTTTATGGAAGCGGCCAAAGAGCTTGGAATTCGCTGTAGAAAGGGCTGGGTGCCGCCGCTCGGCGGTGCGACGGACTCTGCCGCATTCGCACAGGCTGGTTTCCGTGCAACGGGGATAACTGGCTTGAACCATAAGCTGGAGGATTATTATCATACGCGGCGCGATACCTATGACAATATGAATCTCGAGGGCTTGGCAGGGTGCTTTGCGGTCAGCGTGAAAGCGTTGGAGATGTTTGATAGCGGGGCAAAGCAAGCGCCCGTGAAGAGCGCGGCCATGCACAAATAAGAAAATAGTCTAAAAAGAATTTTGGTTCGAGGGGCGGCATGGCTGGGAGGTTATGCCGCCTTGTGGCTTCTGAAATAGCGTGCAAAAGTGCTGTTGCAAAGGCAGTGCTGCAAAAAATGCAAAAAACACGTCTTTCGGGTGTTTACATGCTCCGAAAAGACGTGCTTTTTCTGCCTCTAGGTCGATCCTTTGTGCATTTGGTCAAGCAAATTTATTTTACAATAGCCTCTTTCAATTGCCTGTTCCTTTTTGCTTTCAAGGGATTGCGTTTTTATCTAAGATCGCTTACACTATTTTTGAACAGAATGCTATGCATTGAGTTCGCTGGTCGGCCGAACCGATGCGTGACGGGATAAACAGCCCAGGCCAAAACCCAAGAGCAAGCATGGTTGCCTTGCCGATTGCCCACTGCGCTGAAAAAATAAGCGTCGGGCCTTCAATCATCCGCATTTGTATTTGCCTGTGCGGCTGTTGTCAGAGCTGCATTTACTTTTTTGATCGCGTTCCAGTTCTTTTGATGCTCTGCAAGGGTTTTGGCATAATAATATTTGCCTGCTTTATCGGTTGCAAAATAGAAATAATCCGTCTGCTCTGGATTGAGAGCGGCGTTGATCGCGTCCATACCCGGGTTGCAGATTGGGCCTTCTGGTAAGCCGGTGCATTTATAGGTGTTATAAAAGCTGTTGAACCGATCTTTGTCTTCCGTCAGATAGGGCTGCACCTCCTGCTCCAGGTAAAAGATTGTAACGTCGCATTCGAGCTTTGGGTGGCTTTTGCTATTTAAGCGGTTGTGCAAAACGGAAGAGACCGTTTTCATCTGTGCAGGATCCCCTGCTTCAGCCTGGATGATGGAGGCCAAAGTGAGCACTTCATCCATTGTCATATCGAATTCTTTGGCACGGGCTTTCTGTGTGCCGGTTATTTTTTTCTCCAAATTGTCCAGCAGCTTCTGGATAACGCGTTCGGGGCTGTCGTCCCGATAAAATTCATATGTGTCGGGGAACAAATACCCCTCCAGAAGGAACGCTCGGTTTTCCCAATCTCCAATCTCTTGTACGAGCGGGCTGTCCGCATTGCCGCGGTTTACTTCTGCAAGAAATTCAGAGCGGGTGAACAAGCCGTTCTGTTCCATCAGGCCGCCGATATCAGCAGCGCTGGCTCCCTCCGGGATTGTGATGCGCACGGTGTTGGGCGGCTCTGTTGAGCTGCCGTCCTCTGGCTGCTGCGAGGCGCAGGCGCTCAAGAACAGGCACAGGGCACAGATGAGGGAAATGATCCGCAATTGTTTCATAGGCGGCTCCTTTTCAAAAATGATAGATTACCTTTATTGTACGCAAAATTTGACCGAATGCAAGACTTTCTGAGTAAAAACAGCGGGATCTCTGACAAAACTGATACCAAATTGGAGGGCTTAGATGAAAGCTTTTTTTCTTTCGCTATGGCAAAATGATATTTTGAGGCTGGCTTTGGATTCTGCCTTTAAGCTGGTGCTCGCCGCCGTTTGCGGCGGATTCATCGGCTATGAAAGGCAGCATTCCCATCGCCCCGCCGGGTTTCGCACGCATATTCTTGTAGCAGTGGGCGCTGCACTGGTGATGATCACCTCAAGCTTCCTTACCGATCAATATCAAGAGGTCATGCAGATTGATCCAACGCGCATGAGCGCGCAGGTTATCAGCGGCATTGGCTTTTTGGGCGCAGGCACCATTTTGCGCGAGGGATTTAGCGTGAAGGGGCTTACCACGGCTGCTAGCCTTTGGGCGGTTTCCTGCGTGGGTATTGCGGTGGGATCGGGCTTCTATGCGGGCGCGTTGATCGCCACGTTGGTGATTTATCTGACACTCAACCTGCTTAAGCGTATTTCCGCTCGTGGGAATGCCGGACGAAACCTCTATGTTGAGGTGGAGGACGTTGGTCTACAGGCTTCCCGCGTGGGGAAGGTAGTCCGCCGCTGTGGGGGAGAGCTTGCCTCCATGGAGCTGCTTAATGTGGATGGGGAGGAAGGAAAGCGGAAAAAAGCACCGGTGCTTAAGGTGCTGGTCTATACGCGCAATCTCCATGAGCTTGATTTGATCGTGGAAAGCATCCGCGCAGTGGAAGGCGTGCGGGATCTATATGTTGAATAAAGAAAATGGGACAGGAGAAGACAGCGGCATGCAAAAAATAAGGCAGAATTATAACCATACGCTCTATGCCAGCTATTTGGGCTATATCACGCAGGCGATCGTCAACACGTTTATCCCGCTCCTATTCCTCACGTTCCAGAGTTCCTACCAAATTTCGCTGGATAAAATCACATCGCTTGTCACGATCAATTTTGGCATTCAACTGATTGTGGATCTGCTCAGCACCAAATGGGTGGATCGGATTGGCTATCGGGCAGCCATTGTGGCGGCTCATATCTGCGCGGCCGCAGGGCTTGCAGGGCTGGGAATATTGCCGGAGCTGTTCTCTGACCCTTATTGGGGGCTTTTGCTTGCGGTTGGGCTGTATGCCGTTGGCGGAGGGTTGATTGAAGTGCTGGTCAGCCCAATCGTGGAGGCTTGCCCTACGGATCAGAAAGCAGCAGCGATGAGCCTACTGCACTCGTTTTACTGCTGGGCTGTGTTTTGGTCATCCTTGTTTCCACGCTGTTCTTTTCCGTATTCGGAATTGCGAATTGGAGGATTCTCAGCTTTCTTTGGGCGGCGGTTCCGCTGTGCAATGCACTTTATTATTCGCAGGTGCCTATTGCATCCTTGCATGATGCAGGGGAGGCGATGCCGGTGCGCAAGCTGTTTTCTAGCCGCATATTCTGGGTGTTCGCCCTGCTGATGGTCTGCGCAGGCGCCTCTGAACAGGCGATGAGCCAGTGGGCCTCCGCTTTTGCGGAATCCGGGCTGCAAATTTCCAAGAGCGTTGGGGATTTGGCCGGGCCATGCATGTTTTCAATTCTGATGGGGCTGTCCCGCGTATTTTACGCAAAATTCAGCGAAAAAATTCACTTAAAAGCCTTTATGGCGGGGAGTGGCGCGCTATGTATTGCGAGCTATCTGCTTGCGTCGCTGTGCCCAAATCCGCTCCTTTCCCTCATAGGCTGTGGATTGTGCGGCCTCTCTGTAGGGGTTTTGTGGCCGGGAACTTTCAGCCTTGCTTCCGCTTCCTGCCCCAGGGGAGGAACAGCAATGTTTGCTCTGCTTGCGCTTGCGGGGGATCTGGGGTGCTCTGCCGGGCCTTCGCTGGTCGGCTTCGTTTCAGATGCGGCGGATGGCAATCTGAAGGCTGGCCTGCTTGCGGCGATTTGCTTTCCTGTGCTGTTACTGTGCGGGCTGGCAGTGTACAAACAAATGGCGCGAAATGTGGGGCGCTGTTGGAAGAGATCAGCGCATCACATCGGGGAACTTCAACAGAAACAGAAAAAGCCCGCCTTTCGGACAATCATCCGAAAGGCGCGCTTGCGATCTGCCACATTTAAAATGAAAAAAACGAAAAGCAGCCCTGTTATCTCTTGGAGAACTGCGGTGCACGGCGTGCGCCTTTGAGGCCGTACTTCTTCCTTTCCTTCATCCTCGGATCGCGGGTGAGGAAGCCTGCCTTCTTCAGCGCGGGGCGGAGAGCCTCGTCATACTGAAGCAGGGCGCGGGAGAGGCCATGGCGGATTGCGCCGGCCTGGCCGGTCACGCCGCCGCCGTTGACACGGCAGACGATATCGAACTTCTCCGTCGTACCCGTCAGCGCGAGGGGCTGGCGAACGATGAGCTTCAGCGTTTCAAGGCCGAAATAATCATCGATGGACCTGTCGTTAATGGTGATCTTGCCCGTGCCGGGATAAACACGCACGCGGGCAACGGATTTTTTCCTGCGGCCGGTGCCGTAAAAATAGGGATTGCTATCGTACATATTCCTTCTCCTCCTTCCTTAAAACGCCCATTCCTGAGGCTTCTGAGCAACATGCTTATGGTCAGCGCCTTTATAAACGCGCAGGCGGGTCAGCGCATTGCGGCCAATGACCGTATCCGGAATCATGCCTTTCACGGCGAGCTGCATTGCGAAATCAGAGCGCGTTTTCATCAGCGTGCTGTACTTGACCTCTTTGAGGTTGCCGATATAGCCGGAATGATGGTAATACATCTTCTGCTGGAGCTTGTTGCCTGTGAGAACGGCCTTGTCAGTGTTGATAATAATGACATGGTCGCCGCAATCGGCATTGGGCGTAAAGGTCGGCTTGTGCTTGCCGCGCAGCAGAATGGCGGCCTGGGCGGCTACGCGGCCCATCGGCTTGCCTGCTGCATCAAGCACATACCAATTGCGGGTGATGTCGCCCGCCTTCGGCATATAGGTTGACATAGTAAAACCTCCATTTGTATCGTCTTACCTTTTTCAGTGCCTGCATAGCATACCATAAGCGGGGTGGGCCTGTCAAGCTTTTTGCCCGTTTTTTTAATTTAACGGGATTGTACTTTTGAAATCTCCCGTTTCCTTCATTTTTAATGGCAAATGCTCGTGTGTGAAAAACGAAAATCTACCCATAGAAAAGAGCGGTAAATGTATATTTTAAAAAAGATAGACAATCATTTTACTATGCGCTATAATCTGGATATCCGGAGGAAATCTCTGGAAATCAATACATGTTAGGAGAATGATTGATGAAAAAATATGTTTGCACCGTTTGCGGCTATGAATATGATCCGGAGGTCGGCGATCCGGATAACGGCATTGCCCCGGGCACTGCCTTTGAAGACCTTCCGGAGGATTGGGTCTGCCCGCTGTGCGGCGTAGGAAAGGATCTTTTTGAGGAGGCGTGAGCCTGCTCCGCAGGAAAGAGAGGCGTTAGAAAAATGGATCAAACCGCTTTGTTTAAGCTCTCTTACGGCCTGTATGTTGTAGGGGTAAAAAATGGAGATTCCTTCGGCGGCTGTATTGTGGATGCGATGATGCAGGTCACTTCCGATATGCCGCCGCTGCTCATGCTTGGCAGCATGCGCAATAATCTAACCAATCAGCTCATCCGGAAAACAGGGGAACTCACCATTTCTGTTCTGCGTGCAGATGCAGATCCGTTTTTGATCGCAAATTTCGGTTTTCAGTCCGCACGTAAGGTGGAAAAGTGGGAGAATGTCGAGTATGCTGTAAAAGACGGCCTACCTGTATTGCTGGATGCTGCCTCCTATTTGCGCTGCCGCGTATTGGAGGCAAAAGACCTTTCCACACACACGGTTTATACCTGTGAGGTGACGGATGCCTGGAACGGCGACGGAGAGCCCTTGCTCTATAGCGACTATCAAAAGCATATGAAGGATGCCACCCGCAAAGCCTTCCAGGATTTTTTGAATGCGAAGAAAGTGGAGCATACCGTGCCTGAGCAGGAGCAGAAGCCACAGTGGGTCTGCTCTGTCTGCGGTTATGTTTATGACGGAGACGAACCCTTTGAAAAACTGCCGGAAACTTGGCAGTGCCCGCGCTGCGGGCAGCCCAAATCCGTATTTGTGCGGCAATGATGGCTCGGCCCGGCGGCGGGATTTTGCCTCCGGGCCGTTTCTTTCATGGGCGGTGTGCGCCTCTTCCTGATTTTTTGGTGGGAACGGTTGCTTTTTTCAGGAAGGCGTGGTAAAATAACAGTCGCCTTGAAAAGGCATATGATTGAATACCCGCCCGTGGCGAAGCTGGATATCGCAGCAGATTCCGATTCTGAAGGCCGGGGGTTCGAATCCCTCCGGGCGGGCCACAACCAAAATCCTGTCGATTTATGTCGGCGGGATTTTGGTTTTTTTGGTTCACTAGACGATACCATCAGGCGCCCAAACACTGCAAGTAGAACGATTTCACCGTTGCCTGCGTTTCTGTTCCTGGAAAAGTTGCCGGCGGGAATACGCAATGTTTTCAAGGCTTCTCAAAAAACGTGTTGTTCCCTACCGGTATCGCCTAACGGATTTTTGAAATTAATAACGAGTGGTGAGCTATGGGCTCGAATGAATAACGCAGAAAAATTTGAGAGAAATTAGGCAGCTCGATTGTGCACGATAAGAGAAACGGAGAGCGGCAACAAAGGGCGCGTTGCATCATGCATAAATAAACGCAGAATTAAGGGGGACTATTGCAAAATATTTCATTTTGCAATAGTCCCCCTTTTCTTTTGTGTTCTATTCAGCCACAGACTATGCGATGATACCGTGTTACTACTCAACGGACGGCAATTCAGACGTGCAATGTGTGCACCTGGAGGCATCTACGGCTATTTCACTTTTGCAAAATGGGCACACTTTTGTTGTCGGTGCAGATGGCGCCTCCTTTGTTCTTTTGCCGAGCGACATCATTTTATTTACAGCCTTAACAATGATGAAGATGATAAAGGCCATGATAACAAAA
>RRZU011133603.1_pt1 | contig 16771 bp, 17 predicted proteins | sample 2165561 | NCBI WGS metagenome assembly RRZU01 (sample SAMN10456909, study PRJNA506462) | wastewater metagenome | isolation source: wastewater sludge | place: USA: Moscow, Idaho
AAACTAAAAAATTTTGAATAATTCTTGTATAAAAAGAGCAATTATTTGAGAACATTAAAAATTTAAAATAGTGATTTATTATAAAAACTTCTTGATAAAATAAATCAAATTTTGATTTAAAACTATTTTCATCATCTGCAACTGAAAAAATCAAAGATGTCTTTTGAGATAATTTTGCATAATTTGTAGTAAATAAAGACAACCTAAATATTTCTAAATTTGGTTCAACAATCAAATATAATTTTGCTTTTATTCTGTCATGAACTTTTGGTATGTGAATACCTATGCCTACACCAAAAATTATAAATTTATAAATATCTTTTAAAATCTCTTTTTTGGGTAAGTTTTTATTTATATAATGTACAATTGGAGCAATACCAACTTCAGGAGAAGAATTAATAGAAGCATTTTTTATTTCATCCATAAACTCATCTGTAAAGTTCAAATTTACAAATGTTTTAAATATTTGATTTTGAGCTTCAAAATCTAGAGTATTAACAATATCTTGACTATATTCAAAAGAATTTTTTCCATAATAAAAACTATTTTCTTCTAAATTTAAAATATCAAAGTAATCATTTTTATATTCAAGTTCAAATTTTGATGAGATTAAATTTTCGCATAATGCTAAATCAAAAAGATTTACTCTTTCATATAAATCAAAATGTTTTTCTTTTAAATACAATAAATTCTCTTGATATGTTAAAAGAGCCTGATTTTGTATCTGTTCATGTGTCATTTTTATCCTAAAAGTGTGAAATAACGAATATTATATCTAAAAAGAAATTTATAAATTTAATCTAATCATAATAATTGTATAATCAAACATAAAAATCAAAAAGGTAATTTATTTGGATATTCAAAAAATCAAAAAACTATATGACCAAAATCAAAACCTTACTGAATATTTTAAAACTACTCAAAATAAAAATAATTTAAGTTCTCAAGAAATAGAACTTATTTACGATTTACAATCTGGAAATTATTCAAAAAAATATGAAAACAATATATCTCACAAAGAATACAAAAATAAACTCTCAGATGAAATAGTAAATTATTTAAATAATTTAAACTTTAAATTTGATTCTATATTAGAAGCAGGAATTGGTGAGGGTACTACTTTTGTAAATGTTATTCAAAAATTAAATATACTAAAATTAAAAAGTTTTGGTGTAGATATATCTTGGTCTAGACTTGCTTATGCTAATAAATTTCTTAAAAAACATTCAATCAAAAATGTAAAACTAGCTACTGGTCTTTTAGAAAATCTACCTTTTTTAGAAAATAGTGTTGATATTGTTTATACAGCTCATTCTATTGAGCCAAATGGTGGAAAAGAAAAAGAGATATTAAAAGAACTTTTTAGAGTTGCTAAAAATTATCTAATATTATTAGAACCATCTTATGAATTTGGAAATGATGAACAAAAAGAGAGAATGGATAATTTATCTTATGCAAAAAATCTTAGTAAATATTGTGAAGAGTTAGGATATAAAATAATAAAGCATGAACTCTTAAAAAACCACTCTGTAGAAAATAATAAAACCGAAATAATAATCATAGAAAAATCTACAAAAAAAACAAAAACAAAAGATTTTTTAGCTTGCCCAGAAACAAAAACAAAACTTTTTAAAAATAAAAACTTTTATTACAGTGCTGAATCTTTTTATAGTTATCCTATTTTAGAAAATATTATTTGTTTAAATAGTGAGAATAAAATACTTAGTACAAAACTTGAAAATTTTATAAAACTTGATAAAACACATCCAAGATACAATGAAATAATGTTTTTAAGAAGTTTAGAAGAACCTATGGATGAAAAAATCAAAGATATTTATTGTCCAAATTGTATTGGTTTTTTAGCTACTGAGGAAAATTTGGAAGATGAGGAGTTTGTAGGGTATATAAATCAAATTATGAAAGATTTTCCAAATTGTAAATTTAAAGCTTTGGTTTTTAATAATAGTTTAAATTCTAAGATAAAAAATCTCTTTGTGTTAAAAGATTTAGAAATAATAAAAATTTCTAATATTTATGAAGTTTTCCAAAATATTGAGATTTATTTGTCAAATTATGAAAGAACGTTTAATGATAATTATGAAAATAAAATAATACAATTTATAAGAGAATATTCTACAGATATTTTGGGAATAGGAATAGGACTCCAGCGAAAAAATATCAGTGCCTATAAATTAGAAATAAACAATCCAAATTATTTCCAAAAGTTTTTTGACCATCTTGAATATCTAGGATTTGATAATAATGATACTATCAAATATGGAAAAACTTATCATGAAATATATTTTAAAAAAGCTTGTGAAAAATATGGAGTTGATATAGGATTTGATATGAATGAAAATATATCAAAAGCTTATGTATACTGGTATCTAAAATTAGGTTTAGCTAATCATGAATTTTTTAAATACTCTTTAGAATTTGGTAAAAAATTTGCAAAGTTACAGAAATGATGAATGAAAATAAAATCTTGCATGTGATGATTCTTGATAAATTTTTAGCTCCTTATATTAATTTTATTGATCAAAATTTTGGAAGAGAAGAACATCACTATGTTTTTATCACTAGCCAAAAATATGAATATGGATTGACCCCAGAACATAAGGCAGAGTTTTTACATACAGATGATGATATTTTTATTACTTTGTTAGACTATATGAAAATGGCAAAAAAAATCATTCTTCATGGATTATGGAGAGATAAAGTTGATATTTTACTTTACTTTAATCAAAAATTATTAAAAAAATGTTATTGGATTATGTGGGGAGGAGATTTTTATTTTCCTGAAACTAAAAATAAGATAAGATATGAAGTTATAAAAAATATGGGTTGGTATGTCTCTTCTACAAAAAATGATATATTCTATATTCAAGAAAAATATAATATCAAAGTAATAAATGTTTTTTTTAGTCAATTCTATCCTAGTTGTATATCTGACTTTGAAATAACTTTACATCAAAAAAAGAACTCCACAATCAAAATACTTGTAGGAAATTCGGCTACAAACACAAATAGACATACCGAAATTTTTGATATTTTAAGCTTTTACAAAGAAAAAAACATAGAAGTCATTGTTCCTTTGAATTATGGAAATAATAATTATAAACAAGAAATTTTAGAAATTGGAAATTTAGCTTTTGGCAATAAGTTTAAGCCTATTGTGGATTTTATGGATTTTGACGATTATAAAAAATTATTATCAAGTATTGATATTGGAATTTTTAATAACAATAGACAACAAGCAGGTGCAAATATAAAATTACTTGCTGGATATGGGAAGAAACTATATATTTCAAAAGAAAATTCTTTCTATCAAGAATTAAAAGAGAATAATATCTTTATTTATGAAATTGATAATTTTAATATAGAAAAAATAAATCCATTTATAGCTGAAAATAATATAATTAAAGCAAAGTATTATTATTCATTTGAATCATTATTAAACTCATGGAGAAATATTTTTAATGTCTAAAAAAATAGCTATAGTTCAATCTAATTACATACCTTGGAAAGGATATTTTGATTTTATCAATATGGTAGATGAGTTTGTATTTTATGATGATATGCAATATACTAAACGAGACTGGAGAAACAGAAATAAAATAAAAACTCAAAATGGTTTACTATGGCTTAGTATTCCAGTAGAAATAAAAGGCAAATATTTCCAAAAAATAAATGAAACAAAGGTAAGTGAAAAAGACTGGGCTAAAAAACACTGGCAAACAATAAAAAATAATTATTCAAAAACAAAATACTTCAAAGAATACAAAGATATTTTTGAAAATTTATATTTAAATAGTGAAGAAAAATATCTCTGTCAAATAAACTATAAATTTTTAATTACTATTAATAAAATTCTTGGAATAACTACAAAAATAAAATACTCAAATGAATTTAAATTATTAGACGGTCAAACAGAAAAATTACTTGGAATTTGTAAGCAATGTAATGCGGACACTTATCTAAGTGGTCCTGCTGCAAAGAATTATTTTGATGAAGCATTGGCAAAACAAGAAAATATAAAAGTTGAGTGGATGGATTATAGTGGTTATAAAGAATACGAACAATCATATCCACCATTTGAACATGGAGTTAGTATTTTAGATTTGATTTTCAATGAGGGTCCAAATACAACTAAGTTTATGAAAAGTTTTAATTAAGGAGCAAAATAATGGCTTATATAATTTATACAGATAGAAATTATCTCCATTCTATAGTTAATTCAAATGAGAATTGTAAACAAATTAAAAAAAATACATATAATCAAAAAAATTGCATTTTATTTAAAATACTGGAAGAAATGAGTCAATATTGCAAGAACAAATACAGTGATAACAGAAATAAAGTTATTTATTGTGCATATAATATTAAATAAGGAAAATTATGTACGGTTTTCAAAAACATTTAAATAGCGAATTTCCATCTCAAATTATTATAGATTCTACTCAATTTTGTAATCTGGCATGTATTCACTGTCCTCATCCAGATTTTATAAAAACGGATGCTTACAGCGGTACACATTTAGATGTGAACTTACATAAGAAACTAATAAATGAAATAGCAACTGATGGTTTAGGACTATGTAAATATATAAGATATACGGCAAATGGAGAGACTCTAATACATCCAAAATTTGATGAAATAATAGAATATGCTGGAAAATATTCTAAAACAAAAATCAATGTTACCACAAATGGTGTTTTACTTACAGAGAAAAAAGCAAAAAAACTTTTAGATTCAGGAGTAAATGTATTTGATATAAGTCTAGATGCTTATAGTGATGAAACTTATGCAAAAATTAGAGTAAAAGGTGATTTAAGTGTTGTTAGAGCAAATGTTTTAAAACTTATTGAACTTATAAAAAGAGGTAATTACAACTCAAAACTTGTTGTAAGTTTTGTAGAACAATCTTTAAACTTAAATGAAACAAAGTTATTTGAAGATTACTGGAAAGAAATGGGTGCTAACTTTATCGTTATAAGAAGATTGCATTCGGCAGGTGGAGCGAAAAATAATATAAAAGAAGATATAGAAGCTAACACAAAATCTATAATAAGAAAGCCCTGTCTTTATCCATGGGAAAGATTAACTTTAACACCGGAAGGAAATCTTTCATATTGTCCTACAGATTGGAAACACCAATCTCATTTTGTGGATTTTAGAAAAACTACAATAAAAGAAGCTTGGCAAAGTATTTTTATGAATAAACTGAGAAATGCTCATTTACAAAATAATTTTAATGGTTTTGATTTTTGCAAACAATGCCCTGATTGGATACATACAAGATGGCCAAATGAGGGCAATAGTTATTCTGATTTAATGAAGAAAATTGATGATTAAGTTTTCAAAACATTGTGTTGTAGGAAATGAGTTAAATTATATTCAAAAATCTATAGAATCAAACAATTTATGTGGAGATAGTCAATTTAGCAGAAAATGTGAAGACTGGTTTGAAAAAAACCTTACATGTAGGAGAACTTTACTTACTCCTTCATGTACTCACGCCCTTGAAATAACTGCCATATTACTTAATATAAAAGAAGGTGATGAAATTATCATGCCATCATATACTTTTGTATCAACGGCAAATGCGTTTACTTTAAGAGGTGCAAAAATAGTATTTGTAGATATTAGACCTGACACCATGAATATTGATGAAAATAAAATAGAAGCAGCAATCACAGATAAAACAAAAGTTATAGTTCCCGTACACTATGCAGGTGTAGCCTGTGAGATGAATACTATTATGAATATTGCAAATCGTCATCAACTTTTTGTGGTAGAAGATGCTGCACAAGCAATTATGAGTTCGTATAAAGGAAAAATTTTAGGAACTATTGGTCATTTAGGAGCTTTTAGTTTTCATGAAACCAAAAATATTACAAGTGCAGGAGAAGGTGGACTTTTAATAATAAACGATGAAAGATTTATTGAAAGAGCTGAAATTATAAGAGAAAAAGGTACGAATAGAAGCTTATTTTTTAGAGGAATGATAGACAAGTATAGTTGGGTAGATATTGGAAGTAGTTATCTTTTAAATGATGTAAGTGCAGCTTATCTTTGGGGACAACTTGAAAAAATAGATGAAATTCAAAATGATAGATTAAATAGTTGGAATTTATATTATAAAAGTTTAAAAGATTTAGAAAAACATGGATATGTAGAACTTCCTACTATTCCCAAAGGCTGTACAAATAATGCACATATGTTTTACATAAAAGTAAAAGATTTAGAGACAAGAACCAAGCTTTTGGCTTATCTCAAAGAGAATGAAATAAATGCTGTATTTCATTATGTACCATTACATTCTTCAATTGCAGGAAAACAATTTAGTCGATTTAATGGATATGATAAGTATACAACATTTGAAAGTGAAAGACTAGTGAGATTACCTATGTATTATGGCATAAAACAGTCTGATATTGAAAAAGTGTTATTACGTATAAAAAATTTCTTTAGAAAATAAATATATTAAAAATTGGAATTTTAACAAGATATAATAAGTAATCTAGGAGAATAAATTATGTCACAAAATTTAAATAAGCCTAGTCTTTATCATAAAAACAGAAAAGCTTATAATTGGTTAGCTTATGATCGTGGAGATAAATGGCTTTTAGAGTATTCAAAATATTATAAAGGTATTTTAGTAGATTTAGGTTGTGGAACTGCTCCATATAAAGATTTTTTTCTACAATATGTAGATAAATATATTGGTGTTGATTGGACGAATACTTTACATAACTCAAAAGCAGATATTATTTCAAATCTCAATAAAAAAATAGAATTGCCAGAGCAATATGCAGATACAATAGTATCTTTATCTGTGATAGAACATCTTTGTGAACCTCAAATATTTCTAAATGAAAGTTACAGAATATTAAAAAAAGATGGAATTATAATTCTTGAAGTTCCTTGGATGTGGTGGATTCATGAAGCGCCACATGATTATTTTAGATATACACCGTATGGTTTAAAATATATGTTTGAAAAAGCTGGTTATAGAGATGTTCAAATTCAACCAACTTCTGGGTTTTTCACTATGTGGTTTTTAAAAATGAATTATTTTAGTGTTAGGTGGATAAAAGGTTCAAAAATTCGTAGAGCTTTTACTAAAGCCTTTTTAATTCCATTTTGGTATATTTCCCAAAAATTAGCCCCATGGCTTGATAATAAACACAGAGGTTGGTCACTTGAAAGTACTGGCTTTTTTGTAGTAGCAAAAAAATAAACTTTATATTAAGGACAAAAAAATATGTTAGCAAGTGCAGAAACAATATCTGTTGTTATACCAACATATAATCGCTCTAGAACCATTGAATACTGTGTAAAATCTATTTTAGAACAAACTCTTTTACCAAATGAAATAATTATTATAGATGACGCTTCAACTGATAATACAGAAAGTGTAATTACGTCATTAAATAATAATTTAATAAAGTTTATTAAACTTGATAAAAATGCTGGAGCTCAAGCTGCTAGAAATATAGGAATAAAAAATTCTAAAAGTAAATGGATTGCATTTTTAGATTCAGATGATAAATGGGAAAAAAATAAACTTGAATTACAATTCAAAGAACTTGAACGAGTAAATTTTGATAAATATACTGTTATACATGGAGATTGTTATTGTTTTGATACAAAAAAAAATAAAAAATGGATTTGGAATATGCCAAGAACCGAATTCAATTGCTATAAAGAGTTACTATCAAGACCATCAACTCTATTTCCAACTTTGTTAGTTTCAAAACAAGCAGCAGAAGAAATTGGTTATTTAGATGAAAATGTTCCATCTTATCAAGAATGGGATACGTCTATAAGACTTGCTAAAAAATGTAAATTTATACATATTGAAAAACCTCTTTTTACATATATTTTTCATGATGGAGATACTATTTCAAAGAATCACAAAAAAGATATTGAAGGATATTTGTATATAATAAATAAATTTAAAAAAGATTTACAAGAACTAAATCTTTATGAAGAACATTTAAATATATTAATTAGAAGAGCAAAATCATTTTCACTATTTAAAGAAGCAGAAAATATTTCAAAATATTATAACGATGATGATATTTAAATAATTTTATAATACACAAAGGTAAATGATGACAAATGATGAAAAAGTATTATTTGGTAAAATACTAGTTAATCAAATTTTAAATAAAGAAGTAACTTCTCTTAAAGACGTTGAATTCAAAATTTTCTCACAATTTGGAGATGATGGTATTATTCAGTGGCTTATCAATAATATAGACATAGACAATGAATTTTTTGTTGAATTTGGAGTGGAAAATTATAAAGAAGCCAACACAAAATTTTTAATGTTTAATAATAACTGGAGTGGATTTGTAATGGATGGCTCAACTGAAAACATTGAAAATCTTAAAAAACAAGATTATTTTTGGAAATATGATTTAAAAGCCAAAGATGTATTTATTACAAAAGAAAATATTAATGATTTACTATTAGAACAAAATATAAATCCAAATGTTGGTTTATTACATATTGATTTAGATGGAAATGATTATTATATTTTTAATGAAATCAATTGTTTAAATCCTAATATACTTATTTTAGAATACAATAGTTTATTTGGAATTGAAAGGGAAATTTCAGTTCCATATAGAGAAGATTTTTACAGAACCAAGGCACATTATAGTAATTTATATTTTGGAGCCTCACTTAAAGCATTACACTCACTAGCTTATAAAAAAGGATTTGTTTTCATAGGTTGTAATCAAGCTGGGAATAATGCCTATTTTGTGAGAAAAGATAAAATCAATTCAAAAATAAAAGAAGTATCTTTAGAAGAAGGATATGTAAAATCAAAATTTAGAGAATCAAGAAATAGAAATGGGGAATTAAATTTTCTCGATAAAATAGAAGCATATAATGAAATTAAAGGGCTTCCCATATACAACACTCATACCAAAAAAGAAGAACTATTATAAAATGATTAAAACTATAAATTATAATTTTCAACAACTTGCTATTATTATAAAAAGCAATTATCAAAAAGATGGCATTGAATTTTTTACACCAAATGAATATTCTCAACAACTTGCTTATATGGCTCATAAAAAAGGTAAAAAAATAGATGCTCATATTCACAATAAAGTAACACGAGATGTTCATCTAACACAAGAAGTTTTATTAATTCGCAAAGGAAAATTAAGAGTTGATTTTTATACTCAACAAAAAGAGTACATAGAAAGTACAATTTTAGAGAGTGGCGATGTGATTTTATTGGCAAGTGGTGGGCATGGTTTTGAAGTATTAGAAGATTTAGAAATGATAGAAATAAAACAAGGACCTTATTTAGGAGATGAAGATAAAACACGATTTCAACATATTTCAGAAAATAATATAGTGATTAATTAATGATACCAGTAAATGAACCCTTACTCAATGGAAATGAGAAAAAATATCTTAATGAATGTATTGATACAGGATGGATTAGTAGTGAAGGTCCTTTTATCAAAAAATTTGAAGAGGGAATGGCTAGTTATGTAGGGCGGAAATATGCAGTAGCAGTGACAAATGGAACAGCTGCTCTTGAGATAGCTATAGAAGCTCTTAGAATAGGCAAAGGTGATGAAGTTATAATGCCTAGTTTTACAATCATCTCTTGTGCTCAAGCAGTTGTAAAAGCGGGAGCAAAACCAGTACTAATTGATAGTGAATATGATAGTTTCAATATGAAAATTGAAGACATAGAAGTAAAAATCACACCAAATACAAAAGCTATCATGGTAGTTCATATCTATGGACTGCCAGTTGATATGAATCCAGTTTTAGAATTAGCAAAAAAATACGATCTTAAAATCATCGAAGATGCAGCTGAGATGCATGGGCAAACTTACAATGGCAAAATGTGTGGGAGTTTTGGAGATATTAGTATTTTTAGTTTTTATCCAAATAAACACATAACCACTGGTGAAGGTGGTATGGTTCTTATGAATGATGAACAACTACATGAAAGATGTAAGAGTCTTAGAAATCTTTGTTTCTCACCTGATGGAAATAATCGATTTATACATGAAGAACTTGGATGGAATCTCCGTATGACAAATATTCAAGCTGCTCTTGGAGTTGCTCAGATAGAAAGAATAGATGAATTTGTAGCAAAAAAAAGATGGATTGGAAATATATATCACGAGTTATTGAGCGATATTAAATCTATAAATTTACCTATAAAGCAAAAAGATTTTGCAAATAATATTTACTGGGTATTTGCAATAACTTTAAAAGATGAATTTTCAAAAACAGCCAAAGAAGTTATGAAAGAGTTAGGTTCAAGAGGAATTGGAACAAGACCATTTTTTTATCCTATGCACTCTCAACCAGTATTTAATAAAATGGGATTATTTGTAAATGAAGAATATTCAAATGCTACAAAACTTTATGAAAGAGGATTTTATATCCCAAGTGGTATGGCTATCACAGAAGAACAAATAAAAGAAGTTTCAAAAATTATGCACGAGGTGTTAATATGAATCAGTTTGGAAATTTGTATTCACAGTATTATGATTTACTTTATAGTGATAAAGATTATATTGGTGAAGTTGAGTATATAAATAATCTAATTAAATCTACTTGTCCTCAAGCAAAAAGTATTTTAGATATGGGATGTGGAACGGGAAAACATGCTGAGCTTTTTTGTGATAAAGGATACAAAGTTCATGGAATAGATTTAAGTGTTGATATGCTAAAAATCGCAGAGACTCGAAGAATTAATAAAGAAGATAAATTGAGCTTTAGCCATTCAAATATTCATGAACTAAATCTTGACAAAAAGTTTGATGTAGTGGTTTCACTTTTTCATGTAATGAGCTATCAAAACTCAAATGAAGAGTTAATCAAAGCTTTTGAGATAGCTAAAAATCATATAAATAAGGATGGAATATTTATCTTTGATTTTTGGTATGGACCAGCAGTTTTAACTGATTTACCAACGACAAGAATAAAAAGACTTGAAAATAACCAAATTAAAGTAACTAGACTAGCTGAACCTTTGCTTCATGCTCAAGAAAATATTGTAGATGTAAATTATGATGTATTTATAGAAAATAAAATATCAAAAAAAATAATAGAAAAAAAAGAATTACATAAAATGAGATATTTTTTCGATATAGAACTTGAATTAATTTGCAAAAAAGTAGGTCTAAATATAATTCAGAAATATGAATGGATGAGTAATAAAAATCCTGATTTTAACAGTTGGAATGTAGTTTGGATAGTAAAAAAATGAAAAAATTAAATGTTGCTTTTTATGCAGGTTCATCTAAAAAAGTTGGTGGAGGATTTCAATATGAGTTTAAAACCATTTCATTATTAATAAATGCAAATTTTAAAAATATAAATATTTTAATTATGTCTGATATACGAAATGTTGTTTCTGAATATGCAGAAATGCATATAGAAATTACATTTATGAAATATAGACAAGAGGATGATTCACTAATTTCAATGGAAGAATTTTTAATTCGTAATGATATTGATTTAATTTATTTTCTTACCCCTTCAAATAAAGCAAAAGAATTAATAAATATTCCTTATGTTATGACTGTTTGGGACCTATGTCATAGAGATTTTAATGAATTTCCTGAAGTAAGAGATAACTTTGAATTTGAAAAAAGAGAAGATAAATATAATACGTTATTAAAAAAAGCCATAAAAATCACTACGGATTCTGAACTAGGTAAAAAAAATATTTGTTTTAGATATGGTATAGATGAATCAAGAGTTCAAATATTAAAATTTTTACCAAGAACCATTTATAATGATGTTTATATAAATATAAAAGAAAAATATAACATATCAAATGATTATATATATTATCCTGCACAATTTTGGGCACATAAAAATCATATCTATATTTTAAAAGCTTTAAAATTATTAAAAGAAAAATATCAATTAATAATAGATGCTGTTTTCACAGGAACAGATTATGGAAACTTAAAATATATTTTAAATACAGCTCAAGAATTTGGTATTAATGAACAAATACACTATTTAGGTTTTGTAGAAGATGAAGAGATTCATAATTTATATAAACAATCTATAGCTCTTGTGATGCCAACATATTTTGGTCCAACAAACATTCCTCCATTGGAAGCATTTTCTTTAAATGTTCCTGTTTGTTATTCTAACTTAGAAGGACTAAGAGAACAAGTAGGAGAAGCTGCTTTTTTGATGAATCTAAAAGATCCAAATAGTCTTGTTGAACATCTTTTAACTATACTTAATGATAAAAATATTGTAAATCAAAAAATATTATTAGGTCAGGAAATAATTAATTCTTGGACGGAAGAAGATTTTTTAAATTGTATTTATACAATTTTAGATGAATATAAAATCTTAAGAGAGTGTTGGGAATAAATTAAATATTATTTATTTTTAAATTACAATTTTTTTAAATCAAAAATATTTACCTTAATTGAAAGAAGATATGAAAATCAATAAAACAAATAATAAATTTAGTAAGAACTTTATTATCATACACCCATCAGGAAGATATTACGGTTCAGGTCATTACATACAAGAATGGGCGAAGCAGTTGGTAAATAATAGGCATAATGTTATTATCTTATCCGAGGGTAAATGTCCAAATATAGATGAAGGTATACAATGGTACCAAATTTATTTTAACAAATTTAGATTATCAAAAACTATACTTGAAAAAATAAGATTATTTAATCCTGATGTAATAATAGAAGTTGGTGTTAGAACTATTCCAATGAGAGTATCCTTAGAATTAAAGTTTTTATATCCAAATGCAAAATTTATTGTGCAAGCAGAGGATGATGAAAATTTAGTATTTAAAAAATATTATCCTTCTAAATATAATAATATAAAATTATTAGAAATTTTAGATACAAAAGAAATTACATTCAAACAACTATTTATTTTTTTTAGATTACTTGACTTAAAACTATCATTTAAAATTTTACTTAATCCAAATTTTTACAGATATGTAGAACCTATAATGAGAATATTATGCTATAAAATAGCTGATATGCACACTACAATTTGGTATCCTATGAAAAAGAGATTATTTAATAAATTTCATATTAAAACTTTTGTTATTCCTCCTTTTATAAATGTAAATGAATTTTATTGTAAACTTAAATTTAGTAGTATCCATAAAAAGATCTTAAAAAAATATTCTATTAAAGAAAATAGTTTTATCTTATTTGTTAATGGAACAATATATGATTTTTCAGATGAAATTTTAATTTTTATACATGCAGTTAAATTACTCTCTGAATATAAAAATATTCACACTACAATAATAATATTAAATATTAATGAAAATATAAAAAATAAAATTCTAGATATTATTAATTTAGATAAAAATATAGATTTAAAAATTATTGGAAATCAAAAAGAATTCTATTATAATCATTTAATAAAAAGCTCTCATATAATATGTGCTCCAGGTATAGAAGATGAATTTAATACATATAGAATGCCTTCAAGATTAGTAAAAGCACTAGCATATGGAAAACCTATTTTTACATTTTATACAGGATTTGGAGAAAGTATTTCAAAAGAAAGTTTTGCTTTTTTAACAAAAACCAACAGTCAAATCGAATGGTATGAAGTACTTTTAAAAGCGTATAACAAATTTTTTATACATCCTTTTGATTATAACTCAAGATATTATGCAGAAAAACACTTTGATTCCAAAAAAATAATAAAGAAATTTAATAAAATTATTAAATTCCTATAATTTTTCTTTTATCTTTCAAAAATTCAATTGCTTCTTCAATATTAGAGAAATCAATATTTGCTAAATCTTTAAAGTCCAATTCCCACCATTTTAGAAATTCAAGTTCCTTTATTATAATTTCATCAAATCTTTTTCTTATTATTTTAGAGGGAACACCAGCAACAATTGTATAAGGTAATACATCTTTTGTCACAACGGCACCTGCTCCTATTATAGAACCATTTCCTATAGTAACACCATTCATAATAGATACTTTAGAACCAATCCAAACATCATTTCCTATATTAACTGTTTCATGTTCAATCCAATCTACTTTATTTAATTTATCATATCCATATGAATTATTAAATAATGAACTATCTTTTATTTGAAAAAGATGTGTACTTAAAAAATCAACAGGATGCTTTGATAATCCAATTTCACAATTTCTTCCTATCGAACAATAACGACCAATATTCACATTTTTATAGACTATTGTATCATAATTAATAAAAGTATATTTTCCAATATTTACATTACTATGAATTTCTACTCTTGATGATAAATATACTGGATGCTCAACTTGTAAATCTGATTTTATACTTGATTCAATAGAAATTCTCCCTCCATATTTGTGACTAATTGCACGGATATCCAAATGTTTTTCATTTTCAACCATTTATCATCTTTCCTTTATATTTTATCTAAATAATTTCCTACGAAGTTATCAACAAAGTTACTTATACTTTCACTATTTGATATATTTATAGTTTTATATGTCATATAATATGTTATGAATTTCTTCATATAATCTTTCTTTTCATTTGTTAATATAGGAATTAAATTATTTTCTAAATCTTTAAAATCTTTCACATTAAAAGTTGCACTTTGATAATCAACTTCTCCAAAAGTAATTACTGGCTTTAAATGAAATAATGATTCAAATCCAACTCCTGAGTTTATAGTATACACTGCCAAGCATTTCTTAACTGCACTATGAATTGAACCTTCATAAATAGTAATATTTTCAAATTTTCTAAAGTTATTTAATAGTTCTTCAACTTCGCTTATATAACATTTAGGATGTCTTTTTATAACAATATTTATTTGATTTTTAGTTAGTATTTCAACTAAATTTTTAAGCCAGAATATTGGTTCGAAATATGATTTAGCCATTACACTATCATTAAAAATTTGTAACGGAATAAAAATAAAATTACTTGGTAAAGTATCTTCAGTTATGGTTGGTTGTAGATATTTACTTAAATTTTTATTTATATATTTTTGTTTATAACGTGTAAATTCTCTTCTAGCTTTTTTTATATCTATCTTTTTAATTTCTTCAATTTCATTTTGATCCAAACACAAAGAACTCCAACCACTATACCCTATTTCATCAATATTTATAATGTCAAAAAAATATCCTTCTTTAAAATGAATCTTTCGTATATCTTTTCCTCCGAAACTATGATATGAAAAAAGTAAACTATTCTTTTTTATTTTCCGATTTCTAAAATACTCTTTATTATTATGTTGTGTTGGAATAGTAATTATCTTTTGATTAAACTTTAGTAACTCTCTTATTAATAAAGATACGAAAATATGACTTGCATCTTGACCATTGTAAGCTTGAAAATCTGGGACTTCTACTTCAAAGAAAAAATCATCTGGGAAAAATTTCCTTCTTTTATTTGAAAATAAATATGACAAGTTTTCTGAATTAAAAGTTACACAAACTACTTTTTCTATGGGAACTATTTTAGTTGTCTGTTCATATATAGCTTTTAAATGATTTGGTGATAATATAAAGATATAATCAAACTCTTGATTTTGTATATCATTTAAAGAATAAATTTCATCATCCTTTAAATTATTATCTATAAAACCTAAAAAAATTACACTATTTACTTCTAAATATTTTTTAAAAGTAAGTGATATATTTGATTTTGGAAAAATATAACATCTCTTATTTTTAAAAATTTCTATATTCATTTTTTATACTTTGTGTAAATAAAAATGGCTTGATTTTAAAGATTTATCAACAAATTTTGGAACAATCTCTTTTAATAAAAATGGATTATTTTCAACATCTTTTTTAGCATCTTTAAATATATTAAAATATTTATCCAAATAATATAAACTATATCCATAATTTCGATAGAAATTTACAAATGTTTTTTCAAAAATACCACTTTTATAAAAATCCACATTTCTATAATATGCCACATAACCTTTTGATTTCCAATCATTATTTCCATGGATTAAAGTACTCTCTCGAATTACTAAAAAACCATCTTTATTTAGCAATTTTAAAAGATTATTATAAACATTTTCAACATCATTAGCAGGTGTATACATAAAAATATCACCTACAAAAACAAAATCAAATTTGCCTAAAGCATCCTTTTGCATTGTCATAAAATTTTCATATATATAATTTATATTAGGATTTTGATTTTCTTGATTATTTTGAATAATTCTCTCTTGTGATAAATCAATACCAACAGTAATATCAAATAATTTTGCAAACTCTTTAGTATATCTTCCATTTCCACAACCAATATCCAAAGCTCTTGATTTATTTTTTATATTCTCATTTATAATTGTTTCTAACTCTTTAACTTCATATTCAAATCTAACTTTTGACATATACTCATCATTTGTTATATAACCACCATCTTTGTAGTTTTTATAAGCTTTTGACCAAAAATTTCCAATTATATACTTTTGAGTTTCATCTGTATCATATTCATCACTATCAAAATATAAATGAATTTTATCTTGTAAAAATTTATACTCTTCATCTAAAGCCTTTTTTTCTTCTTCTATTTTTACTAATCTTTTTTTTGCTGATATTAGTTCTTCATTTAACTTATCCATTATTATTCACCCTTTCTAAATAAGCTTTAATTCGTTCATAATCTTCAATATAATCAACCTCAGCCCAAAATAATCCATTAATATCTTTTATAAAAACATCTTTTTGTTCTAAACTTCTATAAAAAATATCTTCCCACCAATAATTATGTTTTTGCTCACTTA
>RRZU013153507.1_pt1 | contig 16770 bp, 17 predicted proteins | sample 2165561 | NCBI WGS metagenome assembly RRZU01 (sample SAMN10456909, study PRJNA506462) | wastewater metagenome | isolation source: wastewater sludge | place: USA: Moscow, Idaho
AGGTGTGATCAATGGACAGACCGTGTCAGTAAGATCAAATAACGAAAGAGGATCTATTTTTGACCAGGTTACAGTGCGTGTAGATCCCAGCTATACACTGGAAATGCATATTGATACAGATGAAGCCAATGCTGCTTCCATAAAAACAGGAGACAGCGTAGCCATACTTAAGTAAGCGAGTGAATGTCGCACCAATATGTTATTTTGCCAGAATGGGCAGATTGGAGCAGTTATGATAATAGGAAGAGTCGTTGGAAGCGTCGTAGCAACCAGAAAAAATGAAAATCTGATCGGAAATAAGTTTCTGGTCGTAGAACCGGTAGAAAAATTTCGTGCGAACAATTCTAATATCGTTGCGATCGATAATGTTGGTGCAGGAATAGGGGAGACTGTTTTAGTTGCCCTTGGAAGCGCAGCAAGAGTCGGATGCAATCTTCCACAGGCTCCGGTAGATGCTGCAATCGTTGGAATCGTTGATTCCGGAACCGGATGGGAGTAATTGCTCATGGCAGGTACAGATATCACGATGACAATTGATCAGCAAAATATGACGATCGAAGAATTAAAAGCAGTGATGCAGGAATATGGGATTGCAGGCGCTGGTGGAGCAGGGTTTCCTTCCTATGGTAAGCTCAGTGAAAAGATTGAAACACTTATCCTAAACTGCGCTGAATGTGAACCTTTGATTAAAGTTCACAGACAAATGCTGGCACTGCATGCGAAGGGAATCATAGCAGCACTCCGACGTGTCGCAGAGACAGTTGGTGCTTCTGAAATCCTGATCGCATTAAAACCCAGTTACAAAGAAGCGATAGAAGCAGTAGAAGCAGAAATCATCCATACACCTCAGGTCGCGATCCGGTATTTAAAAGAAGCATATCCGGTCGGGGATGAGGTCGTAACGATATATGAAGCAACAGGGAAAGTTGTTCCTCCTGGGAGCATCCCAATTGAAGTAGGCGTTGCTGTTTTCAATGTTGAAACAGCCTATAATATTTACCTTGCAATAGAAAAAAAACAACCTGTAAGTTATAAATATCTGACAATTGCAGGGGAAGTTGAAAATCCTGTCACTGTGAAGCTGCCGATTGGCATGAGCGTAAAAGAAGCGGTTTCATTTGGCGGAAATATTACTACAAAAGATCCTGTATTCCTTGCAGGCGGACCTATGACAGGGTCGATCGTAAAAGGACATGAGCTGATTACCAAAACAAGTAATGCGATTCTGGTTCTGCCATCTGATCACTACGTGATCCGAAAGAAAAACTCTAATGCAGTGATCGATATGCAGAGAGCTATGGCAAGTTGCTGTCAGTGCCGAATGTGCACCGACCTTTGTCCAAGATACCTGCTGGGACATCCAATTGAACCGCATGAGTTTATGAGAAGTGCAACAACAGGAGTCACAAAGAATTTAAGTCCGTTTTTAGACACTTATTTTTGTTCATCCTGTGGATTGTGCGAGATGTTCTCTTGTATGCAGAATTTATCACCCAGAAGTCTGATCAATGCCTATAAAAACGGTTTGATCCAGAACGGAGTGAAAAAACCGGAACACCCAGAACAGAGTCCGGTCAATCTGATCAGAGAATATAGAATGGTACCGGAAGAGAGACTGATCGCAAGGATCGATCTTGAAAAATATGACAGTCCGGCTCCATTAAAAGAAGAGACTAAACATGCTGATACAGTAAAATTATTATTAAAGCAGCATATCGGAGCACCTGCATCCTGCGTTGTGACAATCGGACAACGGGTAACAAGTGGCGAAATGATTGCAAAAGCAGCACCAGGCGCACTTAGCCTTCCGGTGCATGCATCGATAGATGGTGTCATAACAGAGATTGGAGAAACATTTATCACAATTTCGAATATCTCTTAAGGAGGTTTAAAATGAGCAGAGCAATCGGCATGATTGAATATATGACAGTTTCCACCGGTATGGCGGCATCCGATCTGATGATGAAAACAGCAGAAGTGGATATTATTGAAGCACAGACAGTCTGTCCAGGAAAATATATTATTATTGTACAGGGTCAGCTTTCAGCAGTCAGTGCCGCAGTCGAAGCAGCAAAACATCAGTATCCGAAACATTTTATTGACAGTTTTGTTTTGGGAAATCCACATGAATCTATTTTTGCTGCGATTTATGGAACGACCGATATTAAGAAAATCAGAGCGCTTGGAATCCTGGAAACATTTTCTGTGGCTTCTATGATCGTTGCAGCAGATGAGGCAGCAAAGAGTGCAGAAGTTGAGCTGATCGAGCTTCGACTGGCCAGGGGAATGTGTGGGAAGTCATACATGTTCCTGACGGGTGAAGTCAGCGCTGTGGAAGCTTCAATTGAAAGAGCAAAACGTGTGATTCAGGACGGTGCAATGATGTTAGATTCTACAGTGATCGCAAATCCTGATGAGAAACTTTGCAGGACTATGTTATAATAAAGAAAACATATTAAGCAAAGGTGGTTGAGCAATGTTAGCGATTGAAAGAAAAAACATGATCCTTCGTATGTTACAGGAAGAAAAAAAGGTAATTGTAGCAGATCTGAGCCGTCAGTTCGGCGTGACAGAAGAGACGATCAGAAGAGATCTCGAAAAACTTGAATCAGAAGGACTTGCACAGAAGACATATGGCGGAGCAATTCTGAACGAAAATCCAAATGCAGATCTTTCTTATACTGTCAGACAAAAAGCTAATGTGGATAAGAAAAAGGCGATTGCAAGAGAAGTAGCCAAACTGATCGAAAACGGAGATCATGTCATGTTAGATGCCAGTTCCACTGCAGTTTATATTGCAAAAGAGCTGAAATCCAAAAAAAATCTGACGATCATTACAACATCCATTGAAATATTATTAGAGCTTGTTGATGTGACTGGGTGGAGGATCCTTGGAACAGGTGGCACCATGAAAGAAGGAAATCTTTCTTTTATCGGACCACAGTCTGAGCAGATGCTTACCAATTATCATGTTGATAAAGCAATCGTATCCTGCAAAGGGATCGATATGAAACGCGGATTTACTGACTCCAATGAGGCAGATGCACATATCAAAAAAGTCATTCTTGATTCGGCGAATACAAGAATTTTAGTTGCAGACAGTACAAAGTTCGAACGGGTATCATTTGCAAAAAGTTGCGATTTTGAAGATATTGATATCTTTGTAACAGATACAAGACCTACGGATGAATGGATCTCAAGATTTGATTCCAGAAATGTACAGGTCATGTTCGAAGAAGAGCAGATTCAGTAAAAATAGAACGAAATGGGACAAAGGGGTAGAAAAATGGCAGAGACCAGACGCGTATTGGCATTTGATTTCGGAGCTTCCAGCGGAAGAGCCATGATTGGGGAGTATGATGGAGAAAAGATCACATTAAAAGAAGTGCATCGCTTTTCCAATGATCCCGTCATTGTTGGGGACACAATGTACTGGGATACACTTCGGTTATTTTATGAGATCAAACAGGGCATGATCAAAGCAAAGCATGCAGGTGGATTTCAAAGTATTGCTGTAGATACATGGGGTGTAGACTTTGGTCTTCTGGATGAAGACGGTAGACTGCTTGAAAACCCAGTTCATTACAGAGATGCAAGAACAACCGGAATGCTTGAAGAAAGCTTTCAGTTAATAGAGGAAGACAGATTTTATGAAATAACAGGAAATCAGTTCATGGAGATCAATACAGCATTTCAGCTATTATCACTGGCCAAGAAGAGACCAAAACTCATGGAACGTGCTAAGACAATGCTAATGACACCTGATCTGTTCAATTATCTTCTCTGTGGAGAGATGAAGACTGAATATTCCATTGCATCCACATCACAGTTACTTGATGCAAAAAAAAGAGAGTGGTCAGGTGAAGTGATCAAAGCGCTTGGACTGCCGGAAACTATTTTTACCGAAATCGTTCCATCAGGAACAAAAATAGGACAGTTATCTCAAACGATCTGTGAAGAGCTTGGTCTGGAACCTGTGGACATCATTGCAGTTGCAGGACATGATACGCAGAGCGCACTCGCAGCAGTTCCAACTGATGAAAAAGATTTTATTTTCTTGAGTTGTGGAACATGGTCGCTGCTCGGCACTGAGCTGGATGAACCAATTATCAATCAAAAATCCGCTGCATATAATATTACAAATGAAGGCGGGTATGCAAATAAAGCGACCTTCCTTAAAAATATCATTGGTCTCTGGCTGATTCAGGAAAGCAGAAGACAATGGATCCGTGAAGGTAATGAATATAGTTTTGGTACACTGGAAACTATGGCAAAAGAGTCGGAACCATTTTTATGTTTTATAGATCCGGATGCACCTGAATTTGTTCCAGCAGGCAATGTTCCAAGAAGAATCAGAGAATATTGTAAAAAAACGGGACAGAAAATTCCTGAAACACCTGCACAGATCACAAGATGCATCAACGAAAGTCTCGCTATGAAATATCGCTATTCATTAGAGCAGATCGCAGAATGCACCGATAAAGATTATAAAACGATCCATATTGTTGGAGGCGGAGTCCAAAGTGAACTTCTTTGCCAGATGACAGCTGATTCCTGTAACCGTAAGGTGGTCGGAGGACCCATCGAGGCAACCGTACTGGGTAACATTGCACTTCAGTATGTTGCATCAGGAGACATTCAGGATCTTAACGCAGTACGTAAAGTCATTTCAGCTTCCAGTGAGATCTTTACCTATGAACCCACAGATGCACTAGCGTGGGAAGAAGCGTATTCACGCTTCAAACAAGTAACAAGCTTATAACTTTCCTTCATAATATAGTATAATTTTCCGGGAGAGGACTCGTATCACTGCTATGATACGGGTTCTTTTTCATTGAATCTTTTAAAATCCGATGGAATGAACTTGACAATTTACGTTGACAATTAAGCTAAAATTTATTAAAATAATTACGAACGAAACTTTAATAACTTTCGAACGAAAGTATGGTAAATAATGAATAGACAAATGAAAATGATTGAGATGCTGACAAAAAACGAGAAACTGGAAGTTGGAAAGCTTTCACAGGAACTGGGAGTTTCCGAAGTCACGATCCGAAAAGATCTTTCGACTCTTGAAAAAAGAGGTTTTGTACGAAGAGAAAAGGGCTATGCTATTTTAAATGAAACGAACGAAATGAGCCGCAGGATCGCGATGAATTATGAGACAAAGCTTCAGATCGCACAAAAAGCTGCAGAACAGGTTCAGGACGGAGAGACCATTATGATCGAATCAGGTTCCTGCTGTGTCCTTCTTGCGCAGGTTCTCGCAGATTCTAAAAAAGATATTACCATAATCACGAATTCTGTTTATATTGCAACAAATATTTCAGGGAAACATGTCAAAATCATATTATTAGGTGGGGAGTATCAGCCCGGATTTATGGCGTCAGTCGGACCGGTGACACAAAAATGCGCACAGGAATTTCATGTGAATAAAATATTTGTCGGTACGGATGGTTTTTCAAAAGAGAGTGGTTTTACAGGGGAGGATCATACCAGAGTTGAAACATTAAAAGTCATGACATCGCGTGCTGCAAAAGTCATGCTGCTGATGGAAGCATATAAAGCTGAAAGACAGGGCACAGTTTCCTTTTTGCAGCCTTCTGAAATTGATTCTGTATTCACTGAAAAAACTGTGAACAGCAACTTTGTCAATCTGATGTGCGATCATCATATCAATCTATATTATATATAATAGAAAGAACAACAGGTCCGGTAGGCGGGCAGAATGGAGAAAAAATGGAGTTATTACTGGATACTGCAAATGTAGAAGAAATCAAGAAATATTGTGATTTATATGAGATCAAAGGGGTAACGACAAATCCGACGATCCTTTCCAGTGCGAAAGGCGGATTTTTTGAATTATTCTGGTCAATCAAAAAAATCATTCAGGAAAGACAGCTCCATATACAGGTCACTGCAACGAATTGGGAAGATATGATCAGGGAAGCAGAAGCGATCACAGCAAGTCTTGGAAAAGATGTTTTTATTAAAGTGCCGGTAGATGAGCAGGGGATCAAGGCGATGAAGGAATTGAAACGGATGCATTATCATGTCACAGCAACAGCAGTCTATACGATCCAACAGGCGATGCTTGCATCGACAGTGGGCGCAGATTATGTCGCACCATATTTTAACCGTATGAACAATCTTAATATTGACAGTAAAAAAGTGATCGGTGATATCGTAACACTATTTGATCAGGATAAAAGCGAGACAAAAGTGCTTGCAGCAAGCTTCAAAAATACACAACAGGTACTGGATTCCCTTACCTCCGGTGCGCATGCAGTTACCATGCCAGGTGCGATCCTTTCTCAAATGGTATCCAATACATTGATCGATGGAGCGGTGGAAGCATTCAGAGCAGACTGGATCAGAACATATGGAAATAAAATGATCCATGAACTGTAAGGAGGTCGGGATGCCACAATATATCATAGCGCATGACCTTGGAACATCCGGTGATAAGGCAACATTATTTCAGACGGATGGGACGCTGGTGACAAGTATAACAGAATCGTATGAAGTTCATTTTTTTGGAAATCAGTGTGCACAACAGGATCCAGATGACTGGTGGAATGCTGTATGCAATTCAACAAAAAAGATTTTAGCATATGTTGCTGATCCGGGCGATGTCATAGCCGTTTCATTTTCAGCACAGATGCAGGGGTGCCTGATCGTAGACAGAGAGGGAATACCGATCCGGCCAGCCATGATCTGGGCGGACCATAGAGCCAGAAAAGAGCAGGAGAGGCTTCGGGATCTGATCGGAGAAGATGAGATCTACAGGATCACCGGACACAGACTCTCAGCCAGCTATAGTATTGAAAAGTTAATGTGGCTGAAGGAAAATGAACCGGAGAACTTTCAGCGTACCTATAAAATGATGCAGGCAAAAGATTATATTATCTTTAAACTGACAGGTCAGTTCGTAACGGACTATTCTGATGCATCCGGTACAAATGCGTTCGATCTGGAAAAACTGGAATGGTCGGATAAGATTCTTGAGGCTGCTGGAATTTCAAAAGATATCCTTCCCAGGTTATGCGCTTCGACAGATGTTGCAGGTCATATTCAACCGGAGGCATCCAGAGCTACCGGGCTTGCTGAATCGACCATGGTGATCTGTGGTGGGGGAGATGGACCCTGTTCTGCAGTCGGTGCAGGATGTGTGGAAGATGATGAGCTTTTTGCAACGTATGGAACATCAGCATGGATCGGTGGCACAATGAATCATAAATTCATTGACGACAACAAGGTATTGTTCTGTTTTGCACATGTCATACCGGGTAAATATATGCCTTGTGGAACCATGCAGTCTGCAGGAAGTTCTTACGCATATATCAAAAAAGTAATGATGGAGGAGGGGGTTTCCTACAGCAAAATGGATGAGCTGGTCAAACAGTCACCTCCAGGTGCAAAAAGGCTGCTTTTTCTTCCCTATCTGCTGGGGGAGAGGAGTCCCAGATGGAATCCTGATACAACAGCATGTTTTCTTGGAATCAGATCAGAACATAACAGAGAGGATTACCTTCGTGCAGTCCTGGAGGGGGTCGCTATGAATCTGGAATTGATCCTCCAGGCATACCAGAGTAGAATGGAAATAGAAGAACTGATCCTGACAGGTGGCGGGGCAAAAGGTGAAGTGCTGTGTCAGATCATTGCTGATGTATGTTCCAGACCACTTAGGATCCCGGGAAATGTTGCAGAGGCGACTTCCATCGGGGCTGCAGTTACGGCTGGAGTCGGAGCAGGAATCTATCGTGATTTTAGTGAAGTCAAGAGATTTATTCAATTTGAAAGGTCGTACCTGCCAAATCCTGAACATGCAGAGATTTACAATAAAATGAAAAGTTTATTTGATCAGAGCTATCATTTACTGGAACCTATTTTTGTAAAATTCTGGGATTGAATTTTATAAATAAATAGAATTTATAAATATAGATTGAAAATAAATGGGAAAATGGATAAAATAGCCCTATGAATTATTTTGGAGGGAAAATTATGTCAAAAAAATATGATGTTGTTGCATTGGGAGAGCTGTTGATCGATTTTACTGACAGTGGAGTGAGTGAACAGAACAATTCTGTGTTTGAAGCAAATCCTGGTGGTGCACCTTGCAACGTACTTGCAATGTTAAAAAAACTTGGTAAAGAATGTGCATTCATTGGAAAAATTGGAAATGATATTTTTGGTAGAATTCTGACGGATGTAGTAAAAGAAGTTGGAATTTCAACAGAAGGTCTTGTAGTAGATCCTTATTATAATACAACACTTGCGATCGTTAAGACGTATGAGAATGGAGAGAGGGATTTTTCCTTTTACAGACATCCGGGTGCTGATATGATGTTAAAAGCAGATGAAGTGAATTTAGAGCTGATTCGTTCTGCAAAGATTTTTCATTTTGGAACGTTGTCCATGACAGATCCTGAAGTCAGAGAGGCAACAAAAAAAGCAATTGAATGTGCAAAAGAAGGTGGCCTGATCATATCTTTTGATCCAAACTACAGAGCACCGTTATGGAATAGTGAAGAAGATGCCAAAGAACAGATCGCTTATGGATTATCAGTCTGTGATGTGGTAAAGATTTCTGACAATGAAATTGAAATGATGACAGGAATCGCTGATTTTGATCAGAGTGCAGCAATGCTCATGCAACAGTATCCTAATATTACCCTGCTGAATCTGACAGCAGGAAGAGATGGAAGCTACGCATTTTACAAAGATAAAAAGGTTTATAGAGGGATTACACACAATGATGGCGTCATTGAGAAGACAGGTGCCGGTGATACCTTCTGTGGTAGTATGTTGAATTTTGTTCTCGAACATGGACTGGCAGATCTGACCGAAAAAGATCTTGGTGATATGCTTACATTTGCCAATACAGCAGCATACCTTGTTACGACCAAAAAGGGCGCGATCCGCTCAATGCCTGAAAAGAGCAGAATAGAAGAACTGGTCAGAGAAATCAAAGAATAATAAATAGTATTATTACATGAATGTGCTACTTACCTTACCGGGGTAAGTAGCTTTTTTTTTAAACAAAAGTAGCTTTTTCTAAAACAAAAGTAGCTTTTTTTAAAACAAAAGCGGGATTCTTTCTATGAAAATGGGTTGACAAAAGAAAGCACAAAGCATATTATTACATTGTAATGTTACTACATTACAACAAATAGAAATATAATCTATCGAAACAATAGAAAACGAAATCAGGATCACAGAAGAATCATGAAGGAGAACCAATATGCTGGATGTTTCAAAACTGAATAAAGAAGTTCCGATTCCGTTATATTTTCAGCTGAAAGAATTAATTCTTGCTGAGATCATGGCGGGAAATTATCAGGTGGGAGATGCGATCCCAACGGAAAAGGAATTAAGTGAAATGTTCCAGATCAGCAGGACGACGGTCAGGCAGGCAATCAGCGACCTGGAACACAAGGGATGGCTGGTCCGGATGAAAAGCAAAGGTACTTTTGTATCGAAGCCGAAGTTCCATCAGAATTTTACGAACGCGCTGGAATCTTTTAATGACCAGATCGAAAAGAGCGGAAGAGTACCAAGTACGATCATTCTTGACTTTGAAGTTGTCCTTCCACCGGAAGACATTGCACTTCACCTGCAGCTCAAGACCGGCGAAAAGGCGATCTATATTCATAGAAAACGTTGTGCAGACGGGGAACCGATCGTAACGACCAAGTCATATCTGCCATATGAAAAATGCAGTTTTGTGATGGAACATAATCTGGAGACAGAATCACTGTATCCGATTCTTGCAATGAAAGAATCAACGAAGATCTATAAAATTGAACGTCTGATCGAAGCGGTCGAAGCTACCGCTACTGATATGAAATATCTTGAGATTAAAAGAGGCAAAGCGATCCAGCAATTTATTTCCAAAGGATTTAATGCATCAGATGAAGTGATCGAGTATTCCATATCAAGATACAGAGGTGATAGAAACACATTTGAAACTATATTATTAAGGAATGAATAAGGAGAAAAATTATGTCATTGGTAACTTCAGAAAAAATGCTATTAGACGCACAGGCAGGTGGATACGCAGTTGGCGCATTCAATGTTGAAAATATGGAAATGGTAAAGGCAGTACTGGCAGCAGCACAGGAATTAAATGCACCGGTAATGCTTCAGACGACACCTTCTACAATTAAATATGGCACAGTAGAGACCTATGCTGCAATTGTCGCAGCAGAAGCAGCGAAAGTATCGGTACCTGTAGCACTGCATCTTGATCATGGCAGCAGTTATGACCTTGCAATTCACGCAGCAAAAACAGGATATACTTCTATCATGATCGATGGTTCAGCACTTCCATTTGCTGAAAATATAGAACTGACGGCAAAAGTAGTAAAAGAAGTAAATGCTCTGGGGATTCCAGTAGAAGCTGAACTTGGAAAAGTCGGTGGAAAAGAAGATGATCTTGAAGCAGAAGCAGACACCAATACCAATCCTGCAGAAGCAGTGGAATTTGTAGAAAAAACAGGAATTTCATCCCTCGCGATCGCAATCGGAACGGCACATGGTTTTTATGTCGGAGTTCCGGTATTAGATAAAGAGCGCCTTTCCGAAATTAAAAAAGTTGTTTCCATTCCACTCGTACTGCACGGAGCAAGTGGATTAAGTGATGAAGAAGTCAGAGAGTGCGTCAGTCGCGGAATCTGCAAGGTCAATTTCGCAACAGAACTGCGTGCAGCCTATTCAGAAGCGGTAAAGCACTATTTTGAAGAAAAACCAGACACGATCGATCCTAAAAAATATGGGGAAGCTGCAATGGAAAAAGTAAAGAATCTCGTTAAGAGCAGAATGATCGTCTGTGGCTGTGATGGAAAAGCGAACTAGTAACGAAAGATATGGAGGAATACACTTATGGGGCAGTTTATCTTAAGTATTGATATTGGCACAAGTGCCTGTAAGGTCGCAATATTTAACAGAAAGGGTGAAGTGATCGCATCGGTGAATGAAGGTTATCCGGTGTATTATCCAAAGCCCGGTCACATTGAGCAAAAACCTGATGAATGGTGGGAAGCTACCTGCAGAGGAATAAAAAGAGTCCTGGAAAAAGGGAATGTTACACCGGACCAGATCGCAGGAATTGGGGTAGATGGTCAAAGCTGGTCAGCAATTGCGATTGATAAGGAGGGAAATGTACTCTTTAATAATCCGATCTGGATGGATACCAGGGCCAATGATACCTGCATCAGACTGAATCAGGAAATTGGAGCAGACCAAATTTTTTCTGTTGCCGGAAATCCGTTGCAGCCATCCTATTCTACTGCAAAAATCAGATGGTATCAGGAGACCTATCCTGATCAATATAAAAAAATAGATAAAGTATTACAGTCGAACAGCTATATCGTTTATAGAATGACGAATATTGCATCACAGGAAAAATCCCAGGGTTATGGTCTCCATTGTTTTCATCTGCAAAAAGGGATCTGGGATAGTGAAATGGCTGGCAGACTGGGGATTCCGCTTTCTTTTCTTCCAGACATTTATGATTGTCATGATGTGGTTGGTGGAGTCAGTGAAGAATGTGCAAGGCAGACGGGTCTGCTTGCTGGCACACCTGTAGTTGCAGGAGGTCTTGATGCGGCTTGTGGAACACTTGGTGCAGGAGTTTATGCAGATGGTCAGACACAGGAGCAGGGTGGACAGGCAGGCGGTATGAGTATCTGTACTGACATTTATACAGCAAGTCCTAAGCTGATCTGCAGTTTTCATGTTATTCCTGACAAATGGCTCCTTCAGGGAGGAACTACAGGCGGAGGCGGAGCACTCAGGTGGTTCGAAGGTGCTTTTGGAGATTATGAAAGAGAACTTGCAAAATCAAAAGAGAGCTCATCGTTTGCCATTTTGGATGAACTGGCAGAACAGATTGCCCCAGGCAGTGATGGAATGATCTTTTTACCTTATCTTGCAGGAGAACGGTCACCGATCTGGGATCCTGACGCAAAAGGTGTTTATTATGGAATCGATTTTAATAAATCAAAATCACATTTTATCAGAGCTTTATTAGAGGGCGTTGGTTTTTCACTGTTACATAATTTAGAAGAAGCAGAAGCAGCCGGTGCACATGCACAGATGCTCCGCGCTATGGGCGGTGCAGCAAACTCTAGACTTTGGACTCAGATCAAAGCGGATATTACAGGAAGAAGGATCGAAGTTCCGTCCTCAGATACTGCAACGACTCTTGGCGCAGCCATCCTGGCTGGAATGGGAATCGGCTGGTATTCAAGTTACGAAGAAGCAGTAAAAGAGACTGTAAAAGTCACAAGAGTACACGAGCCAGATATAGAAAAACATGAGATCTATCAGAAAAACTATCAAACATATCGCAGGCTTTATGAAGATCTGAAAGAGACCATGCACAGGAAATAAAGAGCAGTCCTGCAGGATTTCAAATAAGAAGTGAAAGAAGAATAACAAAGCGTTCAAAAGTCGCAGATGGGAGTCAGAAATGAAAGCAGCAGTTGTGCATGCAAATGAAGATGTCAGGTATGAGGAGATTGTGGAACCATCCGTCACACCTGACAGTGTTAAGATAAAAATTGCAGTTTCAGGAATTTGTGGGTCTGATGTACCAAGAGTACTGCACCACGGGGTTCATTTTTATCCAATCGTATTAGGACATGAATTTTCCGGAGTTGTGGTTGAAATTGGCGAAGGAGTCAAAGAGGTCAAAGTGGGTGATCATGTGACAGGTGCACCACTCCTGCCATGTATGAAGTGTGAAGACTGTCAGAATGGGAATTATTCGTTATGCAGACATTATAGTTTTATCGGATCAAGACAACAGGGCAGCAATGCAGAATATCTTGTAATTCCGGAAAAGAATGTAGTAGTACTGGATAAACAGGTTTCCTTTGACAAGGGTGCAATGGTCGAGCCCGCAACGGTCGCGATCCATGGTCTGATCCAGAACGATTACAAAGGCGGAGGCACGGTCGCAGTACTTGGCGCTGGAACGATCGGGATGTTCACCCTTCAATGGGCTAAAATATTTGGATCTAAAAAACTGGTCGTATTTGATATCAGCGAGGAAAGACTGGCACTGGCAAAGAAGCTTGGAGCAGATGAAGTCATTAATACAAAAGATGAGAACTTTATGGAACAGGCGAAAGAACTGACTGACGGAAAGGGATATGATTTTGTATTTGAGACTGCAGGAGCAGCACCTACCATGTATATGGCATTTGAACTGGCTGCAAACAAAGCAAACGTATGCTTCATTGGCACACCACATGTTGACCTGACATTCAGTCCTAAGATGTGGGAAAATATGAACCGCAAAGAGTTCAAACTGACTGGTTCCTGGATGTCTTACAGTGCTCCATTCCCAGGTAAAGAATGGAGTCTGGCAGCACATTATTTTGCAACAGGTGAATTGAAAGTACCTGAAGAAATGATTGCAAAAAAGATTCCAATGTGTGATGCACAGGAAGCATTTTTATTATACAAAGCACCGGGAGGTGTATCAGGGAAAGTATTGCTTACCAATGAACTTGCAGAAGATGGAGGAGTGTTATGATCTTAACAGTAACTTTAAACGCTGCGATCGACAAGCGTTATGTTGTTGAAAAGTTTGTACCTTTTACAGTTGGAAGAGTAAAAGAATGTACTTATTCTGCAGGTGGTAAGGGACTAAATGTTTCAAGGATCGCAGCAACTTACGGAGAAGAAGTCGTCGCCACAGGATTTCTAGGCGGTCATTCAGGTGTATATATTTCTGAGGCTATAGAACAGGATGGCGTAAAAAGCGCATTCTTATTTACAAAAGGAGAAAGCAGATCCTGTATCAATATCTATGATGAAACAACAAAACAGCAGACTGAACTGCTCGAACCAGGCATTACAGTCTCAAAAGAAGAACTGAATGCATTCCTTGCTCATTATGAGATGCTTGTTCAAAAAGCAGATGTAATCAGCATTTCTGGAAGCGTTCCAAAAGGAGTTCCTGTTACATACTATTCAGAGCTGATCAAAATTGCCAGAAAATATAAAAAACCGGTCTTGATGGACACCAGTGGAGAACTGCTTGAAATGAATCTGGAGGCAAATCCGGATATGGTCAAACCCAATGATGATGAGATCGCGATGCTGACAGGAAAAGAACAGTTATCAGAAGAAGAGCTGATCGATGAAGCAGTCAGGCTCCATCAGAAAGGGATTGCCTATACGGTGATCTCGCTTGGTAAAAGGGGTTCGCTGACAGTCTGCAGTGATGGAATCTTCAGAGCAAGGGTACCACAATTCAAACCGGTCAATACAGTCGGGTGTGGTGACGCCATGACAGCTGGATATGCAATTGGAATTGCAAAAAAAATGAGTGGAGAAGAAACAGTTAGACTTGCAAGTGCGATCTCTTCAGCTAGTTCAATGTGTGCGGGAACCGGGGAATTTCATCTGGAGGATCTGGATGGTATGCTTGCACAGATAGAAATAGAAACGATCACTCGATCATAACAAGTAAATCACTCAATAATCAAAAATCAATCATTTAGGAGGTATTACTATGAGTTTTGCAGTTGATCCTAATAAAGTGCCAAAACGCACATTGTATACCGGCGACACAATGCCGGCAATCGGGATGGGAACCTTTGGATCAGATAAGTATGATCCTGACACAGTATCAAAAGCAGTTGCAGGTGCGATCAGAGCTGGTTATCAGATGTTCGACTGTGCAGCAGTTTATGGAAATGAAGACCGTATTGGTAAAGTTTTCAAAGAAGCATTTGATGAAGGAGTCGTATCCAGAGAAGATCTGTTCATTACATCAAAAGTCTGGAATGATAATCATGTACCGGAAAAGGTGCTTGCATCCTGTAAAAAAAGTCTTGCAGATCTGCAGCTTTCCTATATAGATCTTTACTTTGTTCACTGGCCATTCAGAAACTATCATTCACCAGGATGTTCAGGTGATGCGAGAAATCCGGATTCCAGACCCTTCAGTGTAGACCAGTTCATGGAGACCTGGAGAGCAATGGAAGATCTTGTTGACCAGGGGCTTGTCAGATTCATTGGGATGTCTAATATGACAATACCAAAACTTGAAGCAGTACTTCCACTTTGCAGGATCAAACCAGTAGCAATTGAGCTCGAAATGCATCCATGTTTCCAGCAGCCTGAATTGTTTCAGTACATTGTTGATAAAGGAATTGCTCCAATTGGATTTTGCCCGATCGGATCTCCTTCCAGACCTGAGAGAGATAAGACAGAAACAGATATTTCTGACATTGATTTACCGGAAATCGTATCAATTGCGAAAGCGCATCAGGTGCACCCTGCAATTGTCTGCCTGAAATGGGCCGTGCAGAATGGACAGGCACCAATTCCATTTTCTGTCACAGAAGAAAAATACATTGGGAATTTAAAATGTGTGACAGAGGATCCGCTAACAGAGGAAGAAATGGATTTGATTCGCAAAGCAGATAAGAATAATCGTCTGATCAAAGGACAGGTATTCCTTTGGGAAGGTGCAAATAGCTGGGAAGATCTTTGGGATCTGGATGGTACAATCACAAAGTAGTCTGTGTTAAGGTCAAGGTCAAGAGCAAGGTCAAGAGCATAATCCACGCACATATTGTTCGAACGCAACACGCTTTCGCTTGAATTCAGCCGTAGTGGTACTAAGAACATAAAGGACATGTTCTAAGTACCAACGGCTTCATACAGTTGCTTATCAATCAATGATGTGCTCGGATTATAAAAGGACAAAAACATTAAAACCATAACCATATAATCATAGACTGTAGGGTCATTGCTTATTATGCGATGGACAAGGACAAGGACAAGAACGAGGAACTAAGATCATGTTCGATTAGAACAAAGACGGGGTTATGATGATTCTCATTTGAGGGAAAAATATGGATAAAGAAGAGCGACTTGGGGCATTTGAAAAGATGCTTCAAAACGTTAACGATCGCTATAAAGTTACAGTAGATAAAATGGAAAAACTTAAAGCTGAGGGTAAGGTGAAAAGTGTTACTTATAATCAGTTAATGGCAGATAAGATGACATTGCAGAAAATGATTTCTATGTATGAAGTCTATGGATTATTGTAGTGACAGGTATATGTCCTTATGGTCAGAAAGGTGTAAAAATGGATTATGAAAAAGTTTATAAAATGAGTTTTTATAAAGTATACACTGCCTTAAGAGATAAAGCACTGCGCAAAGGACGTACAGAAGATGAATTAGTAGAGATTATATGCTGGCTGACAGGATACTCAAAAGAAGAGATTGTTCAGATTGTAACCGACGATATGGAGTATGGTTCTTTTTTTCAGGAGGCACCTTGCCTGAATCCAGATAGAAAGCTTATCACAGGCACTATTTGTGGTATCAGAGTAGAGACAATTGAAGAACCATTGATGCAGGAAATCAGGTATCTGGATAAATTAGTTGATGAACTTGCAAAGGGTAAGTCAATGGAAAAGATCTTCAGAATCAAGTAAATTTTATAGTAGTTTCATTTAAGGCTTTCTGACTTTCGGTAGTACAATGACCGATTGTAGGAGCCTTTTTTTCATGCACATGTTTAATATATTATTTTTGTGAAAAGGAATTGACAAATTCATAATAAGTGATAATATTAACATATGAACAAGTATTCATATGTAATACAATTTAAAATATCATTTCATAGAGGAGGTCTAAGATATGGAACTGTATTATGAAGGTAAGCCGATGAAAAGTAAAAAGCAGAACAAGCCGGAAGCAGAAGAATGCTGTGGTTATATTCACATACATCAGG
>RRZU012750962.1_pt1 | contig 16767 bp, 13 predicted proteins | sample 2165561 | NCBI WGS metagenome assembly RRZU01 (sample SAMN10456909, study PRJNA506462) | wastewater metagenome | isolation source: wastewater sludge | place: USA: Moscow, Idaho
CAGAGAGGTTTCAATATCTTACCAATTACCAAGTAATCTATTGAAGAAAACACCATTTAAGAGCATTTTCGTAAGTGCGGTTGGTCGTAATCTACTGCTATTTACCCCAAAGGATAACAACTGTGTAGATCCAGAAGCACCCAACTTGGGTAACGATTCACTGTCTGAGTTTGGAGAAACAACCGGAACTAGTTCAACACGCAACTACGGTGTAAGCTTAAAGGTTGTGTTTTAGTAACATTTAATAGCGTTAACAATGAAAAGAAATAAATTTATGCGCTTAGGGTTAATTGCCGTTCTCTTCACAGGAATGACATTCACCTCGTGTGACGATGTTTTAGATATAAACTACAACCCTAACTTTCCAACAGAGGGAACAATGTCGACATTACTACCATCTGCAGGTGCTACAACAGCAGCTCAGTTCGGTTATAACGGCACATTGATCGGCACTATGTGGTTGCAGCATACAACCCAAGGAAACTCTACCAACCAGTATAATACGCTGGTAAACTATCAGGTTTTAACCTCAGAGTACAATGGGATTTGGACTAATGCTTATGCGAATACCCTACCCGACTTAAAGGAGGTTATTGCTCTTGCCGAAAAAGAAAAGGCATGGAATTACTGGATAATTGCGAAGGTTATGACCGCTTACAACTTTCATATGCTAACCGACCTGTATGAGGATATTCCTTTCACAGAAGCACTTAATCCAACGCTTTATCCAAAACCCAAATACGACAATAGTAAAACCGTTGTGTACCCTGGTATTCTTAAGTTACTGGATGAAGCGATAGCGAAAGAAGCTGATGGCTTAGCCGCCAGCAATCCTGTTATAACTAAGCAAGATTTCTATTTTGGAGGAAAAATTGCTAAATGGGTATCATTCGCAAAAAGTTTGAAGCTTAAGATAATGATGCGCGATTTCACGACCTACAAGGCTCAAATTGAAGCATTACTTGCTGCGGGTGGTTTATTAGAAGAAGATTGTGCAATGACAGCCTTTGAAGATGCTACAAATAAAGGAAACCCCTTCTACGAGTTTAACATTCGTCAGTTGAATACTACCGAAAATGTACGCGCCTGCCATACTCTTTGTGAATATTTGATTAACTACAACGACCCTAGAATTGAGAATATTTACGAAGTTAAAGCATCGGCATCTGCAACCGCGACAACTTATGCCCAAAAGTACGAAGGACTACCTTGTGGAAAGAAACCTGAAACTTCGGGTTCAACAGGTGTACCATTGACCAACTCTTCGAAATTCATGCAGAGTTATAACGATCCTGTTTATTTAATGAACAAGGCAGAATCATACTTCCTAATAGCAGAAGCTTATGCTCGATTAGACAATAAGGTTAAAGCGAAGGAAAATTACGAAAATGGCGTTAGGGCCTCATTTAACCGTTGGGCTGCATCTACAGGCAAGGCAGACGCTTTTTTAGCAGGTTCATACATGTTTGATCAAACCTCTATCGAAACAATGCTTAAAAGCATTTTGACTCAAAAATGGGTTTCTTTTGCTAGAGCGAATGCATTAGATGGAGCATTTGACCGTATGCGTACAGGAATCCCTGCTCTTGATCCTACAAGAACCGTTCGTGTTGCCGATCACGATCGTAGCCAAGGGTTAACCCCTGGTTATGTGCTTGGAACTCTTGTCACTCCTGCATCAACCGTTCTTCAAGCAAATGAGACACCACGTCGTTTGTTAATTCCCGATGCATCTGCTCAATATAACCCAAATGCTCCTAAAACAAAAGCCATTACGGAGCCTATGTGGTGGCAAGTTGCAAAAGGCATTTAGTGCATCAACAGGTTAAATAATTTAAAGAAGTAGAATATGAGAAAAATAAAATATTTCTTCATTATCATGATGGCATCGCTTGCCCTTGCCTCTTGTAATTCAGAAGATTTTGACTATGACATCGATTATACTGCAATCCATCCTTTGGGAGGACAGTATAAGGTAACTGTTTCTGCTGGGGGTGCAGTAGTGGCAACAACCAACTGCAACATTAGCAATACTGTTGATAACTCATCTACTAAATGTTGGGTTAGAATAGGTAGTTACAATTCTACAGCAGAGTATGCTATTAATGGTAAACTCGACTGCAATGTTCCCGCCCTTACTTTTACAGGAACTGATATAGAAAATCTAGCAGGCAATGTGGCTACTTCTACACACAAATTTACTCTTGCCAATGGGAAGGTTGAGTTGAAAGCCGTAGAAACGCCATCGAAGACAATGTCCGACAAAATTTCCTTTACCTATACAACAACAAAAAAACCAGGTGTAACCTACACCGTTGTTGGTTATAGATACACAGGATGGCCTGAAGATTAAAAAATCTCAACTGAATGTTTTGGCACTACATTCACTGTAGGAATAAATAGCCAATAAGTCTAAAGTAAAGGGAAGGGTGTCAGATTATTTTTGACACCCTTCTTTTTTGTATTCTAATCTAAGCGCCAAAAAGTTCCCTATAATTTCAAAATTCTCCATGCTCTATCTCCCCCTTCTAAAGAAAAGGAATAGGAGGCTCTGTTTCTTTAAACAACACGACTTGATTAACACACCTACCCAAACAAATAAAAATCCCGAGTAAGGGCTAGATATTCCTTCGAATAAGCATGTCTTCCCCCCTCCTCAATAATTAAGCTATCCTCCTGCATTTTAACCTGCATTTTCGAGAATTCGAGGAGCAATCGCTTAACTTCCGCATTAGGAGTGGCAAATACATTTGTTTTTTTAGTACAGAAAAGCCCCTTCGAGGCTGCAAGCGCAATAAAGACACTACCTTCTACGTAAGGCAGAATAACGCATAAGCGTCCATCGTCCTTAAGCAAGCGAATGGAGTGGCCTATAAGATCATCGTGCGAAAGCATATGATCGTGACGAGCAATTGACCTCGATTTTGTAGGAGATTTAAGCGATTGCTTAAAGTATGGAGGGTTTGATACGATAAGATCAAATAGGCAACTCTCGCCTACCCTGAAATGGTTGTAGTCCGATTCAAATATAGAAATTCGTCCAGACCAGGGACTCTGTTCTGCGTTTTCGGCAGCTTGCTCAACGGCGTTGCGATCAATGTCGATAGCTGAAATTTCGGCATTTTGATTGCGCTGTGCAAGCATCAACGCTATTAGCCCTGTTCCGGTTCCTACATCTAAAATATTCTTTGCATCGCCTACGCTAGCCCAAGCACCAAGCAGAACACCATCGGTACCCACTTTCATGGCCGTTTTACCCTGCTCTACTTTAAACTGCTTAAACTGAAACCAACTATTTGCCATTGATTAGAACACTGATTTAACTGATTCTACAAATTTTCACTGCTTATTTATAATGCTATTCTTTCTGTCGTTCGTAAAAATTTTCCGCTTAACTTCAGGCTTTTTCCCAAAATTCAGCAGCAACCCTATTTCAATATCCGTTGCCTTTAAATAGTTTACGAGCTGCAGTTCGTGCTCTTCTCTGAGCGATTCGCAAGCCTTTAACTCTAGAATTATGGTGTCATCAACAATAATATCAGCAAAGTATTCGCCAACTATACATCCATCATAGTAAACCTTAATTGGATGTTCAACCTTGCACCCTAGTCCATGCGATTTCAACTCATAATACAACGCATTTTTGTAAACCTTCTCCAAGAAACCATACCCTAATGCATTATAAACAGCATAATAGGATTTTATTATTATCTCTGTTGTTTTAGAGCTAATATACTGAGTCCCCATTAGCTAACGATTTACAGTAAAAATACAAAATAATCAGTGTAAATCAGCCTAATCAGTCCAATCAGTGTTCCTATTCACCCCCAATGAAAACAGCGCAAAGTCGTACTTCACCGGATCTGAAGCGTCAAATTGCTTTAGGACTTCTGTTAGCTCTAAAACTGCCTTTAAATCATTTTGTCTACGCTTTAGAATACCCAAATCCCGCGAAACATTCCCCACATGCAAGTCTAGAGGAATTAGCAGATACTTTGGCTGAATACATTTCCACAGACCAAAGTCAACCCCTTCTTGATCGGATCGAACCATCCATCGAAAGAACATGTTTAGCCGTTTTGCAGCCGATCCTGCATCAACATTTGCAATATGCCGAAGGGTTGTTGGAAGAACACCAGACTCGGATTCGAAGTGACTTCTAAGCAAACGAAGAGCAACCAGCGGTGTAGTTCCCCCTCGAGAAACTAAATACTCATCCATACTACTATAGTATCGATAAATTGATGCCAATGCACGCACAAAACCTACAGCATCATTTTCGCTAAAGGTTCGATGCCTAAAACCCTTTAGCACCCTAAGATCTGACTCCGAATAATTAATAACAAAATCAGCAGGATTACTATCCATACGAGCAATCAACTCCTTTGACTTAGCAATAATCGTTTTTCGCTGGCCCCACGCAAAAGTGGCCGCAAAAAAGCCAGCAATCTCACGGTTCTGCTGACTAGAAAAAAGATGTGGAACTTGAATAGGATCGTCATCTATAAAAGATGAACAGCAGTATTTTCTGTACTGTTCGTCAAGAAACTGCTTTACACACAACAAATCCTTATCCATTTACCACTTGTCCATCGTTAAGGGTAATAATTCTATCAGACATCTTGGCAAGCTCTAGATCGTGCGTTACCACCACGAAGGTATGCCCAAACTGATCGCGCAGCTTAAAAAAGAGGCTATGCAACTCCTGCTTATTGTGCGAGTCCAAATTTCCGGAAGGCTCATCTGCAAAAATCACCGAAGGGTTGTTTATTAATGCCCTGGCAATGGCCACTCGCTGTTGTTCTCCTCCCGATAGTTCTTGAGGTCGATGCGAAAGTCGATGCGAAAGGCCTAATAGTTCAAGCAGTTCTTTAGCCTGCTGTTCAACTTCACGATTATCTTTCCTTGCAATGTACCCAGGAATACATACATTTTCGAATGCCGTAAACTCGGGAAGCAGGTGGTGCTGCTGAAAAACAAACCCAATCTTCTCATTACGGAACGAAGAAAGTTCCTTGTCGGTCATCAAACAAATGTTTGCTCCATCAATAAGAACATCTCCTGATGATGGATTCAAAAGGCTACCCATAATCTGTAGTAACGTAGTTTTCCCAGCACCACTAGCTCCAACTATGCTTACCACCTGATTAGACTCTATGTCAAGGTTTATACCCTTAAGCACCTCAAGTTGGCCAAACACTTTGCGTATATTCTTAACTGAAATCATTGGCTTTTTGTAACATGCTCTGCGAAGATAAGAATAAGAAGTAAAAAAGTGGTCAATAGCATTCCTCTGTCGGTTCTTTTTGCAATAAAGGGCTATAGCACAAAAAAAGGGCCACCCATTGGGGTAGCCCTTTCCATTCAAAAAAGAAGAAGTGTTACTCTCCTATATTTTTCTGCTCATCACCATCTTTAATCATATCGTAAGCAACAGGTGTTGCAACAAATACAGATGAGAATGTTCCGATTAAAACCCCTACAATAAGAGCAAAGGCAAATCCACGGATAACATCGCCACCAAAAATAAAGATAGCAATAAGAACTATCAACGTAGAACCTGCGGTATTAACAGTACGCGCAAGTGTACTATTAATTGCCAAGTTGATATTAACCTTAAGATCGCGCTTTGGATGATCACGACGATACTCGCGGATACGGTCGAAGATAATTACGGTATCGTTGATCGAATAACCAATAATGGTAAGCAACGCTGCAATAAACGTCATGTCAACATCCATGGTAAATGGCATAATGTTCGAGAATAACGAGTAGAATGCCAAAACGAACATTGTATCGTGGAAAAGAGACACCATACCTCCAAGTCCCCACTGCCATCTCTTGAATCGAATTGCAATATAAATGAAGATTGCAATCAACGAAAGAATAACAGAAATAACAGCGCCAATTTTGATATCATCAGCCACAGTTGGACCTACAACGGCAGAAGAAAGTATACCTATAGGGGTTCGGGTAGTTGTTACAAAATCTCCATATGATACAGGAACCTTGTTAAACCCATTTACTGCTTTATAGATCTTCGTATTGATGATGCTATCTACGGTAGAAGCATTACTCTTTATCAGATACTTTGTTGTAATCTTCACCTGAGATGCTGGACCGAACTGCTTAACTTCAGAACTTTCGCCGAACTCCTTATCAAGAGCGCTACGCACTTCGTTGGTCTTCACTGGTTGATCAAAACGAACGGTATAAGTTCTACCCCCGGTAAAATCTACTCCATAGCTGAATCCTTTTACCACCCAAGAGATTGCTCCAATGGTAATAACCGAAATGGAGAAAATGTAGGCATACTTTCTAAATCCAATAAAGTTAAAGTTAGCCTTTGCAAGGAAGTTTTCTGACCAATGATGGAAGAACGTAATCTTTCTATTCTTATCGAGCATCTTAGTAAAGATGATACGAGATATAAAGATTGCGGTAAACAACGAGGTCAGGATACCGATGATAAGGGTAGTTGCAAAACCTTGTACAGGGCCAGAACCAAACACGAACAGAACAAGTGCCGTAATAAGTGTCGTTAGCTGACCGTCTATAATTGCGGTTAACGCATGCTTGTAACCATCAGCAAGCGCAAGCCCAAGACCTTTTCCTGCTTTTAACTCTTCCTTGATACGCTCGTAGATAATAACGTTTGCATCCACGGCCATACCCATGGTAAGCACAATACCTGCAATACCAGGAAGTGTAAGCACTGCCTTGAATGAGGCTAATACTCCAAAAATCAGGAATACGTTTCCAACAAGAGCAATATTGGCCACCATACCTGCCTTATTGTAGAACATCCACATGTAAACAAGAACAAGCACAAATGCAATAACAAACGAACTTAAACCTGCATTGATCGATTCCTGTCCAAGAGATGGTCCTACAACTTCTTCCTGAACAATCTTTGCAGAAGCAGGAAGTTTACCAGAGTTAAGCACGTTGGCTAAGTCGTCTGCCTCTTGAGTTGTAAAGTTACCAGAGATTGAAGAGCTACCTCCCTCAATAGCTTGGTTTACTCTAGGTGCAGAGTACACTAGGCCATCAAGCACGATAGCAATTTGCTTTCCTACATTATCGCCAGTTAAGCGGGCCCAAGTTTTAGCACCTTCTGCATTCATGCGCATAGATACTTCTACAGAGCCTTGCTTCTCGTCGAACTGCTTCGAAGCATCAACAATTACAGAACCATCTAGAGGTGCTTTACCATCACGTCCTGTAATCTTTATGGCGTAAAGTTCAATTCTGTCGGTTTCAACCTTATTTGGCCCAGTTACAATTGGCTTAACGCTCCACATCAAAGCTAAATCGCGAGGGAATAGAGCCTTAACGGCTGGCATTGCAAGAAATCTATTAACCTTAGCTGTATCCGAAATACGTGCGCTACCTACTATAGAACCAGGCATAACGCCTTGATCGCTAATGTAAGGAACTAGGACAGAAAACAACGACAACTCCGATTTTACAGAAGTACCCTCTTTGCCCTTTCCTAACTCTTTTTTAAGCGTGCTTGGCTTAGCAGCAGGTTCCGCAGCGGCTACTTTTGTAGAATCGTCCTTTTTAACCGTATCCACAGCTACTACACCACCTTTTGCAAGTTCAGCAACCTTTGCATTGGCAGCAACAAGTGGCTGTACCAGCTGCGACAGCTCGTAGGTTTCGAAGAATTGAAGATTTGCGGTTCCTTGAAGAAGTTTACGTACGCGCGATGGATCTTTAACCCCTGGAAGTTCTACAAGAATACGCCCCGTATTGCCCAATCGCTGAATGTTTGGCTGAACAACACCGAAACGGTCGATACGATTACGTAGAACGTTAAACGAGTTTGCAATAGCTCCATCGGTCTGCTTACGAAGCACCGAGATAACCTGTTCGTTGGTTGACTCTGGTGTTATTTGCTCCTTAAGTCCGTAGGTACCAAAAACCTTGCTTAGCTTACCGTTGGGGGCTACTTGAGCATAAGCCTTGCTGAATAGAGTAATGAAATCATCCTTGCTTGATGCCTGCATCTGAGTTGCAAGATCAAGGGCCTTGTTAAACGATGTGTCAACACTGTGGTTGGATAAGCTCTTTAAGATTTCAGCAACCGAAACCTCAAGCGTAACATTCATCCCTCCCTTAAGGTCAAGACCAAGGTTTATTTCTCTATCCTTACACTCCTGATAAGTGTATAGGTTAAATGGATACGCTGGCTGATTCTTCATAGAATCAAGATAGTTGGACATCTTTTGTTGATCTCCCTTCGCGTATTCCTCTGCCTTCTTCTCCACTCTATTCGCCACAAAGGTGAACGATAGCTGGTACAAGCAGGCAATGGCTAATACAATTGCGATAAAAGATATCGCGCCTCTATTCTGCATTGGTTGAAAATTTATTAATTATCTCCTTTGATTACACTCCTGTACATGTAAGGCGCAAATTTATTATTTTTTTCGAATTCCTATTAAAAAATAATGCCTGTTGCTGCCTTCGATTAGCCCTAAAACAAAAATCATCTTGGTACTAACGTGTAAAGGTGCAACAAAATATCGAAACATGCATCCTAGAGGACCAGATTCTCCCCATAATCCATCTCGAAGTTTGCCTTAAAATATCAGACATAAGCATTAGAAAAGAATCCCATAGATAAAAATTTTGCTTTTGTAGATATTGAATGCGTATAAAGTATACCTTTGCTTCTAGTTAATCAACAAAATCGCACAAGAAATGAAAGGTTTTATAGCAGCTATAGTGCTAGTTTTATGCACTCTTGCTCCTGTTGCATACGCTCAAGCACCACAGGTTCCCACCATCGAGTTTAAAACGATTGAGCACAACTTCGAGAAGCAAGAGTATAAAGCAAATACAACCTACTCGTTTGAGTTTAAGAACACCAGCAAGGTTCCCCTAATACTCACGAGCGTTTCGGCATCTTGCGGATGCACAACTCCAGAATGGCCTAGAGAACCAATCCTTCCAGGAAAGACAGGAAAGATTAAGGTTACCTATAATTCTCAGATTATTGGAGCATTTACAAAGTTAATCTACGTATACTCCAACGCATCTACCAATATGGTAACGCTAACAATAAAAGGCGAAATTTTACCCCCTAAGTAGGGAAACCATATAAAATAGACGGATTTATGCCAAATTTATCAGAAAAAGCAAGGGTTATGCCTTCCTCTCCAATAAGGAAGCTTGTACCTTTTGCTGATGCTGCCAAAAAAAGGGGCGTTAAGGTTTACCACCTTAACATTGGTCAACCCGACATTCCTACCCCTCAAGTTGCTCTTGATGCAATAAAGAACCTAAGCGAAACGGTTATCGAGTACACCCACTCGGCCGGTAACGAGTCGTATCGTAAAGGCTTAGCAGAATACTACCAGAACCTAGGAATAGACATATCGTCAAGCGATATGATTATTACAACTGGGGGTTCGGAGGCCATTACAATTGCCTTTGGGGCTTGCCTCAACCCTGGCGAAGAAGTAATCATTCCTGAGCCATTCTACGCCAACTACAACTCGTTTGCCATACAAACAGGCGTAGAGGTTAAGCCTATTACATCGTCCATCAGCAATGATTTTGGGTTGCCTCCAATTGCGGAGTTTGAGAAGCTTATTACGCCCAAAACCAAAGGAATCGTTATCTGCAATCCGAACAACCCTACCGGCTACCTCTATTCGGAAGAAGAGCTAGAAACGCTTGCCACCATCGTAAAAAAGTACGACCTGTACCTTTTTGCTGATGAGGTATACCGAGAATTCTGCTACGATGGACATAGCCACCACTCTTGCCTAAGCCTGAAGGGTATCGAGCAGAATGTGGTGCTCTTCGATTCGGTTTCGAAACGCTACAGCATGTGCGGGGCACGTGTAGGAGCGCTAATTTCGCGCAACCGTGATGTTATCACAGCATGCCTCAAGTTTGCACAAGCTCGCCTATGTCCTCCTGCGCTGGGTCAAATAGCCTCGGAAGCAGCCCTAAAGACTTCAAAAGAGTACTTTGATGGGGTTTACAACGAGTATATTGAGCGCCGTAACTTTATGGTAAAGGCCCTAAACGAAATGGAGGGTGTTTACTGTCCTACGCCAAAGGGAGCTTTCTACACCGTTGTTAAGCTGCCAATCGACGATTCCGATAAGTTTGCCCAGTGGCTACTTGAATCGTTCGAGCACAAGGGACAGACCGTGATGGTAGCACCAGCAACCGGATTCTATGCCACCAAGGGACTAGGGAAAAACGAAGTACGTATCGCATACGTCCTTAAGAAAGAGGATCTGAAGAGCGCAATGGAGTGCCTTGCTGAAGCTCTTAAGGTATACCCTGGAAAAACATTGTAACCAATTCATCGAGCGTCATAGAAAAGCTGCCCAACTTGGGCAGCTTTTCGTTTTTATCGACCTCCGCTTACGAATAGACCTTCGTTGCCCCCACCGCACCGCTTATCCGGGAATCTAGGCTTCGCTAACGGGGGATAGGCTTCTCCATCTTTGGGACAGCTACTTTTTTTTCGGGACAGCTACTCTCCCTACTGGGACAGGTCCTTTTTTTTCGGGACAAGTCCTTTCCTAGGCGGGACAGCTACTCTTTTTCTGGGACAGCTGCTCTTCCAGATGGGATACCTCCTCCTACTTGGGGGATCGGTGCTTCTTTTGCCGGGATAGGTCCTCCATTTTCGGGATGGATGCTCTCCCGTGTGGGATGGGGTCGGTATTTTACGAAGGAGCGAATAGCAGCCGAAGGGGACTGGTGGAGCATTCGAAAAAGCAGCAGCGACGGCCAACCCCATGTTAATTTCCTCCAATTTCGATCAGAAAAAAACAGCGACAGCGCCATCGTTGCATTAAAAAAAGTAATTTCATCGCAAATTCGTCACCTTACAAGAAACACAATCCGTTGAACACTGAACTCTTTATCGCCAAAAGGCTCGTAAAAGAACGTTCCTTCCAGGGCTTGATTGCGCAAAGAATGAGCAAAATAGCCACCATCAGCATAGCGATTAGCACGGCTGTGATGGTTTTGGCAATATCCATTGTAGTTGGCTTTAAAAAAGAAATACGCGAAAAGGTTACCGGCTTCAGCGCTCCCATTCTGATCACCAAGCTATCCCAAAACAGCTCGCTGGAGATTCCGCCTCTCCGTAAAGATTGGGTTCCGATCGGCGATTTGCAAAAGATACCGAATGTCCAATCGATCCACCCCTATACCATTAAGGCTGGTATTGTAAAAACAAACGAAGAAATTCAGGGCGTTATCCTCAAAGGCGTAGATAGCACCTTCAGCTGGTCGTTTTTCGCCTCAAACCTCGTGGAGGGAAGGCTTCCCAACTATAAAAGCTCATCCGCATCAAGAGAAGTGCTTATATCCAGGATCAACGCGGCAAGGCTAAAGCTTAAGGTGGGCGATAAGGTTAAGACCTACTTCGTTCAGCATCCATTTAGAATGCGCTCATTTGATATTGTAGGAATCTACGACTCTAAGCTACAGGAGTTCGACAGCAAGTTCATCATTAGCGACCTTAGGCATACCCAAAAGCTTAACCAATGGGAGGACAACCAGTATGCCGGCTTTGAAATTCTTATTGACGACTTTGGCAAGCTAGCCCAAACATCACAGGCCGTTGTTGATGCTGCCGGGTATAAGATCTACCCCGATGGATCGCGCCTTAAGATTGAAAACATCAAGGAGAGCATGAGCAACATATTCGACTGGCTCAGCCTACAGGATACCAATGCGCTTGTGGTGCTTACGCTGATGCTATTTGTTGCCGCCATAAACATGATTACGGGAATACTTATACTTCTCCTCGACAGGGTTCGTATGATAGGTATCCTCAAGGCGCTCGGAATGAGCCTTGGCTCGCTGCGATACGTATTCATCTACCTCTCATCGGCAATCGTTTTAAAAGGCTTACTATGGGGCAACATCGTAGGGCTATCGCTTAGCCTTCTCCAAAAGTATACGGGGCTGGTAGGGCTAGAAGAGTCTACCTACTACCTTTCGAGCGTACCCATTAGCATCGATATCGCCGGTATTTTGCTGCTAAATGTAGCAACATTCCTACTTCTTGCACTTTTTATGCTAATTCCATTGCTTATTATCAACAAGATTTCTCCTTCAGAAATCATAAGATACGAATAGCATGACGCTTCGAGACCTTACAAACATCCTAAAAGGATACAATCCCGACGACCTAGAGGGCGAAAAAGCGCACATTTTGGCATTCCCTAAGTTCAGACTCGAGCTATTCCGCACCACAAAGCCAACGGAAAAGACCAAAAGAAGTGCGGTCCTTATCCTTTTCTACGAAAAGAACTCGGAGGTATACTTCTGCCTAATCAAAAGGCCTACGTACAAGGGGCACCATAGCGGACAGGTCGCTTTTCCCGGTGGCAAGTACGAGGATAAAGACGGAAACCTGCTTAACACTGCTCTTAGGGAGGCTAACGAGGAAGTTGGGGTAGAACTAAAAAAGATTGAGGTTATAAACGAGCTAACGCCCATATTCATTCCAGTAAGCGACTTCATCGTTAAACCCTATATTGCAATATCAGCAACTACTCCCGTGTTTAGGACTGAGCCCAAAGAGGTAGACTACATCATAGAGGCCAAACTGAAGGACTTGATGGAATGCCAGCTAACCGAAGTAGAGGTTGCCATTTCAAAAGGAGTGTCGCAAGCGCCGGCCTACATCATCAAAAAAGAGAATATATGGGGTGGTACAGCTATGATTCTAACAGAGCTAAAGCACCTGCTCAGTACAACCTTCTAGTTTAATGTCAAAGACTTGTAGCTCGTATAGCGATCGAGCACTTCTACCACAAAACGGGTTGTTTCGTTGTCATTCCTGTAGCTTTGGCTAATATACTTGCTCCTGAATATGCTTGAATTTCGTTTTGCCCTAATAAATAACGAAACATCATCCCATAAGTACGGATTACGCCTGTATTGAGAAGCAAGATTCATCGCCTTCAAAACATGGCTCATACCTCCATTATACGCAGCTAAAACGAACTTATTCCTTTCCTCAACTGGAATTGGATACTTTGAGAAAGCCTTTGTAAGCCTTGCCAATAGTTTTGTTCCAATGTAGATGTTAGCCTTTGGCGAATGAGATGCCTCAAAACCAAATAAGCTAGCTGTTGCAGGCATAACCTGCATCAAACCTTTAGCACCTTTACCCGATTGCACGTGAGGCTCAAATTTTGACTCCTGATAAATAAGAGCCGAAACTAAAAGCCAATCCCAACCAATCTTTTTGCTGTACCTCTTTACTTCTTGGTCGTAATCCGATAGCAACGGTTCTCCCCTCATGCTAGCACCTTCGGATAACGATCGATTTACCTTGTAGTTTTGGTAAAATGACGAGTAGAACGTTGGATGTAAAGCCGTATTGCGACGAGCCGCAATCCATCTGTTTAAATCATCCAAAAAAACGCAGCTCTTCGCCACGTACCATGAACTACTGGCAGACTCCTGCATATAGTTCACAGAAATTTCAGGATATTTTATTCTAGTTGCTTCGGCAATTGATGCCTGAACAATAGCATAGGCCTCTCCTCCGCTAAGCAAATGGTCAAGTAGAAGCCCCATATTCAACACATCAAAGAGGGTAATGTTGGGAAACTGCTCTTTTAGTTGAAGTAGTTCTTGATCGGCAAATGCGTTGTTAGGAACGAATATTTTATCATTCCTACCCATAACCTTTTGGCTGAATGATATAGTTGCATAGCGCAACTTCCAATGAGGAACCGTTTTTTGTAATGTACCATTCGAAAGACTTGCATTCTCAACGGCAAGAACGTCAGCCTTCCCTGATGCTATCAACTTTTTAGCAGCATCTATAGAAGTAAATGGAATAACCTTAACCAGCATACCTTTACTCGAGGCATAGCTCTTTATCATCTCAAAATGGTACCCTGTAGGAAGACCATTCTTCAAAAAATAACCGGGCGTATTTACCTCAAGAATTGCGGTTAAATAGCTTTTTACAGGTTTTAACTTATTTCCCCTAATACTCCCCTTTGTACCTACTTCATTCGAGCACGAAAGTAGTAGAGCAACAAGAAGAGCAATCGAGGCACATAATCTTATACCTTTCATACCTACCTTTTTGATAAAATCGGTACAGACAGAACAACAACGAATCGAACTATGTTCGAATTATTGCCAAATGCTAGTCGTAAAACGACCAAGAGAGTCCATACTGAAGCTGAAGAGGAACACGAGGATAATGTAATGCAGAGAAATAATCACCAGGACCAGATATTCCTTCCCCTAGATTACGAACCTTGATAAATATAGCCGCACGCTTCCACTTAAAGTTTGCAAACACATCTAACCAAGGATAATCCCCTATTTTTCTTTCGGTTTGCACATAAAATTGACCTACTGCTGGATTGTAGGCATATGCATAATACTTATTGGTGTATTGAACGTCTACACCAAGCTGTGATTTAAGCACATTTTTCACGATATTAAACTGATAGTAGACCCCAGCATTAACAGCAATAGATGGAAGAGGCAATACAGCTTCGTTCGAAGATTTTTGAAAAAGAACCTGCCCATCTATATGCAAATGCCCAATGGCTATATCCTTCTTAAAGAAAGCAGAGGTAACACTTACAGAACCCCCAATTTGTTCAGGTAAAGCATCTTTATTAAAGAAGATGTACTTGTTGACAACTGCCTGTCGAATCCCCATATCCAGAGATATCGAAGGAACTTCCAGTTTTGCCTCTAAACGCGTATCAACGGTTCTATCAAAATTATTAGCCCAAGCAAAGTGATTCGAGAAGTAGTTATCAAGATAAAAGTTCGGAGTTTCCGAAGCAAACTTAATATCACCTACAAGCTTTACCTCTCGGCCCCACGGATAGACTGAAAAAGCAGCAGAACCTCGAGCGGTTATATCACCTGCATTATGCCCTGTAAGAACAAGTTTTGCGAATCCACTCCAATCTACATATTTCCTAAACACACCAGAAGCATAGCCATATGCATAAATGTTGTAATGGCTTGTTTTCTTATTACCAAAAAGATAATCACTGAGGTTAAACATGTAGTATCGCAAGTTTTGATAGCCAACTCCACCTCCAAATAAGTTCAGCAACGACTTATCCGTATAAGGACGAAGTTGCAAATAAATACGATTTTCAAACTCGCGTAAATGAGTAGAGTCGTAGCTGGAATTAGGGTTGATGTAGAAGTTCTTATAGTATGCAACAACCTTATCATCTGGCCTATCTAAATTTATTTTATTTGTCTCATCAGAGTAAACACGATGATAGATAGAGTACTGCGAATACATCCCTGCCAAAATCAATGGTCCAGAATAAATGCCATTCCTAACAAACGATTCCGAGGACGAAAGCCTAACGCCATAGGTTTGTGATAGAAAGAAAGAGTTATTCTTAATAAGATTAGAGGCGTTCTGCAAGTTTACAGATATGTAACTTGGCTTTATAGTTGTATCAACAATATCCCCATCATTTTGAATACCTCCATTTTCTTTTACATCTACAAGATTATAGATGTAACCAGCATAAGCAGAGTATTTTTTACCTAAATAAGAAACGTACCCGCTAAATCCCTTGGTTTTAGAACGCTGATTCTTATAAAGACCTTTTGTTCCAAAACGGTTATAGTTTATTCCAAAACTCAGAGATGGATTTACATTTTCGGCCAGCGTAAGTCCAAAAATTTCCTCGGCTTCAGTTCTATTGCCCGCCATCGAATAGCGCAAATTCGAATAAGGAACTTTCGTATTATAGAACTTGACATTTTCGGGGGTTTCAGTAAATACCTGATAAGGATTTTGGAATATAAAAGAAGTCGGAGCGCCTACTCTAAAAAAATCATATAGAACCTGTGCTCCACCAATATTTCCAAGGTAGGTTGCACCTACATTTTCATCTTTATAAAAGGGATAAATCTTTTGCAGATTTCGCTGCCCTGTATCAATGGCAACTCGTGTCGGAGTATTCGTATAGGAGTTAATTTTCCATGAAAAAACACGAACTCTGTTTAGCGAGTCATCAAAATATAAACTACTTAATTTCTTTTTGAGGACTGAATCTGGCACATTTATCTTGGCACCACCACCATCACGACCTCCCTTCTTAGATTGAGCGAACGATGTAGCAGAAATAAGGCAGAAAAGAGTGAGAATTAACGTCCTTATTAGCATAGTATACTAAATGTAAAAAAGCCCCAGAAAAATTCTGGGGCTCTATAGGTTTGGCGGCCACCTACTCTCCCGCTTGGTGTAGCAGTACCATCGGCGCTGGCGGGCTTAACGGCCCTGTTCGGAATGGGAAGGGGTGGAGCCCCGCCGCCTAGCCACCTAAGTCTTCTTAGATTTGTGCAGCGTGATATGCGTAGTGAGATTTCTCACATCGCCTATCGCACATCGCAAATCCGGTATCTTTTGGATTCTTGACATTCTTCGGACGAAGCGGCGTCTGCCCGCTAAGGGCGCGGCCCTCTCGGAGCTCTACTGGGCAATTAGTACCGCTCGGCTGAGCGCCTTACAGCGCGTACACCTGCGGCCTATCAACGTGGTAGTCTCCCACGGCCCTTAAGGGAAGTCTCATCTTGGGGTAGGCTTCGCGCTTAGATGCTTTCAGCGCTTATCCCAACCGAGCGCGGCTACCCAGCGGTGCTCCTGGCGGAACAACTGGTACACCGGAGGCTCGTCCAACCCGGTCCTCTCGTACTAGGGTCAGGCCCCCTCAAACTTCCTACGCCCGCAACAGATAGGGACCGAACTGTCTCACG
>RRZU011623678.1_pt1 | contig 16766 bp, 15 predicted proteins | sample 2165561 | NCBI WGS metagenome assembly RRZU01 (sample SAMN10456909, study PRJNA506462) | wastewater metagenome | isolation source: wastewater sludge | place: USA: Moscow, Idaho
ATTGTTTTATTGCCCTATATAGAAACCGCAATGATTTATGGAGATGGCAAACCCTATACTATTTGCATTGTAGTACCTGATCATGCCATTTTGCGTAAAACAGCTGAACTTTTAAAAATAAAAACGGAGGTTGAAAAGTTGATCCATTTACCTCAGGTTCAAGAATTTGTTGGAATTGAAATCAAAAAAAGTTTGAAAGAGAAATATGGAGGTTATGAAATACCAAAGAAGTTTATTTTCTCTGATGAACCCTTTACAGTAGAGAATGGATTTTTAACACAAACTTTAAAACTAAAAAGACGTTTGGTGCTAGAGAAATTTAAAGATCAGATTGAAACTTTATATCAAGAATAAGAAACCTTCTTTGATTTTAGCAATTTTCAGCGTTCACTCTTTTTTGACTTTTAAAAAATGAAATCAATTCATGTAACAAAACAAGATTACATTTTTTTAGCTTCAAAACACTAAATAGAATGTCTCAATTATCCAGATGTAAATGCGATTTAAATAGCTTTATTTGCAAAAAGTGACTACAAAATAAAAAACGATGAATTCGCTAAAAAGCATAAGCAAGACCTGCTTTTAGATTTTGCACAATTGTTATGAGAACAAATCAAATTATACTTCAAAGTTCTGAATGACAAATAATGATGGAACGCTAAAACAACAAGTTCATAAAAATAAACACTATGTTCAACACCGTATAAAATTAATTGTTGGTAAAAACCCACTTGCTTAACCCTTCGCTTCGGGACTTGCGTTTTTTCTATCATTGTTTTATTTGCTAACTTTGGTGCTTAAACAACGATGATAACAACACGAATTAAATTGCAATAATTGCATCAAAAATGAATCTTTAATGTATAACACAGATTCATAATTCTTTAATATATTTTTTTTTTTAAAATGAAATTTACAGGCAAACGTTATTTAGATTACTCATCCTTTATTAAATCCACTTTTGGAGAAAGAGTACAAAAAATATCTCTAGACATTGGTTTTTCTTGTCCTAATAGAGACGGGTCTAAGGGATATGGAGGTTGTACTTATTGTAATAACAATACTTTTAACCCTGATTATTGTGAACCAACAAAAAGTATAACACAACAACTAGAAGAAGGAATTAGCAGGTTTTCTAAAAAATACAAATCCCAATACTATTTTGCTTATTTTCAAGCGTATACAAATACCTATACAGATTTAGAGTCGCTTAAAAAAATGTATAAAGAAGCCTTAAGTGTTCCAAAAGTTGTTGGTTTAGTAATAGGTACCCGTCCTGATTGTATTTCGGAAGAAATTATTGATTATTTATCCGTTTTATCCAAAAAATATTTTATTTCTCTTGAATTTGGTGTTGAAAGCACTTTAAATAGTACTTTAAAAAAAGTGAATAGATGTCATACCTATGAGGAAACAAAAGCAACTTATGAACTTTGTAAAAACAAAGGATTTCATCTAGGCGCTCATTTAATAATAGGATTACCCGGCGAGACTAAGGAAGATTTGTTGAATCACGCAATAGAAATTTCTAAACTGCCTATTGATACTTTGAAACTACATCATTTGCAAATTGTAAAGCAATCGATAATGGCATTTCAATACAAAAACAACCCAGAGAACTTTAACTTGTTTACTTCTGAAAACTATATTGATTTCATTACTGATTTTGTTGGTTTATTGCGTCCCGATATCATTATTGAACGTTTTGTAAGTGAAGCTCCTCAAGATTTATTGATTGCCCCCAAATGGAACGGACTCAAGAATTTTGAAATTGTTGCAAAAATCGATCAAAAGCTTGCTGAACAAAATACTTGGCAAGGGAAATTTTACAGAGAGGACTCTCAATTAGTGAAATAAGTTTTAAGCATTCTACGATTCAAGAAAGTAAATATAAGTTGATGACTATCATTGGCTGTCATTTGTTATCCTTCCCTGCTACTCGAGCTAAAATGAAAAAGCAAACAAGAGCCAAATTCTCATCTGTGGAGTACTTTTATTTTTGTTTTTTCTGATTTGGGCAGAACTTTCGGTTGAGATTATTGGAAAACTACTCGCGCCCCAATCCACGTGTTCTAGTAGAGTCAAATACATTTGCACAGGATACAGAACAAAAAATTTAGAACGCAAGAGTGGCTTGACTGCTATTAGTGCGTTTGCTTCGTTCCTCGCAAGAAACTCAGATTATATAAACAAGAAAGAGGGCTAAAAAGTCCTCTTTCTTGTTCTAGTATCAAAAAAAAAAATACGCCGTGTACTTAAATAGTCTCCTCTTCCATAGCGGTTTCAAACTCCATGTGATCTTCTATTTCTGTAACTACTTCCAGTTTAGACGCTTTGAGCGCATTAAACTTTTCTAATTGTTCCAGTTCTCCTTCTTCCCCACTGAAATAAGGAAAAACATCCATAATAGCAGATTCCGAAATTGCTGGAATGGTATAGTCGCCCATCGTGCCTTTCATCACACTGACAGTGTTGTCATAAGCTTCTTTTACATCATTGGCCTGAACCAATAAATACATGTTGGTTTTGCGCTCTTTACCGCTTTCTTCGTCGTAAGCCAGTAAAGAAACTTTGGATCGAAACCAACGGTCTGCATTTTCAAAAGGGTGAATATCAGCATAATTAGCCACTTTTATATTCGTGATTTTAAACTCTTCACTGATATATGCTGACATTTCTTCGTTAATTCGGCTTTCGGCTTCAGTATAAGATATTGCGTCTACCAAATACGGTTCATTCGCCATCTTTTGTGCTCCAGTTTCGTCCGTTTTTCTATATTTTACTTTGCATTCATACCAAGTTGTGCTCATCTCTTTTTTTTTAAGGATGTCAAAGATAGATTTTAAACAAAAAGAAATACACGATTCCTAAAATAGATATTCACAATTTGAGATGAGTCTCAAAGTCTTAATTCTTATTGTTTTCATTACTTAAAAATTAAGTAGCTGCTATATTCAAAATGTTAATTATATGTTAAAATAAAAAACTAAACGGTTGTTTAAATTAAACGCTTGTTTAATTTTGTTTGTATAAAATTAGATTCCATTGAAAAGTAATTTTAACGACAAACAAATTCAAATCCTCGAAGTTGCCGAAATACTTTTTGCAGAAAAAGGATTTGATGGCACTTCAATTCGAAACATCGCAAAATTGGCAAAAATTAATATTGCCATGGTTTCCTATTACTTTGGTTCCAAAGAACGGTTGTTAGAATCGCTAATTGTTTATAGAACTTCGGATCTTAAAAATCAATTGGATAGTTTACTGCAGGAAGATTTAGAACCTATTGAGAAAATCAATAAGCTGATTGAGCTATACATCAATAGAATCAATAATAATCGAGGTATTTATAGAATTTTACACTTTGAATTTGCCTCCAAAAAAAGAGATCAAAATCTTCAGGGTTACTCTGAATTAAAAAGAGGAAATTTAAAATCTCTTGAAACTATCATTGAAGAAGGCCAGAAAAAAGGCGTTTTCAGAAAAGATGTTATTATTCCGCTTATCACACCCACTATTCTAGGGACTTTCTTTCACTTTTACATGAATAAACCTTTCTTCGAAAATTTATTGAACTTGAAAACCGAGGATTTATACAACAATTACATCAAAACCAATTTGACAAAGCACATTCAACAAACTATAAAAGCACTTCTGATATATGAAAGTTAGTCAATTCATGCTCTTTGGGATTTTCTTTATTGGAATTTCATCTGCAGCAGCGCAAGAAAAAACAAGTTTACCATTGAACGAAGCCATTAATTTGGCCTGGACCAATAGCAATGAAGTTACGCTGGCCAATACTAAAGTCACCACTAAAAAGTACGAGCTGTAATCCAAAAAAACAATCAATATCCCGATTTAAAACTATCAGGACAATATCAAAGATTAGCAAATGCGGCTGTTGACTTCAAACTGAATCAAAACAATAACGCACAACAGCTTCCTTTGGTCAATCAATTAATGATAGGGCAGTTGAGTGCCAGCGTTCCTGTATTCTCTGGTTTCAAAATCCACAACAGTATCGCTGTTCAAGAAAATTTGTATCAGGACGAAATGGCAACCACTTCCCAAACAAAGGACGAAATTGCTTTGCGGGTAATTGATTATTATACCCGTTTATACAAAGCACAAAAAACAATAGAGCTGCTAAAAGAAAATCAAAAAAGCGCACAACAGCGCGTAAAAGATTTCATAGAACTTGAAAAAAATGGGGTTATTCCAAGAAATGATTTGTTAAAATCACAATTACAAGTTTCTAAAATCCAATTGAATTTAGATGAAATCAATACTAATTTAAAAATTATCAACTTTTATTTGGTTACACTTTTGAAATTGAATCCAGAAACAAAGTTGGAGATTCGTGAAAGTGATTTTGCTGATTTTGAAATAACCACTATCCCAACAAATGATCACTTAGCGATAGAAAACCGTAAAGATTTGGAAGCGCTACGATTTCAAGGAAAAGCAAGTGAGGCCAATATCAAAATAGCAAAAGGTTTCTACTATCCAACTATTGCAATTATTGGTGGTTACACGGCACTCGATTTAAGCAATGTCATCACGGTTCAAAATGCAATGAATATTGGAGTGGGCATTTCCTATGATTTGAGTACCATTCTTAAAAACGGAAGAACGGTAAAACTAGCAGAAAACAAATTTGTAGAAGTTCAAAACTCAGAAGCGATGCTAATGGACTATATTAAAATTCAGGTACAAAAATCGATTGAAGATTACGATTTATCCTTGAAGCAAAATGTTGTTTTCAGTGAAGCGCTAGAACAATCTGCTGAGAATTACCGAATCATAAAAGACAAATATGACAACGGACTTTCGGACACCAACGATTTACTAGAAGCTGATGTAGAACAACTGAGTTCTAAGATTAATAAAGCTTTGGCAAAAGCCAATACTTTTCAAAAATATTATGAGTTACTCTCTGCAACAGGCCAATTATCCCAAACCTTTACTATTTCAAAAAACTAATCAAACCCTCCATGGAAAAGAAAAAAACAAATACAAAATTTATTATTATCCTAGTGGCTTTGGTAGTTTTAGGCGGGACTTACGGGACTTATAAATACATTCATTCACAATCTCATGAGGAAACGGATGATGCCCAAATTGAAAAAAATATGAACCCAATTATCCCAAGAGTTTCGGGATATGTGGATAAAGTGTACATCAAAGACAATGATTATGTAAAGAAAGGCGACACCCTTTTTACTATCGACAAAAGAGATTACTTGTTGAAAATTGAAGAAGCTAACGCTGCAATGGTAGGTGCTGAAGGTAATTTTGAAGTTTCAAAAGCTGATATCGGAAGTGCTTTAGCAAGTATTTCAGTTTCTGATGCGAATGTGCAATCAGCAGGTGGAAATATCGAATCAGCAAAAATTAGATTGGGTCGTATTACCAGTGATTACAACAGATATAGCAATTTATACAAAAACCATTCGATTACAAAACAACAATACGAGCAAGCTTTGGCCGCAAAATTAGAAGCAGAAAGCCAAGTACGCGTTTTGCAACAGCAACAAAGAGCAACTACTTTTCAAAAATCAGTGATTATAGCTAAATCGAAAGCTTCAGACAAACAAACAGAAGTGGCTGCTGCCAATATTAAAAGAGCAAAAGCACTGCTTGATGCTGCAAAATTAAATTTAACGTATACTGTTATAACAGCAGCTATAGACGGTCAGGTTTCAAAAATTGATATTCAGCCGGGACAATTAGTGCAACCTGGACAATCGTTATTTTATATTATCAATAACAAGGAAGCTTGGGTTATTGCTAATTTCAAAGAAACCCAACTGAACAAAATGGTTGTTGGACAAAAAGTCACTGTCAAAGTAGATGCTTATCCTAATTATGTTTTTGAAGGTTCTGTAACATCATTCTCACCAGCAACAGGCTCCCAATTCTCATTATTACCGCCAGATAATGCAACCGGAAACTTTATAAAAACAATCCAAAGATTACCCGTTAAAATAAGTTTGAGCGCAACAAATGATCCTGAAAAAATAAAATTACTGCGCCCAGGAATGAATGTGGATGTCGATGTACATTTAAAATAAATTGGTTTTTAGCGACTTCTAAAATGTCAAAAACGACAACACTTTTTAAGAAAATGATAGTTTACAATTTAGTATAAATGGTACAAACGGGAGATGACGATTTAGTAGAATATGGCTATAGGCGAGTTCATATAACGATTACAACAATACTTTGTACTTTGCTCGAAATCGTAGACACTACAATTGTCAATGTAGCACTGACGAACATGAGAGGAAGTCTAGGTGCTACTCTAAACGATGTTGCATGGGTAATTACCGCTTACGCTATTGCAAATGTTATTGTAATTCCAATGACCAGTTGGCTTTCACAACAATTTGGACGACGGAATTACTTTGTTACTTCTATTATTATTTTTACGACAGCCTCTTTTTTATGCGGCAATGCCGATAATATCTGGGAACTTGTTACTTTTAGATTTATACAAGGACTTGGTGGTGGCGCTTTATTAGTGACAGCACAAACGATTATAACCGAGAGTTACCCTATGGCAAAACGAGGTATGGCTCAAGCGATATACGGTATGGGTGTTATTGTTGGACCTACTTTAGGCCCACCATTAGGAGGCTATCTGGTTGATAATTATTCCTGGCCCTATATTTTTTATATCAACATTCCACTTGGAATTATCGCCACTATTTTAGCATTAACCTTTGTAAAAAGCCCGAAATATGGCGAAAAGTTAAAATCCAATCAAGTTGATTGGTTGGGGATTTTTCTATTAATGGCCTTTATTGGTTCTTTGCAATATGTCTTAGAGCACGGGCAACAAGACGATTGGTTCAATAATAAAACAATTATAATCTTAAGTACTATTACCGTTTTTGGTTTAGTATTGTTTATTTGGAGAGAATTAACTTACAAACGCCCTGTCGTCAACTTGGGTGTTTTAAAAGATGGAAATCTAAGAATTGGAACAGTAATGTGTTTTATTTTAGGATTTGGGCTCTACGGCTCCACTTTAATAATTCCAATTTACACACAAACAATTTTAGGATGGACAGCTACCGATGCTGGGTTATTACTTATTCCAGGTTCAATAACCACAGCTTTCATGATGCCAATTGTTGGAAAATTACTTCAAAGAGGTGTTCCCCAAAGTTATATGGTAGGTCTTGGGTTTCTAATTTTCTTTTTCTTTACTTATATGATGCATAATAATATGACGCCCAGTACCGGCGTTGAGCATCTGTACTGGGGATTGATTTTAAGAGGAATTGGATTAGGACTTCTTTTTGTACCCATAACTACATTGTCCTTATCTACCCTAAAAGGAAAAGATATTGGCGAAGGAGCTGCATTTACAGGGATGATGCGACAATTAGGAGGTTCCTTTGGTATTGCCATTATCACAACCTTTATCACACGTTTCAATCAGGAACACAGAGTGAATTTAGTTTCCCATTTAGACACAACCAGATTAGAGGTGCAACAACGGGTTTTAACGCTTCAAAAAGGATTTATGTCAAAAGGATTTACTGCTAACGAATCCCTGAATAAAGCCTATCAAGTCATTGATTATTCCGTGATGAAACAAAGCGCTGTTTTATCGTATATGGATATTTTTCTTTATCTCGGAATTATATTTTTGTGCTGTATTCCAACTATCTTTTTAATCAAAAAAGGAAAAAACACAATTAATCCTGCGGATGCAATGCATTAGTTAAGGCGCAATTACTTACGTCTTTACTATCGCGTAAAAACTAAATGATTTCCTTTGGACAAATTAGCGTCAAATTGATATCCATCGTAATTAAATCCTTTTAAGTCGTCAATCGTTTGGGCGTTTGTATCAATAATATAACGCACCATCATTCCCCTAGCCTTTTTAGCAAAAAAACTAATTATTTTTAGTTTTCCGTTTTTGTGATCTTTAAATTCTGGCGTGATTATGGGAACTTTCAGCGACTTGACATCAATTGCCGAAAAGTATTCATTGCTCGCTAAATTGACAAACAACTCGTCTTCTTTAAGCTCTTTGTTCAACGCTTTAGTAATGATTGGTTTCCAAAACTCATATAAGTTTTTGCTTTTGCCAATGCCCAATTTGGTTCCCATTTCCAACCGGTAGGCTTGAATCAAATCCAGTGGTTTCAACAACCCGTATAAACCAGATACTATTCTCAAACGATCCTGTAAAACTTCTATTTTACTTTCTGAAATTGAATAGGCATCTAATCCAATATACACATCACCATCAAAAGTATATACTGCCGGACGGGCATTAGAAGTTGTAAAAGGAGTTTTCCATTCCTGATTTCGTTTCCAATTCAAATCGGCCAATTTATCTGAAATACTCATTAAATCTGATAACTCAGCTGGTTTTTTTTCTTTTAAAACCTTGTGAACCTGTCTTGATTCTTTCAAAAATAAAGGTTCGGTGTGCAATTGAGTGGGCAACGGTTTTTCAAAATTCAAAGACTTGGCAGGTGATATTACAATTTTCATACACAATACTCTTTCGAGTTTTTTTTATATTAATTCTTTCAAAAGTACTAATTGAAATCAAGAAATCATGAATCTTTAAATTGATTTCTCTAATAGTGGAATAAATAATGAAACTTGTTCGTTAATTTAATTATTTTTGAATTGCAAATAAACCAAACCACCTTTTGTACTTATGAACCCAATTGAAATTAGAAAAGCAACAGTATCAGATGTAGAAGCAATACAAAAATTAAGCATCCAAACTTTCAAAGAAACTTTTTCCGCTGTAAATACGCCTGAAAACCTTGCCAATTATATAAAAGACAGTTTCAGTTTAGAACAATTAACGGCTGAATTGAACAATGAAAATTCTCAGTTTTATGTAGCATATTCAAATGCAAAAGCTGTGGGTTATTTAAAAATAAACTTTGGTGCTGCACAAACTGAAACCATCAGCGGAAATACGTTAGAAATCCATCGGATTTATGTTTTACAAACTTTTCATGGAAAAAACATTGGTCAATTGTTGCTAGACCAAGCTAAGAAGATTGCGAAACATACTAATGTTGATTCTATTTGGCTTGGTGTATGGGAAGAAAATCTCAGAGCATTACAATTTTATATTAAAAATGGATTTGTTGCATTTGACAAACACATTTTTACGCTAGGAAATGACAAGCAAACCGATTTGTTGATGCAACTTCCAATCAATTAACACCCAATAAAAACATTATCCTCTGAAATAGGAAAAGCAATTCTACTGCTGACGACGGCGTTAATTGTAGCATCAATGCGTTATTTTGTTGGTCTATTTATAGGATTTCATTAATGGATTAAAATGAAAAATCATCAACTATTTTTGATCACCTAATCTAATTGAAGTAATTTAAATTGAACAGTAGAGTCACAAGAAACTAATCACCTACAATTTTATAAGTAGGGTCTTCTAGAATATTAACGTCAATTTCACTATCGGCATTTTTAAGTAACGTTCTACAATCTGCACTTAAATGGCGCAAATGAACAGTTTTATTGAGTTTTGCATAGCGTCCCGTAATTTTATTCACGGCATCAATTGCACTCATATCGGTGATTTTACTTTCTTTAAAATCAATAATAACTTCCTTTGGGTCATTTTTAATATCAAATTTTTCCGAAAAAGCAGTTGTAGATCCAAAAAATAAAGGACCATATATTTCATAATGCTTCACTCCTTTTTCATCAATATATTTCTTAGCTCGAATTCTTTTGGCACTTTCCCAAGCAAAGACCAAAGCAGCAATGATCACTCCAATTAAAACGGCCAAAGCCAAATTATGCAATAGAATTGTAATTAATGCCACTACTATTCCAACGAAAATATCATGTTTTGGCATTTTATTGATAATTCTAAAACTCGCCCATTCAAAAGTTCCAATGGCTACCATAATCATGACACCAACCAAAGCCGCCATAGGTAGTAGTTCGATTATTGGAGCCCCAAATAAAATAATCACAAGAATAGTCAAAGCAGCAATGATACCAGACAATCGCGCTCTGGAACCTGCTGAAAGATTTACTAAAGTTTGCGCAATCATAGGACAGCCGCCCATGCCAAAGAAAAAGCCATTCAAAATATTTGCACTTCCTTGTGCGATACATTCTCGATTTCCATTTCCTCTTGTTTCAGTAATTTCATCTACTAAATTTAACGTTAATAAACCTTCTGTTAAACCAACGGAAGCCATAATTAAAGCATACGGAAATATAATTTGCAACGTTTCAAAGTTTATTGGAATATTAGGAATGTGAAATGGCGGAAAACCACCACTTATGGAAGCAATATCACGCACTGTTTTGGTTTCAATTCCAAAGAAATAAACCAACGCAAAAACTACCATAATAGCAACTAACGAAGCCGGAACAGTTTTAGTGAATTTAGGTGTTAACACTACAATTCCTATTGTTAAAGCAACTAAACCAAGCATAATGTACATTGGACTTCCAGTAAGCCATATTTGTTGTCCGTTGACAACAGTTTTGAATTGATCCAATTGAGACATAAAAATAATAACCGCTAATCCATTGACAAACCCAAACATTACGGGTTGTGGTACTAAACGGATGAATTTTCCAAGTTTAAAAACACCTACTAAAATTTGCAAAACTCCTGCCAACGCAACTGCCGCAAAAACAAATTCTAAGCCATCTGATTTCATTAAAGCGATTAAAACAATCACGGTTGCTCCAGCTCCACCCGAAATCAATCCCGGTCTACCTCCCAATATTGCTGTAACCAATCCCATTATAAAAGCACCGTATAAACCCACTAGTGGCGGGAATCCAGCTAATATGGCAAAAGAAAGTGACTCTGGAATCATGGTCATAGCGACCGTTATTCCTGCTAAAATTTCTGTTCTATAATTGACTTTTTGTGAGAAATCAAAAAGATTAAATATTTTTTTCATAAAATAATTATAATAATAAAATTCCAGTACAATTTCAGATGAAGAAATTATATCGAAAAAAAATTGATGAATTTTTTTGGGAGAAATCCCGTGATTCAAAAACTATAAATCAGGGCGGAGTACCTTTAGATATAACTAGGACAACTCTTTTTCATAAAAGTTACAAATGTAAAACTTTTTAATCGATATGCAAAACAGAAATCAGAAATGCTTAAATTTGGCAAAAAAAATTATTATTTGTTTTAAACAAGTCAGATTTTTACTGTAGAGTTATTAGTATAGAAAACCATTTATAAAAAAATAATCCACAAAACGCAATCGAAACAATCAAAAAAACATGAAACTATTACATACTTTATTCTTCCTACTTATTTTAAATACAAGTTACTCGCAACCAACAAATAATTATTTTGAAAAAATTAGAAACAATGAAGCTGAACTAACCGCTTTTTTTTCCCAAATGCCAAAAGGCGGTGATTTACACCATCATTTTTCGGGTTCTATATATGCAGAGCCTCTATTGCAACACGCTATTGCTGATGATTTTTATCTGAATATCGAAACGATGGATGTTTTAAAAGAAAAACCATCAACTGGAATCTGGAAACAATTTTCTACCTTAAAAAACAACGGAACATTAGACTTTTACAAACAAAAAATCATGCAAAAATGGTCTGTAAAAGACTATAATTATGTAGACTACCCTTCGGACAAGTTATTTTTTGAATCATTTATGAAGTTTGAACCGGCCATTCAAGGGAATTTTGGACAAGGATTATTGGAGCTTAAAAAGAGAGCTATTTCAGAGAACGTCAGTTATATTGAAACACAATTGTCTACGATACCAACCGACATGAACACCGATGATTTAGCAAAATTCAATATCCGATTGCGAAAATTAGCTTTCGAAAAAGATGAAAAAGCAGTGCTACAATCATTGGATTCTGTTTACAATTCATTATTAAAAAAACAGGCCAAAACGTACGCCAAAGAATTCAACACTAATTTTGTAGCAAAGCTTCACAAAGATTTTAAAATTGATGATGCACAATTTACGATGCGCTATCAAAATTTTGTATTGCGCTTCATGGAACCCGTAGATCTATTCAAAAATCTGGTAATTGCATTCATTTCGGCTGATGAAAGTCCGCTAATGGCGGGGGTCAACATCGTTTCTCCGGAAGATGGTGAAACCTCGATGAAAGATTATTGGTTGCACATGGTGATGTTTAAATACTGCCATTCCCGTTATCCAAATGTGAAATACACGATGCATGCCGGCGAACTGACTCTTGGTTTGGTACAACCGGAAGAATTAACATGGCACATTGGTGCTGCCATTTACACTGCGGGAGCCAATCGTATTGGGCACGGAGTTGCGATAGCATACGAAAAAGATTCGTATGATTTATTGCGTTATATGGCAAAGAAAACCATCCCTATCGAAATCAACTTAGTGAGCAACGAATTCATTTTGAAAGTGAAAGAAAGTAGGCATCCGTTTACCTTGTATAAAGATTTTGGTGTTCCCATTGTAATCAGTACTGATGATGCAGGGATTTTGCGTACCAATATGACTGAGCAATATGTTTTATTAGCCAAAAGATACAAAGACGTTTCCTATACGGATATCAAACAATTTGTATACAACAGCATTCATTATAGCTTTGTAAAAGAAGATGCCGTAAAAAATAAATTGCTCAAAGATTTAGACACGAGATTTAAAACTTTTGAAGCTAATTTTCCAATAAAATAAATCCTGTACTCAAAACTGCCACAAAATAGTCTCCACCCTTTTGAGGCAGTCAAAAAGCATGTCTTTATCCAAGTATTTAGCAGGGATTTCAAAAAAATATTTTTTATCAATTTTGTGTACCGTCAATAATCTCTGATCCGAAACGGTATCTTTTGTAATTCGTTTGCAGCAATGCATAATCGTACGTTCCAGTTTATTTCCTGTGAAGCAACGCCAATGGCATTTTTTTATTTTGGTTTTTTGTAAATTGCACGGTAGCATGACTGCGATATTACAGTCAAAATGAAACGAAATTTTAGCTCCTGAAAACCGAATAGTATTCATTTGTTTAACTTTAAATTAACAACTGTTTCGACGTGTAGGCAACAAGAATGATGAAACTGTAGTTAAACAGAACTGATGACTCGACTATCAAACTATAGAGTTTTAGTGAAATTTTTAGAGAGAATCATAAGAAAATTAGCGATCAAGCTCTACAAAATATTCTTTGCATACGGCACGCGCATTGCTTGAATCTGCAACTGAAACAATTATAAAAACCAGTAAAAAACAGAATACTTAGTATTTTTTACATCACATAACTACAAAATGCGTATTGCTTTTACAAATCTACGCAAATAGCCAGGCTTTTTTAAACTTGTAACAATCACTTTCATTTCGCACCCTGAGGAAGAGTGGATAAAATCACTTTCCATCCCTTTTGGATTTGTAACTATACCCAAATGTCCAATAGCATTTCTAGTAGGGCTTAAAAACAACAGAACATCTCCTTTTCTCACATCAGAAATCGGGATTTCTTTGCCAAAATTCTTAAATTGTGAAGAGCTACGAGGAACCTTAATTTCAAAATAATTGAAGACAAAGTAAACAAATCCTGAACAGTCAAAACCTTTCTTACTGTGACCGGCTGTTACATAAGGCGTTCCTAACAATCCCATTCCATAGCTCACAATCTTGTCCCTCAATGAAACATTATTTTGAAGTGAAAATGCATTTGTTTTTAATGAACCATACGCAACATTGCCGAGAACAAGCAGCGATAAAGCAATGAATGTTCTGAATTTTAAGAAATTTAGATTTTTAGATGTCATAATAAGAAAAAATTAAATTAGCATACTTTAGGTTTGTATAAAAGATATCACTGTGCGCTATAATTATATCAGATGGAATACAATCTTATTTGCAGTTTACAAATCTAACTCAATTATAGGATTTGAAGTAAAAATGAGCCCAAAGTCCAGAACTCACTGACATACAATACCTATACCAACAAACTAATACCTTAGTGTTTTTTAAAGCCATTGCAAATTGTATCCACAAAAAAGCCCCAATTTGGGGCTTTTCCTATTTTACTCTTCTTCGTCCGTACCATGCGATTTTGAATAGCCTCTCCATTTCTCGATACAATCCTGAAAATCCTGCGGAAGTTCCGTATCAAAACGCATCATCTCTCCAGTTGTAGGATGTATAAAACCTAATGTTTTTGCGTGTAAAGCTTGTCTTGGTAATGCTTTGAAACAATTGTCGATAAACTGCTTGTATTTGGTAAACGTAGTTCCTTTTAGAATCAAATGGCCGCCATAACGCTCGTCATTAAATAAAGGATGTCCTATGTGTTTCATGTGCGCTCGGATCTGGTGTGTCCTTCCGGTTTCCAATTGGCACGAAATCAACGTCACGTATCCAAAACGTTCCAATACTTTATAATGTGTCACGGCTGGTTTACCAATTTCCTGATTGGCAAAAACCGCCATTTGCATGCGATCTTTCAGGTGTCTTGCTAAGTTTCCTTCAATAGTTCCTTTATCTTCCACAACATTTCCCCAAACCAATGCAACATACTCTCTTTCAGAAGTTTTAACCTCAAATTGTTTGGCAAGATGTGTCATGGCCGCTTCGGTTTTGGCAATAACCAATAAACCTGAAGTATCTTTATCAATTCGATGCACTAAGCCGGGACGTTCGCTGCTGTTCATTGGCAAATTATCAAAATGATACGCTAATGCATGCACTAAAGTTCCCGTGTAATTCCCGTGACCGGGATGAACTACCATTCCTGGTAATTTGTTTATCAATAATAATGTATCATCTTCATACACAATATCAAGCGGAATATTTTCCGGAATAATATGGTTTTCATAAGGAGGATGTGTAAGCATCACACGCACTACATCATTCGATTTTACTTTGTAATTCGACTTTACTATAGCGTCATTTACAAAAATATTTCCTTCAGTCGCTGCGGTTTGTATTTTATTGCGAGTTGCATTTTGAATAAGGCTCATCAAATATTTATCAATTCGCAAAGACGCTTGTCCTTTGGGAACTTCAAATCTAAAATGTTCATATAACTCGTCTTCTAAATCTATAGCATCTATATTATTATTCATTAATTCGTACTTCTTCTATTGGTTTTGCCACAGTATCCATAGCATTTTCTTCTTCTTGGTAACTCATTTTTCCGTCGCCTAAAACCAAATCAATTTTGGATGATTTCAAGACTCTATCACCTACTTTCAGGTTTCTGCCTTTGAAACGCATTTCTAACACCATGTCTTTTCCAAGATTTGGAACATACGTTATAGTTCCTTCTTCAAGTCCCAAAGCATTCAATGTAGGTACCGCCTCACGATATGTTTTATTCACTAAATCAGGGACTCGCACAGACGAGTATCCCGATGTGTTTATTTTTATATATATTTTTCGTCCCACTTTCACCTTCGTACCCGGTGCTGGATCTTGCTCAACCACCGTGAATTGAGGAAAATCACTTCTATAATCCACCGTGTCTAAAAGCACGTAATCTAAATCCAACTCATCCAGCTTTGCCTCCACTTGCTCTTCAGTCAACTTACTCAAATTTGGAACCGCAATTTCATGACCATGATCTGTTGTAAAGGTCAACCAATGCATAAAAAAATAGCCTAATGCAGCAATAATCGCAATCGCACTCAATACTTGAACCAAAAAAACACGGCTAGTAAGATATTTACCTAAACTCATAAATTTATTTTTATATCTGGCAAAGATAAAGCTATTTCGTTTCAAAAAAAATGATAATTTTGTTTAATACATAACCTCTCTTTAAGCTTTGTTTTCTGAGGAGCTATTTCCCGCTATCCGTTTCAATCTTTTATGCCTCGTTAGGGCGAGTTATATAAGGATTTTCACTGCTATCGGGGCTAAAAACAAATCGTTTTCACAACATTAACTAGTATTAAAATGAAGAACATTGCCATTATTATGGGCGGATATTCCAGCGAGTATAAAATCTCACTTATCAGCGGAAACGTCGTACATCAATTCCTGGACAAAACAAAATACAACGGATTCCGAATCCATATTTTCAAAGAAAAATGGGTCTATGTTGACGCTAATGAATCTGAATTCCCAATCGATAAAAATGATTTTTCAGTAACTATCAATGGCAACAAAATCACTTTTGATTGCGTCTTCAATGCCATTCATGGAACTCCCGGCGAAGATGGTCTGATGCAGGCCTATTTCGAATTACTAAATATTCCACAAACTTCCTGCGATTATTACCAAGCCGCATTAACATTCAATAAACGCGATTTATTATCTGTTTTAAAACCATACGGAATAAAAACAGCGACTTCCTATTACTTAAACAAAGGCGATGCAATACATACAGACGAAATTGTAACAAAAGTGGGGCTACCTTGTTTTGTAAAACCCAATAAAGCAGGATCCAGCTTTGGAATTTCAAAAGTAAAAACTGCGGCCGAATTGCCTATCGCAATAGAAGTTGCTTACAAAGAAGACAATGAAATCATCATTGAAAGTTTCCTAGACGGCACCGAAGTTTCGGTTGGTGTCATCAATTACAAAGGAACCATAACTGTTTTACCAATCACTGAAATCGTATCCGAAAATGATTTTTTCGATTATGAAGCCAAATATTTAGGCAAATCACAAGAAATTACACCCGCTAGAATTTCAAATGAAATGACCCAAAAAGTGAGCGAAATAGCCAAACGCGCCTACGAAGTCCTTAAAATGAAAGGCTTCTCCCGAAGTGAGTTTATCATCGTAAACGA
>RRZU011408008.1_pt1 | contig 16763 bp, 14 predicted proteins | sample 2165561 | NCBI WGS metagenome assembly RRZU01 (sample SAMN10456909, study PRJNA506462) | wastewater metagenome | isolation source: wastewater sludge | place: USA: Moscow, Idaho
ACAGGAGATGGACGCAATCCGCAGTCAGTATCATTGCGAATGGCAGGAAACACTGGGTGATGAACAACAGAAACTGCGTTTCCGTCACTTCATCAACAGCGCACAACCTGATCCGTTGGTGCAATTCGTCAGTGAACGTCATCAGCATCGTCCGGCGAAACCGGAAGAACGCATTCCGACTTACAATATTTCACTGGAGGAACCGGTATGAGCTGGACCGATATCTGCGCGGTAAACGACATTATTCCCGGCACCGGCGTGTGTGCGCTGCTGGGGCAACATCAGGTGGCGGTTTTCCGCCCCTATGCTGACGAACAACTGTTTGCACTCGACAACATAGATCCGTTCTATCAGTCCAGCGTGCTCTCCCGCGGCATTCTGGCGGAATTACACGGTGAGTTGTACATCACCAGTCCGCTGAAAAAACAGCATTTCCGCCTGAAAGATGGTGTGTGTCTGGAGAACGCTGATTTCTCAATTGCTGCCTATGCAGTACGGGTGAACAACGGACGCATTGAACTCAAGGAGCCAGTGTAACTATGTATCAGGATACGATTGAGAAATGCGCCGCGGTCGCGACACGCATCAAAAACACCTCGGCGAATAACCCGCTGAGTTTCTGGATCGGTAGTCTGATGGCAGGCGCCTATGTCGGTCTGGGCATCATCCTGATTTTCACACTGGGTAATCTGGTTGATCCGGCAATCCGTCCGCTGGTCATGGGTGCCACCTTCGGTATCGCACTGACGCTGGTGATCATCGCCGGGGCCGAGCTCTATACCGGTCACACCATGTTTCTGACCTTCGGTATCAAAACCGGCAGACTGAACACCATTCAGGCAACAGGCATTCTGGCGCAATCCTGGACCGGTAACCTGCTGGGCTCTATCGTGGTCGCGTACCTGTTTTATCTGGGTGGCGGCGGTCAGATCCTGCCGGTTGACAGCAGTCTGGTACATAAAGTCGCACTGGCGAAAACCACCGCACCGGCACTGGCATTGTTTGCCAAAGGCATACTGTGTAACTGGCTGGTTTGTCTGGCCATTTGGATGTGCCAGCGCGTGGATGGCGCCGCTAAATTCATCGCTATCTGGTGGTGTCTGCTGGCGTTTATCGCTTCCGGTTACGAACACTCGATTGCTAACATGACACTGTTCGCACTGTCCTGGTTTGGTGCGCATACGCCAGAATATACACTGGGCGGTATCGGCTATAACCTGCTGTGGGTGACACTGGGCAACACCGTTTCCGGCGTATTGTTCATGGGTCTGGGCTACTGGTATGCCACCCCACGGGCACAGCGTCCTGCTGTAGCAACCGAGACTAAAGCCGGCGTTCATCATCACGCCTGATCGCGGTTAAACCGTCCACGCATTGCCGTGGACGGTCCTCTCTGGGTGATTCCCGCTGCTGTTCCGGAAAATTGTTTTCTCATCCTGCTTTAACTGAATCTATGCTTTAAGAAGAACCTGCTATCTGTTCTTGTCGCCTCATCGGTCGTCTGTGATGAAGAAGAAGCAGAGTAAAATTCCTCACAGAACAAGGAGCTGGCTATGACCCATGCCATTACAAACTATGTTGGAAAAATCGTTCTGATTAAATTTATACCCGGTTATGTGGAAAGTGTACAAACACTGATCCAGCCGAATGATCCGGATTGTTCAGAATTCTATGTGCGATTAGCCGGTGTCGAAACCGCCGGTATCTGGGTAGATAACAAGCAATGGCAGACGCAGGATTTCTTCTCTACGCCACCGGATATTTATCACGCCGCAGTACTGATCCCATGGCATCAGATTGAATCACTGGTCGCTTTCCCCGAACGGGAATTCAGCCATAATGAAGAACCCTATCGCGAAAAAGATATTGGCTTCCTGGCCGCAAAGTAAAACCGGATGACCAGATGGCACCACGAGGGAAACTGACTGTGGTGCCTTTTTTATTATTAAATCTGAACCTGCCAGTTGAAGGCTTGCAATTGCTGTTGCCAGCGCTCATCCAGCGAAGCCCGGATTGTCAGTAATTCATTGCTGTGAGGATGACGGAAGCTGAGCTGATGATGATGCAGCATCAGGCGGTCACAACTGAACTGGTCGCGGAAAAAGCGGTTATGCCGTCCGTCACCATGCGAGGTATCCCCTACAATCGGATGCCGTAAATGCGCCAGATGACGGCGCAACTGATGCTTGCGGCCAGTCAGCGGCAGTAATTTCACCAGACTGTAACGACTGCTCGGATGCCGCGGAGACACTGCAAACGGTAATTCGACCCGCCCCAGACAACGGATATGGGTTTTTGCCGGTTGTGCCGGTTTATCCTGATCGGCAAACTTATCCGCAATCCGATCCAGCTCTTCTTTCAGCGGATAATCGAGAAATTTTTGCAGCGGTGCCCAGCCCCGGACCAGCGCCAGATATTCTTTCTGCATCCGGTGTCCGGCAAAGGCATCCGTCAGCAACCGGGCCGTATCCGGATCCAGCGCAAACAACAGGATACCGGAAGTCGGACGATCCAGACGATGCACGGTATACACATGCAGACCAATCTGATCACGTGTCATCTGCATCGCAAATTGCGTTTCGCCCTTATCCAGCCAGCTGCGATGTACCAGTAATCCGGCCGGTTTGTTAATCGCGACCAGATGCTCATCCTGATAAAGGATCTCTAATTTCATTGCAATCGATCTGCCGGCTTACCACTGAGTGCTTCATCCAGACGGGCCAGTACATCCAGCAACAAAGCATGCTCTTTCAGTTTTTTCTTATACACTTCCGTTGCCATCGGATAGATTGCCACCGACGATGGTAATGGCTGATTATCCGCCAGCATGAAACGTAACCGTTCCAGAAAAATAAACTGTAACCACTGATGAAACTCTAATGTATCCAGTGCAAACGGCTGTGTACTGGCTAACGCTTCCGCAGAAGGTGCCTCGTCCTGCCATAACTGCAGACGCTGTAACGTCAGTTCCAGCTCTTTTAGCAAAAACACAACTTGTCGCGACATAACACACCGATTTCCTGTTACGCTTAAATTCCGGCTAATATACCATCCCCGTCGATTTTTTACTGAGTAGAGATGCTATGACTGATCTGTTGCTGTTGTTTTTGATCTGTCTGATTGGAGCAGAGGCCTGGCTGCGTCGTCAGCAATCAGAACTGGCAGAACGTTTGATCCGGCATTATTGCCAGAGTGCAGATTTGCAACTGCTCAGTGTGGCCCGGCAATCCTTTGGTATTCCGTTATTTCTGGCGCGGATAACACAGAAAGCGAATGCCTTTGTCTTTGAATTCAGCCGCGATGGTGTCAGTACAGAAGAAGGCGAACTTTATCTGGTGGGGCTGCATCAGCCGGTTTTTCGCGTTAATCCGCCTAAACAGAGTACCAGTCACAGCAATGAGACCGGCGGCATTGTCGTAAATATGCCCGCACATGACGAGAACCATGATTCACCACCAGTGAAATCAGACAAGAACAATGTCATCCCGTTCCCACGGCAGCGTCACTGAAACCATCGTTTATTTCATGGAGCATTAATTCTGATGGACGAAATATTCCGCATCGCGAATCAACTGGCCGCTAACGGTCAGACCCCCAGCACCGCACTGGTCAAAGCACGTCTGCGCCAGCCCGTACCGATGGCGACCCTGATCACCGCCATCCAGCGCTGGAAGCAGGATCCGGAAGCGTATAAATCACTGGGTTTTCCCGGTACTGCTGATGCTGAAAGCAGTGCGGCCCCTCAACCGGCAAGCCCCGAAGATCAGCTGGAAATGCTGCAACGGCAGGTGGAACAGCTGCAGCAGCAAGTGACCATGCTTGCTAAGCGGGTAAGTTTACTGGAACAGCTGGGGTAACTAGCGTTTGAGGTAAAGGGGAAAGCCGCTGCAAAAATGCCGGTAACGAATCTGCCAGCACCCAGCGCTTTTTCTTACCTAATTGCTCCAGCACCACCTCGCCGGTTTCATTATCCAGACTGATCACCCGTGATTCATCAGGCACCGTTGCCAGAAACAGGGTTATGGGTAACTTAAGCCGGCGCAGCATTAAGACATGTGCAACCAGATTCTGCTGTAAGCGCTCAAAATCCTCTTCATTCCAGGGTTGTACCAGTGTCACCGCCAGCCCCTTGAACGAGGCCGAAATTTGTCCGGCATAACCATGGCCGTAATACGCATGAATGGCCGGATGAAAAACACATTCCAGCGCGGAAGCAATGTTCTGCAGATCGCTCATCTCCGGTCGCGACCAGGGCTTCCATAGCTCCGGATGTTGCGCATCATAACGACAAGGTGACGGCCGCAGTTCATCCTCAGGACAGCAAACCCGGATCCCCCGCTGCTGCTGGTAGGCGAACCAGCGTGCAAATACATCAGATAATGCGCAAATAACTTGATCAGCCACGGTTTTTCCCGACAATTAAAGATACTTGGATTTTAACTGAGCGAACCTCTCATGTCTCATGCATCCCCTTACGAAAATAACCCGTTGCTGGCTAACCTGACTTTAGGTCAGAAAACAGACTATATCGCAGAGTATAGCCCGCAACTGCTGCAACCAGTGCCAAGACAGTTAAACCGGGATGCATTGAATCTGGCCGGAAATTTACCTTTCCATGGTGAGGATCTGTGGACTTTGTATGAGATCTCCTGGCTGAACAACAAAGGTAAGCCCGTTGTGGCCATCGGTGAGGCAAGAATTGATGCCGGCAGCATCAATCTGATCGAATCCAAATCATTTAAACTGTATCTGAACAGTTTTAATCAGACCCGGTTCGCTGATTTGGCGACCGTGCGTCACACGCTGGAACAGGATCTCAGTAAATGTGCGGAAGGCGCAATCAAAGTGGCGCTCTATCCATTATCCGAAGCCGCACATCATATTGGCACCTTCCCCGGCGAGTGTATTGACGATCTGGATATCGTGATTGATGAATATCACTTCTCCAGCGACTGGCTGGAACAGGCCGGTGACAATCACACGATTGTCGAAGAAACGCTGCACAGTCATCTGCTGAAATCAAATTGTCTGGTCACCGGACAACCTGACTGGGGCAGTGTGGTTATTCACTATAAAGGCCCCCGCATTAACCGCGAAAAAATGCTGCGTTATCTGATCTCTTTCCGTCAGCACAATGAATTTCATGAGCAATGCGTTGAGCGGATTTTTGTTGATCTGCAGCGTCACTGCCAGCCGGAAAAACTGACGGTCTATGCCCGTTATACCCGGCGGGGCGGACTGGATATCAATCCGTTCCGCAGTAACTGGGAAACTGCACCGGCAAATATGCGACTGATCAGACAGTAATTCACTGATAATCAGTAAGATATACCGCATAATCAGAATATGAAAACCAACAGAAATCTGATGAAAAGATGAATCTATGACGTTATTGCCTCTGGTTTTTCTGTTGAACGGGCTCAGTGTGCCTGTACCGGAGATAGATCCGGCCGATCTGTCTGACACGTTACAGCAGGCGCAGCAAATTGCTGTTTCCAACCCGGAACAATGTATCCAGCTGACAGAGTCCGTGCAGCTGCTGCAGGAGAATCCGTTATTACCCGGCAGAAGCACCAGAAGCAATTCGTCAGGGCGATTACGGGATCGGGTTCTGCTGCGCAACAGCCGGCAGCAAATCCAGGCACTGATTATTAACGGCTCCTGCTATGCCCTGCAGGAGCGCTACACCGAAGCACTGGCCGCATTAGACAATGCCGAACAAATTGCTAACCGGCAGCATTTTGATGATTTAGCCGGTATCAGTCTGTATCGTCAGATCATTATTCTGGGTCTGGATCTCAACAAACCTATTCCGGCACACCACGCCTGGCGACGTCTGAATGTGCTGTTACAAAACAACGACCTGACTAACAGTGAGCTGCCGGTCTATGTCGGTTTGCTTAACAGCGCGCTGGCTATTCACCGGCAACTGCCGGAACTGGCGAGAGAAATGCTGTCGCAGGTGCGGACACTGCTGGTAACCCGTCCAGACCCGCAACTGGCCATCTGGGCTGAAATGCTTGAAGGCGATCTGCTGCATATCACCAATCAGGACGAACACAGCCTGCTCTCTTATCATGAGACACTGGAACAGGCGCAAAAAAATAATCAGCTGCTGCTGCAACTCCAGCTAACAACCCGGATCAGTCAGTTATTTGCGCAAAAACAGGATCTGGCCAATGCGATCATCTATGCCGAACAGGCACTGGAACTCACCCAGCAATTCGCCAACGAGAGCTGGCAGGCAGATGCTATCATCCATCTGGCGCAACTGAAACGGGAAGCCCGCGATACCAATCTGGCACTGGCTTTACTGCTCAATGCCTCCGGGGTCTACAAGCACTCGACCCGCCCGCAGGATCTGGCCCGCCTGCATCTGGAAATCGGCAAAACCTACCAGCAGCTACACCGCTACAACGAAGCGCAAACCTACCTGACCGCAGCTTATGAGCTGTTTCAGCGTGAACGTCTGCCCTATTACGAACGCTTATCCCTGCTATCTCTGGCCGAGCTTTACACACAGCAGGATAACCCGACCCAGGCGATAGTTCTGCTGGAACAGATGCTGAATACCCCGATCCCGGAACAGAAAAATCTGGAAACAGAGATGTACCGTCTGTTGTCCATCGCTTATGAGAATAATCAGCAATTCGATCAGGCATTGCTGAACTACAAACTGTTTACCAACAGCCAGCATGAATCCGCGACCACCGAAGAGCCGCCACAAAGTGATTTTTTCGCCAATTATACCCGGCTGGATCAATCACAACGTCTGCAGGAGCTGGATAACGAAAAACGCCGCCTCGACAGAGAATTGAGCTGGTACTTTAAAGTCGGTATCAGTGCCGCGTTGCTGATGACCATACTCGGTATTGCCTTGTTATGGCATATCCGCAAAATCCGCCGGCTCAGACAAGAGCAGCAACTGCTGCGACAACTCATCGATTACGATGCAGTAACCAATATGGGCACATCATTACTGCTGCAGAAAGAGCTAGGCAAACAACAGACATCCATCTGGCAACCCGATGGTACAGCCAGCGGGCATCCCGCAACCACAATGCTCTTATTCAGAGCCAGCGGATTAACCGATCTGGAATGCCGCGTCGGACTGAAAAAAGCACAATCGATTCTCCGGCAAGTTTCTCATGCCATTCGTCAGCGAATGCCGGAACAATGTCGCTACTACCTGCTTTCCGACCGCTTATTACTCTGCACTCTCCCGGAAGATACCGCCGCGCAATATAACGAAATTATTGTGCGTATAGAAAATCGCCTGGGTGTGATTATGCGCAAATATGGGCTCAATGAACGCGTTATTTGCGGCAAAGTACAGTATCCTTTCTTAAGTAAGTCAGTAAATGCACTGAAACCCGTACAGACACTGGAAGTTTGTGGCATCGCTCTCGCGGGCGCCATGCAGTTATCGGAAAAACTGGGCAAAAATGTCTGGGTTGAACTATTTGCTATTGATTATCAACAAGCTGCATTTTTTAACGGTGAATTAAGAACCAAAACTATAGAAGCCATCACCAAAGGACTGGTAAAGGTAAACAGCTCTGAAATGCAGGTCAGCATTGACTGGAATGCACTGCTCTTACCGGCTCAGGGAAAAACAGAGACCCGATAAATAAAATATCTGGATTGCACCGTCATAACTCTTAACTTTCGGATACAGCCATGATCACCTATGTAAACCCTGTTGGCAGTATGGAGCTTCTCTCCCAGCTGGAAGTTGACAGCCTTCAGCAAGCGGCAGCAGGAGAGATTTATCAGCTTTACCGCAACTGTTCCCTGGCGGTACTGAACAGTGGCAGTAAAACTGACTCATCCAAAGAAATTCTGGAAAAATATCAGAACTTTGCAGTCAATATTATCAGCCGTGAACGCGGCGTGAAGCTGGAGTTATTCAATGCCCCGGCTTCCGCGTTCGTGGATGGTGAAATTATTCGCGGTCTGCAGGAGCACCTGTTCGCGGTACTACGCGATGTTTTATATGTCAGCAGACTCGAAGCTGAAATCGGTCTCAATCTGACCAGCTCCAACCATATCACCAATCTGGTCTTTTCCATTCTGCGTAACGCCCGTACCGTACGAACCGGTGAAATACCGAATATGGTGGTTTGCTGGGGCGGACACTCCATCAATGATGACGAATATCATTATGCCCGCGAAGTCGGCTATCACCTGGGTGTGCGGGAACTGAACATCTGTACTGGCTGCGGGCCGGGTGCAATGGAAGGCCCGATGAAAGGCGCCGCTGTCGGGCATGCCAACCAGCGTTACGCAAACCACCGTTATGTCGGTTTGTCTGAGCCGTCAATTATCGCTGCCGAGCCGCCTAATCCGATTGTGACTGAGCTGGTCATTCTGCCGGATATTGAAAAACGACTGGAAGCGTTCGTTCGCCTCGGTCACGGCATCATCATCTTCCCCGGCGGGGTTGGTACGGCAGAAGAGTTGCTGTACATCCTGGGCATTCTGATGAATCCGGCCAACCAGCATCACCCGTTACCGCTGGTACTGAGCGGGCCGAAATGCAGTGAACCTTATTTCCGTTCATTAGATGCCTTTGTCAGAGCGACACTGGGTGACGCAGCCGCCCGTCACTATGAAATTATCATCGGTGATGCTGAAGCCGTGGGTCAGTCCATGAAAGCATCAATGGAACACGTCCGTGATTTCCGCAAAGCAATTGGGGATGCCTACTCTTTCAACTGGGCACTGCACATTGAACCGGACTTCCAGTTACCGTTTGAGCCAACGCATGAAAACATGGCCCAGCTCAATCTGCACCTGGAACAACCCGCCGAGCAACTGGCGTGTAACTTGCGTAAAGCCTTCTCGGGCATTGTCGCCGGTAATGTGAAAGACAAAGGCATCAAAGCCATCGAACAACACGGGCCGTTCAAATTATCCGGGGATAAAAAACTGATGTCGCTGATAGATCAGCTACTGCAGGATTTTGTATCCCAGCACCGGATGAAATTACCGGGCAGCACTTATGTTCCCTGCTACGAGATTCAACTTTAGTCTATGGCTCACCTGCTGATACTGGATGCGCTGAATCTGATCCGGCGCATCCACTCCGTACAAAGTAAACAGCATCCTGATGATGTAGCGGCGCAACTGGCCGCTACCGACATCACCATGCAGCGGGCCGTCAATACCATCCTGCAGGAAGCGACGCCCAGCCACGTGATTGCAGTCTTTGACAGCGAAGCCCCCGGCTGGCGTAAAGCCAAATATGCTGCCTATAAGGAAGGCCGGACGGCAATGCCCGACGCACTGCGACAAGGCCTTGGCCAGTTACAGGATTCGCTGCTCCGGCTGGGCATTGACTCGCTGGTATCGGAAACGGATGAAGCCGATGATCTGATTGCCACCTTGGTCAAACCACTGGTCGCGAACGATCATCAGGTCACGCTGATCTCCACCGATAAAGGCTTTTGTCAGTTGCTGGACAGCGGTCTGCAGATCCGCGATTACTTTAATAAACGCTGGCTGGATCATGCTTTCGTGCAGCAACAGTACGGCCTGCAACCCTCACAATTAGTGGATTTCTGGGCACTGACCGGCATCAGTGGCATGAACATCAAAGGTGTTCCGGGGATCGGGGAAAAAACGGCACAACAGCTGTTATCGGAATACGGCACATTAACGCAGTTACTGGATGCCGATGCCACAGATAACAAAAAACTGCAGTTGGTACAGCAACACCGTGAGGTCTGTCTGCTGGCACAGGAGTTAGTGCGTCTGAAAGATGATATTCCGCTCGGATTTAATCTGAAGGATTTACGCTACACGCCACCGGCGTAATGATTACGGCCAGGATCAGGAAGGGCGCAAATTATGCGCCCTTCATTTTATCTGCCTGCAGTGCGATTAGTTAAACGCACCGGAACGACGGCGTGCTAATTTGCGTTCGTCATAAACATGCACAGTGATCTCTTCACGATCGTGATACAACTGCTTCGCTTGAATAACGTAGTCGCCTTCCAGCTCCGCCAACCACTCTTTCAACACCGCCAAATTATGCTCTACTTCAGCATAGCGCTTTTTCATCGGCAGCTTCAGGTTGAAAATCGCTTCCTGACAGCAGCCTTCACGGAACCATTGCGCAATCAGATGCGTAATACGCGCCGGTTTTTCTACCATGTCGCATACCAGCCAGTACGGATTTTTCTTGGTCGGACGATAAGTAAAACCATCTGCCATGATGTGTTTCACCTGGCCACTTTCCATCAGTGATTCTGCCATCGGACCGTTATCAATCGCTGACACCATCATGCCACGACGTACCAGCTGATAAGTCCAGCCGCCCGGGCTTGCACCGAGATCGACCGCCGTTAAGCCAGAGCACAAGCGGATCTCATCATCTTCAGGCGGAATAAACATATAAAACGCCTCTTCCAGTTTCAGCGTCGAACGACTTGGCGCATCGGACGGGAAACGCAGACGTGGAATACCCATATGGAAAGGCGAATTGTTATTCGGATAGGAATAACCGATCCAGACTGAATCATTTTTCAGGAAAAACAGATGCAGCACCGGGCGACGAGGATCTACATCCGGCGTTAACTTACCGGCAGCACGCAGCGCCTGACGCAGTGGCACACTGAATTTGCGACAGAACGTAGAAAGCTCTTTCGCTTCATTGGTGTCGGCTGTTTCAACACGCAGTTCACCGAATTGCGGCATTTTTTGCACGGCTTCAACGATGGGTGTGATGCGGTCTTTCAGATCCAAACCATTTAATTGCTCGATCACCACCAGCATCTGGCGGGCAAAAATCAGTTCACGGAATGGCAGACGACGTGCCAGTCGCTCCGCATCCTGCTCGCCATAACACTCGAACAATACGAAACCGCAATTGTCAGCGACACGGGCAAAGCCGAAACACTCCAGTGCCACTGCCTTATCCTGGATCTCCGCGGCCATATCTTTTTCTTATTTTTTACGACAATAGAACATCAGGTGGTTCATTTATGCTTCTCCCCTCACTCACCTTGAAAAGTGCGACACCATACACTGAAGCAGACAAAGATGCTGCTTTTTTAACGAGCAATCATAGCGCTGAATCAAACTCAGCTTCTTCCTGCTGCACCAATGCCACGATCCAATCCCGAAATGCCGCTACTTTACCCAACGTATCATGCCCTGGTGCCATCACCAGATAATAGGCATTATGACTGACCAGTGTTTGCGGCAGCGGGCAGATCAGGCGTCCGGCACGGATCTCCGGACGCGCCAGCAGACTGTGTCCGAGTGCCACCCCCTGCCCCAGAACCGCAGCCTGCAGCACCATGGCCGAATGACTGAAGATCGGTCCCTGGCCGGCATTAGGAATAGACACACCGGTATCATGTAGCCAGCGGCCCCAGTCACGGCGGGAACCATCATGCAGCAGCGTAAACCCGGCCAGATCTTCCGGTACCTGCAGTGTTTTGCCCTGTAATAAGGATGGCGCACAAACCGGGATGCGGTATTCCGAATGGAGTTTATAAAGTTGCAGTTCCGGCCAGTGACCATCACCGTAATAAATGGCGATATCCACATCATCAACCAGCGTACCATCATCCTGATCGACCGCTTTGATCCGCACATCAATCTCCGGATGCAACTGACTGAACAGCATCAGCCGTGGCACCAGCCACTGAATGGCAAAACTCGGCTGCATAGTCACGGTCAGTGTCCCTTTGGCACTCCGGGCAATCAGACGTTCTGTGGCTTCACATACCGCACTGAATATCGACCGGATATCCTGATAATATCCCTGGCCTTCTTCTGTCAGCAATAAACTGCGGTTACGGCGCAGGAACAGTTTCAGACCGAGAAACTCCTCCAGCGTTTTGATTTGGTGGCTGATAGCCGCCTGCGTGACGAATAGTTCTTCGGCCGCTCTGGTAAAGCTCAGATGACGGGCAGCTGCTTCAAATGCTTTCAGCGCATTCAGCGGTGGAAGTCGGCGCGACATACGGAATCAACATCCTTTTCCTTCAGAAACAGCTTTTATTATATAAAGTACCGCCTGCGATGCAGAAGCGAATAACATTATATATTGAATAGTTATTATGCGTGATCAATGATTCCTATTCTTAATAGTCAGACGCTATTTTTGTTACAAGTTAATTACATCATTATAAAGGCACAAAACAGGTGAATATTTATGCATTTTCACACTCAACAGATGCAAACTCTGAAATGAGACAAATGTTAAGCATATTTATCCATAAGAATGCATAAAGTCATCTATACTCACAATGAAATGCAATCCGTTCGTGCAATATAAAAATCTTTTGCCCCATTTTGGTGATTGTTTTTATATTCATGATTAATAAGTGATTTTATACAAAAAAGAACCATGTGAGCCCCAATTCTATTGCCTTGAATTGGGGCGGAAATCACAGTATATTTTTCGGTTACGAGCCCTCAGAGTTAAAACGATAAAGCTGGCCCCCTAAGCCAGCTTTTTTTAACGACTGCGGATGGACGCGTATCTACAGAGAGGATTAATAACGTGATGGAACCGGCGGTGCCCCAACGACAAGGGATGTATGACCCCGTAAACGAACATGATGCGTGCGGTGTCGGATTTGTGGCCCACATGAAGGGTCAAAAAAGTCATAGCATTGTCGAACAGGGTTTGTTGATCCTGAAGAACCTCGATCACCGTGGCGCAGTAGGTGCAGATCCGCTGCAAGGTGATGGCGCTGGTATTCTGATCCAAATTCCTGATCAACTGTATCGCGAAGAGCTGGCCAAGCAAGGTATTGCCCTGCCGGTTACTGGCGAATACGGTGTTGGTATGGTGTTCCTGCCGCAGGAAGCGGCATCTCGTCTGGCGTGCCAGGAAGAGATCGAACGTGCGGTACGCGGTGAAGGTCAGATCGTTCTGGGCTGGCGCGATGTGCCGGTGAACCGTGATATGCCAATATCTCCGGCAGTAAGAGCGAAAGAACCGGTTATCCGTCAGATTTTCGTTGCCCGCGGCCCGGATGTACTGGTGACCGATGCGCTGGAACGTAAACTGTACATCATTCGCAAACGCGCATCTCATGCCATTCGTGCTCTGAAACTCAAACACTGTAACGAATTCTACGTGCCGTCATTCTCTGCACGTACAGTGAACTATAAAGGTCTGTTGCTGGCCGATCAGGTTGGCGTTTATTACAACGACCTGGCCGATCCACGCTGTGTATCTGCACTGGCAATGGTGCACCAGCGTTTCTCCACCAACACATTCCCAACCTGGGATCTGGCACATCCATTCCGCATGATCGCGCACAACGGTGAAATTAACACCGTCCGCGGTAACGTAAACTGGATGCGTGCACGTGAACGTTCAGTTACTTCACCGGTACTGGGTGCAGATCTGGATAAAGTGTGGCCACTGATTTATCCGGGTCAGTCAGACTCTGCGTCTTTTGATAACGCATTGGAACTGCTGATCATGGGTGGTTATTCCATGGCACACGCGGTGATGATGATGATCCCGGAAGCGTGGGAAAAACATTCACTGATGGACGAAAACCGTCGCGCTTTCTACGAATACCATGCAGCAATGATGGAACCGTGGGATGGCCCGGCAGCTGTTGCCTTCACGGATGGTCGTCAGATCGGTGCCACACTGGACCGTAACGGTCTGCGTCCTGCCCGCTATCTGGTCACTAAAGATGATCTGGTGGTTATGGCTTCCGAGTCTGGCGTACTGCCAATCGAAGATTCCCGTATCGCTAAAAAATGGCGTCTGCAACCAGGTAAAATGTTCCTGATCGACCTGGAACAGGGCCGCATCATCGATGATAAAGAACTGAAAGACTCTCTGGCTAACTCCAAACCATACCGTGAGTGGCTGAGCAAAGTTCGCATCAATATCGACGAAATCCCGGGTGAAGCACAGCCTTTCGAGAAGAAAGCATCGCTGCTGGATTACCAGCAGGCGTTCGGCTACACCATGGAAGACGCAAAAATGTTGCTGGAACCTATGGCAATAAATGGCGAAGAAGCCATCGGCTCCATGGGTAACGATTCAGCACTGCCAGTACTGTCCAGCAAAAATAAAACGCTGTACAACTACTTCCGTCAGCTGTTCGCACAGGTAACCAACCCACCGATCGATCCGATCCGTGAAGAGATGGTTATGTCGCTGGTGTCTTTCATCGGCCCACGTCCGAATCTGCTGAACAACGCTGACATCAACCCGCCAATCCGTCTGGAAGTGGCACAGCCGATCCTGAATGCGGCCAAGATCGAGAAGATCCGCAACATTCAGCAATACACCAACGGCAAATTCCGTTCGCACGAACTGAATATCTGCTACCCGTTAGCGTGGGGCAAAGAAGGTGTGGAAGCACGTCTGGCTTCGCTGGCGGCGGAAGCGGAAGATGCGGTACGTGGCGGCGCGAACATTCTGTTGATCTCCGATCGTAACATCGACCGTGACCATATCGCGATCCCGGCCCTGCTGGCGACCTCCACCGTGCATCTGCACCTGGTGAAAAAAGGTCTGCGTACCAACACTGGTCTGGTAGTGGAAACCGGTTCTGCCCGTGAAACACATCAGTTTGCTCTGCTGGCTGGTTACGGTGCGGAAGCTATCCACCCATGGCTGGCAATGGAAACAATGCGTGAAATGGCCAATGGCGATGCCGCGAAAGAAGAGAAATATGTCTCTAACTTCGTGAAAGCCGTCGGGAAAGGTCTGTGTAAAGTCATGTCCAAGATGGGTATCTCCACTTACATGTCTTACACCGGCGCGCAAATTTTCGAAGTGGTTGGTCTGAAGAAAGCGTTCGTCGACAAATACTTCTCCGGCACGCCTTCTAAAATTGAAGGTATCGGCCTGTTTGAAGTAGCGGAAGAAACTATCCGCATGCACGAAGCTGCATTCTCTGCTGATCCTGTGCTCATCGATGCGCTGGATGCCGGTGGTGAATATGCGTTCCGTACCCGTGGTGAAGACCACATGTGGACGCCGGATGCGATCGCCAAACTGCAGCACTCTACCCGTAGCGGCAAATACGAAAGCTACAAAGAGTACGCGAAGATCATCAACGACCAGACTAAACGTCATCTGACGTTGCGCGGTCTGTTTGACATCAAGAAAGCAGCTGAACCTGTTCCGCTGGAAGAAGTTGAATCAGCCAAAGATATCGTTAAACGCTTCGCAACAGGCGCGATGTCTCTGGGCTCTATTTCAACTGAAGCACACACCACACTGGCTGTTGCGATGAACCGTATCGGCGGTAAATCAAACACCGGTGAAGGTGGTGAAGATGCGAACCGTTTCATTCCGGTAAGCCAGCCAACACTGCTGTCTGAAATTATCGGTAAATCACGTATTGAACGTGATCTGGAACTGCAAGCCGGTGACAGTCTGCGCTCTGCGATCAAACAGGTTGCATCAGGTCGTTTCGGTGTTACTACCGAATATCTGGTTAACGCTGATCAGATCCAGATCAAGATGGCACAGGGTGCTAAACCAGGTGAAGGTGGTCAGTTGCCAGGTCACAAGGTATCTGAATACATCGGCTTCCTGCGTCACTCGGTACCGGGTGTAGGTCTGATTTCTCCGCCACCGCACCACGACATCTACTCGATCGAAGATTTGGCACAGCTGATCCACGATCTGAAAAACGCCAACCCATCAGCATCCGTTTCTGTGAAACTGGTATCTGAAGTCGGTGTGGGTACCGTTGCTGCCGGTGTATCCAAAGCGAAAGCGGATCACGTGGTCATCGCCGGTCACGATGGTGGTACTGGTGCATCTCCGCTGTCTTCTATCAAGTACGCTGGTTCTCCATGGGAACTGGGTCTGGCAGAAACACAACAGACACTGGTAATGAACCGTCTGCGTGGCCGTATCCGTGTGCAGGTTGATGGTCAGATCAAAACTGGTCGTGACGTTATCATCGGTGCTCTGCTGGGTGCTGACGAATTTGGTTTCGCGACCGCGCCGCTGGTAGTTGAAGGTTGTATCATGATGCGCAAATGCCATCTGAACACCTGCCCGGTTGGTGTTGCAACCCAGGATCCGGAACTGCGTAAACGCTTCTCCGGTCAGCCTGAACACGTTGTGAACTACTTCTTCTTCGTAGCTGAAGAAGTGCGTGAACTGATGGCTGAAATGGGTATCCGTAAGTTTGAGGACCTGATTGGCCGTTCTGACCTGCTGGATAAACGTGCCGGTGTTGAACACTGGAAAGCACAGGGTCTGGACTTCAGCAATGTGTTCTATCAGCCGCAAGTTGCCGCTGATGAACCTCGTCTGCATGCCGGTACTCAGGACCACGCGCTGGATAAAGCACTGGATCAGGAACTGATCAAGCAAGCAATGCCTGCGCTGGAAAACCGTCAGCCAGTCCGTATTGAACTGCCGGTGAAAAACATCAACCGTACCGTGGGTACTATGCTGTCCGGTGAAGTGGCTAAACGTTTTGGTGGTGCAGGTCTGCCTGATGACACCATTCACGTGACCCTGAACGGTACTGCTGGTCAGAGTTTCGCTGCGTTCCTGGCAAAAGGTATCACGCTGGATCTGGTGGGTGAAGGTAACGACTACGTCGGTAAAGGTCTGTCTGGTGGCCGTATCATCGTGCGTCCGAATGCTGACTTCACCGGTAATCCGGGTGACAACACCATCATCGGTAACACGGTAATGTACGGTGCAACGTCCGGCCATGCTTACCTGAGCGGGGTTGGTGGCGAACGTTTTGCGGTACGTAACTCTGGTGCTACAGCCATTGTTGAAGGCGTCGGTG
>RRZU011002538.1_pt1 | contig 16761 bp, 12 predicted proteins | sample 2165561 | NCBI WGS metagenome assembly RRZU01 (sample SAMN10456909, study PRJNA506462) | wastewater metagenome | isolation source: wastewater sludge | place: USA: Moscow, Idaho
CTTTGCTACAGATATTGTCAGTCACTCTTTTCGAGAAGATGCCCTTGCAGCAAGCCTTTCCGGGCAGCAACTCCAGTTCCGACAACATCACCATCAACAACCAATTGAATCTGTTCGCGTTTTAACCGGACAGCTGTGATACTGATTATTTTTTAGGCAATGAGTTTGCCGGGATTCATCACGCCGCGCGGATCAAAAACGGCCTTGATGCCCCGCATCAGCGCAATTTCTTCCGGACTGCGGCTGACCGCCAGGTAGGGCGCCTTCAGCAGGCCCACGCCATGCTCGGCCGACATACTGCCGTTGTAGGCTGCCACCAGACCGAACACCAGCGCATTGACCCGCTCGCAGGCCTGCCGGAACGCCTCGACCGTCAGCTCCGGCGGACGCAGGACATTCACGTGCAGGTTGCCGTCACCGATATGGCCGAACCACACCACTTCGAAACCGGGATATTCCCGTGCCAGCAAGGTATCCAGCTCGGCCACAAAGGCCGGTACCTGCGACGGATGCACGGCAATGTCGTTCTTGTAGGGCGTGCGCGGCGTGATCGATTCGCTGATGTCCTCACGCAAGCGCCACAGCCGGCGCGCCTGCTCGTCCGACTGGGCCAGCACGGCATCTGCCACCACACCCTCTCCGGCAAGACCGGCAAAAGCCGTCAGGGCCATTTCGTCCACGTCCGGCGTGATCCGTTCGTATTCAACCAGCGCATAGTAGCCATAGCGTCCCTCGAACGGACTGGCCACATGGCCGCGCGCCTCGACCTGCGCCAGCGCTGCATCGGAAAAAAACTCGAACGCCAGCGGATCGGCAAACTGCCGGAAACGGGCCAGTACCGTCATTACGTCCGCCAGCTGCGGCACGGCAAACAGCATCACGCCGCTGTCGGCCGGCGGGCGCGCCAGCTTCAGCGTCACTGCCGTCACCAGCCCGAGCGTACCCTCGCTGCCCACAAACAGATGGCGCAGGTCGTATCCGGTATTGTTCTTGACCAGCCCGTGATTGAGCTGCAACAACTCGCCTGCCCCGGTCACCACGGTCAACCCGGCTACCCAGTCGCGGAACATGCCGTAGCGCAACACCCGGATACCCCCGGCATTGGTCGCTACGTTGCCCCCCACCTGGCTGGAGCCGCGCGAAGCAAAATCCACCGGGAAATACAGCCCGCGCTCGCGGGCCAGCTGTTGCAGGGTTTCGGTCACCATGCCGGCCTCGACCGTCATCAGGCGGTCAGTGGCGTCAAACGCCAGCAGGCGGTTCATGCGTTCCAGCGACACCACCACCTCGCCGGCCGTGGCGCAAGCCCCGCCGGACAGACCGGTCCGCCCGCCAGAAGGCACCAGTTGCAGGCCCTCACGATTGGCAATGCGTACGATTTCCTGCACTTCTTCCTGAGTCTGCGGAAACAGCACGGCCAGCGGTGCCGGCTGGCAGAAGCGGGTCCAGTCCAGACCATAGCGTTGCAGGGTGTCGGCATCGGTACAGCAACGCTCGCCCAGCAGGGCAGTCAGCGAGACAAGTCGGTTCATCGGGATTCATCCGTCAACACAGGCAAACATCCTTGCATCATGGCCATGGCAGCGCCATCCGGCAATCCGTGCGCAAGGCGGCCCCAGTCCCCGACCCTCTGCGCCGTGAATCCGGGCGGAGCAGTCCAGCCGCGGCAAGCACCAGACGGGAAACAGGACGGCTCTGCCGCACCGGGCCGAAGATGACGACAGTACCGGTCCGGCCGGACCATCCAGGGCAAACCAGACCTGCCGGACACCCGGCCGGCCCGGCAATACGGGTGACGCCGGCCATGTTGCACAACGGGCAAAGCAGGCTGGAGCAGCACTTCCACCGGCAGGCCCGCTGCCGCCGATGCCATCAGGACCGGATGCACGGACAGCATGCTGCCGCAGACGCCGGAATTGTTGTTCCCGCCGCGCGACAGCCCGCAGCATGCCGGCAGTCCACGGATGACATCTCCGCATGCCTTTGCCAGTCCATCCAGCCCTCTGGACGAAGAAGAGTTTCCGGGTAAACGCGCGATCCTGATTACCAGGGAAAATGAGCAGATCGTCGTTTGGCGCGCAACAAAACACTCCGTCTTTACGCTGCCCCTCCAGCGAGCCGCCCGACCATGGCGACACCGGATGACCGGTCCGGTGCTGCCGGCATTACCGGCCCTCATCCTTAGCTCCGGTCAGGCATTCCGTCCGTTCCACCACAGGCGCCAGCGTTCCCGGCCGAGGGTCCGCCACAAGGCCCGGCTCCGCCGGGCGGCATCGCCGGCGGGCGGGCAATAAAGCAAATCGGCATAGGCCTGCACCTGGTCGGCCAACCGCGGCCGGGCATTCTGCCGCAGGCGCTGCGCCCAGTCGTGCGCACCTTCACCGGGCTGACGCGGCCAGCCGGCCCGCGCAGCCAGCCGTTCCAGCCGCTGTTGCAGGCGCGGCCAGTCCGGTACAGCGCGCCGCCGCCAGACCATCACGCCCTGCCAGCCCAGCCACAGCAGACAGGCACCGGCCGGCAGCCAGCCATAACGCCATGCCGGTGCGCCCCAGTCCGGCTGCCAGTGCCAGCCGCCCCCCGGCATGTCGTCACGTTCGGCAGACGACAGGCTGGCCATCAGCCCCTGCTCGATCCGGTCCGGCGCAATCACGGCGGTTCCGTCCAGCCGCAGCCAGCCGGCTCCCTCCAGCCAGACCTCGGTCCAGGCATGGGCATCCGCCTGCCGCACCACCAGCCGCTGCACCGCCGGTTGCCACTCGCCGCCCTGCCAGCCCACCACCACCCGCGCCGGAATGCCCGCTGCCCGCGCCATGAATGCCAGTGCTGCCGCATAGTGCTCGCAGAAACCGGCCCGCGTGCCAAACCAGAAACGGTCGATCAGGTCGCCGGACAGCGGCGGCGGACGCAAGGTGTAGCGGAAGCCGGCGGTATGGATGAATTGCAGGAGCCGGGTCAGGAACAAGGCATCAGAGCCGCTGTCGGCCCGCAGGCGGCGCGCCCACTCCCGCGCCTGCGCGTTGCCGGCTGGCGGCAGTTGCAGCGCCCGCAGGCGGTCGGATTCCGGCAGCCCAGTCACCGGCCGCACGCTGGAACTCACCACCGTATAGGGCAGTACGTCCGGCGTGGTGGACCACAGGGTCTGACCGTCCGCCAGCGTCACCGCACCGGATGCCGTGCGCGGCCAGTCCAGCGCCACCCGGCGCGAATCCGGAAACGCCGTGCCTTGCGGCTCTACCGTGTAGGCACGTTCGTCCGGCCCGGCAGCCAGACCCGTTTGCAGCCGGACCGGCAGGAACGAGCGACCGGCCAGCCAGCGCCAGCCGTCAAACAGCCACAGCACGTCAGCGCGCCAGTAGCGTTCGGCCGGCACCGGCAGCGGACCGTGGTCAAAATGCACCTGAAAGGCCGGCGCCGGATCACGCACTACCGCGCTCATGCTGCCCAGGGACAGGCTGTCCCCCAACCCGGTGCGCCGTACTGCCTCACCGGTATTCCAGCCGGTCGCCGCTGGCCACCATGCCAGCGACAGCCAGGCCAGCGGCAGGGTCAAGACGACCCACGCCAGCCCCGGACGAACAGCCTGCCAGCGCCACGACGACTGCACGCTGCGTGCCAGCAACAAGAGCCCCGACACGACACAGCCCGCCAGCCACGGCCAGAGCCAGACCGAGCGCAGGAACAGGCAGAACACCGCCATCAGCAGCCAGCCCAGCACCACGGTCAGCCGCAGGTCACGCACGCCCTGGCATTCCAGCAGCTTGGCTGCGAACAACAGCACCAGAAAAGCCAGCCCGTCGGCAGGCGCCAGCACCGGCTTGCCCCACCACAGCCACAAGGCGGTCAGCAGCAAAAACCCCAGCAGCACGCCACGCGGCGTGCGCTCTTTCAACAAACCGTAAAGCCCGGCCACACAAGGCAGCAAGCCGGCCACCCACCACGGGGTCAGCCACCAGGCCGGCAAGGCCACCCACAGCGCATAAGCGCCCAGCGCCCAGCGGCCGTCCGGTCGCCAATCCGGTTTCATGCGGCCTCCCGACCGGCATCGGCCAGCGCATCCAGCAGGCGGGCCGGGCCGCCGGCCAGTTCGCGCCCGGCCAGCCTCAGACGCAGGGATACCGGCTGCTGCGCCAGCTGCACCACCCGGCCAGCCAGCAGGCCCGCCCGCCGGTCGAGGTCTGGTTCGGACGACGCATCCCAGTCCAGCCATTCGACAGCCGGTCCCGCGCTGTCGCCAAACCGGCTCTGTACCAGCGGCCCGCCATGCGCCCGGATTTTCCACGCGACCCGGCTGGCAGGTTGCCCCGGCCGCCACGGCAACAATTCCTGCCATTCATCGCCCTGCCCACCCGGATGCCTGCCGGCAGCCAGCGGAAGACCTGATTCCAGCGGACAGGGCCACACCCGCACGGCCGGCAATCCAGACAGACAGGCCCACGCCCGCACCAGGCCGAACGGCTGGCAACTGCTGATGCGCAAGGGCGGCAGGGGCTGCCAGCCCCGTGTGCCGGTGGAATGGTCCAGCCCGCATGTGCGCCGGCTGGCCGCTGCCAGTACGGCCAGTTGCACCACGGCCGGCTGGCCGTCCCAGCCCAGTGCAAGGCCGGTACGCGCACGCATGGCCGGATTGGCCAGCACGACCGGCAACTCGGCCGGTTGCCCGGCAAATACCGGATGCGCTGCGGCCCATTCCAGCCGCAGGCCCAGCAGGGTGCGACAGGCCAGCCACACCGATCCCAGCAGGATGGCTGCCAGCCAGACCGCCAGCAGGCGCAGGGCATCCAGCCCGGTCCAGCGGGCCAGCAGCACCAGCACGCCGACCAGGGCCAGGGTAGCCCAGCCCGCTGGCGTCGGCAGGCAACGCAAGCCCTGCCAGCCCAGCGTGTGCGAACCTTCCCGGGGAGTCATGCCGGCATGATCCGGGTCAGCAGATGGCGGGCACGGGCTTCGCCGTCTTCGCCCAGCCGGTGGGACGCCACGGCGGGAAACACCGCCTGCACGTCCTCGGGCAATACCATCTCGCGCCCGGCCAGCCAGCCCCATACCCGGGCACTGGCCAGTACGGCCAGCCCTGCCCGCGGCGACAGGCCGGGAGCACCGGCACCACGGCTGGCATGCAGCAGGGCCAGCAGATAGTCCAGCAAGGCCGGGGCCGCATAGAGCCGTGCAGCCGCCTGTCTTGCCTCGGCCAGTCCGGAGGCATCCATGACCGGCAGCAGTTGCGCCAGCAGCGCCGACGGTGCTTCGCCGGCCAGCAGGCGCCGTTCGGCCTCGGGGTCCGGGTAGCCCAGCCGCAGGCACATCAGGAAACGGTCGCGCTGTGACTCGGGCAGGGGAAAGACGCCGATCTGTTCGCCGGGATTCTGGGTGGCAATCACGACAAAGGGATCGGGCAGCGGGCGGGTGACGCCGTCCACCGACACCTGGCGTTCTTCCATGGCCTCCAGCAGGGCCGACTGCGTGCGCGGCGAGGCCCGGTTGATTTCGTCGGCCAGCACCAGCTGGCTGAACAGCGGGCCGGGCTCGAAACGGAACTGGCCGCTGCTGCGGTCAAAGACGTTGACGCCCGTCAGGTCGGCCGGCAGCAGGTCGCTGGTGAACTGGACCCGGCGGAAAGCCAGCCCCAGCGAGCGCGCCAGCGCCTGTGCCAGTGTGGTCTTGCCTACGCCAGGGATGTCTTCCAGCAGCAGGTGGCCGCCGGCAATCAGGCAGGTCAGGGCCAGCCGCACGGTATCGGGCTTGCCGAGGATGACGCGGTTGAGCTGCGCCAGAACGGGCTGAAAGGCTGGCATCGGGCCGGCACTCCGGAAAAGGATCCAGCTTTCATCCTAGACGGCGCCAGCCTGAAAAAAGCCCGGACAGCATGCAGGAAAACACCCCGGCATGCGGGGTGTACGGTCTGCAATCGCCCATCAGGCTATTGACCGGCCCGGGTCACGGGCCGGAACCGGTCTGTGCCCTGGATCAGGACGGGTTACGTCATCAGCGACGCCGGGGCGGACGGGCCTTGGTCTTGCGTCCTTCTGGTGCCGGTTTGCCCGTTCCGGCCGGGGTGTCGGCAACCGGTGCGGGCGGGCGACGGGAGCGGGAACGACCGGCCGGGGCTTCGGCTGCCGGTGCGGCGGGTGTCTGGCCTGCCGGCTTTTCGGGCGGCAGCAGGGCAAAATCTATCTGCGTGCTTTCCAGGTCGACTCGCGCCACGCGGACCGTGACCGCATCGCCCTGTGCGTAGCGGACACCGCTTTTTTCGCCGACGATGGCCTGGATTTCCTGCCGGTAATGGAAGTAGTCCCGTCCCAGTTCGGAAATGTGCACCAGCCCCTCGATGTAGAACTGGTCCAGCAGGACAAAAACGCCAAACGCCGTAACCGAACTGATGGTGCCGGTAAACACTTCGCCGACCTTGTCGCGCATGGCGTAGCACTTGAGCCAGTTTTCCACGTCACGGGTGGCTTCGTCGGCCCGGCGCTCGGTCATCGAGCAGTGTTCGCCCAACTCTGGCCACTTGCGTTCCGGTTTGTATTTTTCGCCTTGCAGCACGGCCTTGATGGCGCGGTGCACCAGCAGGTCGGGATAGCGCCGGATCGGACTGGTGAAGTGGGTGTAGGCCGGGTAAGCCAACCCGAAGTGACCGATGTTGTCAGGGGTGTACACGGCCTGCGACAGCGAGCGCAGCAGCATGGTCTGCAACACGGCGGCATCGGGCCGGGTGCGGACCTGGGCGGCCAGCAGGGCGTAGTCCTTGGCGGTCGGACTGTCTCCGCCGCCCAGCGACAGGCCGGCCAGATGCAGGAAGGCGCGCAGTTTTTCCAGTTTTTCCGGCGTCGGCCCTTCGTGAACCCGGTACAGGCAGGGCTGGCGGTGCTTCTTGAGGAAGGCAGCGGCGCATACGTTGGCAGCCAGCATGCATTCCTCGATCAGCCGGTGGGCATCGTTGCGGACCACCGGCACGATGCGGTCGATCTTGCCTTGCTCGTTGAACAGCATCTGGGTTTCGATGGTGTCAAAGTCGATGGCGCCGCGCGACTCGCGTTCGGCCAGCAGGACCTTGAAGAGTGCGTACAGGGTGTCGATCTGCGGCTTGAGGGCGTGCGGCTCACCGGATTCGATCCATTGCCAGACCTGGGTGTAGGTCAGGCGGGCCCGCGAGCGCATCACTGCCGGGTAGAAATCGAACGATTTGACCTTGCCCTTGGGGCCGATCTGCATGTCGCACACCATGCACAGGCGTTCGACATCGGGATTGAGCGAGCAGATGCCGTTGCTGAGCGCTTCGGGCAGCATCGGGATCACCCGGCGCGGGAAGTACACCGAGTTGCCGCGGTCAAAGGCATCGACATCCAGGGCATCGCCCGGCTCGACATAGTGGCTGACGTCGGCAATGGCCACCACGAGGCGCCAGCCTTTGCCCGAAGGCTCGGCAAACACGGCGTCGTCAAAGTCGCGGGCAGTTTCGCCGTCAATGGTGACCAGGGGCAGTTCGCGCAGGTCGACCCGGCCCTTGCAGTCTTTCTTGCGCACCTTGTCGGGCGTCTTGCCGGCCTGCCTGAGTGCGGCAGCGGAAAATTCGTATGGCAGGGCGTGCTTGCGCAGGGCGATTTCGATTTCCATGCCCGGATCGGCGTAATCGCCCAGTACCTCGAGGATGCGGCCGATCGGCTTGGCGTAGCGCTGCGGCTGCGCCAGGATTTCCACCACCACCACCTGACCGGATCTGGCACCGGCATCACCGCCCGGTTCGACAAGGATGTCCTGGTTGATGCGCCGGTCTTCCGGCACGACGAACATCACGCCACGCTCGCGTTGCAGGCGTCCGACCACGGTCTGGTTGACCCGTTCCAGCACCTCGACGATCTTGCCTTCGCGCCGGCCGCGCCGGTCGGTGCCGGTTTCGCGCACCATGACGCGGTCGCCATGCAGCACGCGCCCCATCTCGCGCTCGGACAGGAAGAGGTCGGCCGAACCGTCATCCGGCTTGGCAAACCCGAATCCGTCGCGGTGGCCGATGATGCGCGCGCGGATCAGGTCCAGCTTGTCGGCGATGCAGATCGCACCCTTGCGGTTGACGATGACTTCACCGTCCCGCTCCATCGCCCGCAGGCGACGGGTAAAGAATGTCCATTCATCATCACGGATGCCCAGCATGTGGCCGAGCTCTTCCGCGTAAAGCGGGGAGCCGGCATCCCGCAGCAAGTCCAGCACGTATTCCCGGCTCGGCAGCGGATTGGAATATTTTTGTTTTTCCCGCTCCAGATAGGGATCGCGATCCCGCAAAACAGAAGATTGTGTTTTTTTCTTGTGATGACCCATTGACAGCCTCTGAGGAATGCTTATAATTCGCGTCTCAGTTCAGCGCGACGCAGATTGCGGTTGAGTTGGCCCAGGTGGCGGAATTGGTAGACGCACTAGGTTCAGGTCCTAGCGATGGCAACATCGTGGAAGTTCGAGTCTTCTCCTGGGCACCAACACAAAACTGAATGGACATTCTAGCCGAGTATTGCTTGGCTTGTCCGAACAAATGCCCAGGTGGCGGAATTGGTAGACGCACTAGGTTCAGGTCCTAGCGATGGCAACATCGTGGAAGTTCGAGTCTTCTCCTGGGCACCATATTAAGCAAAAAAGCCAGCCTCTTCAGGTTGGCTTTTTTGTTGCCCGTCTTTTTTGCTCAGCCGTCATACCCATCAAACCGGGGCATGACTGGTGACACGGCCAAGTCTGCTGCTGCCCTCACGCAGACGCAGCGGCCAGCAAAAAAGCCGAACGGTTTCCCCGCACGGCTTTTCACACCTCTCCGCAGCGACCTATCCGGCACGCACACCGTTCGGCACCGGAAACTCGGGCCGGGCCAGCGCTGACGGCAACACTCCATCAGCGTACCCGATATCGAACATCATGCCTTCAGACTGCACGCCACAGATCTTCCGGGGTGCAAGGTTCACCACAAACAGCGCCTGCTGCCCCACCAGCGCGGCAAGATCAGGTCGTTCCTGCTTGATGCCGCACAGGATGCTCCGGCTGAAATCCCCGAAATCGACCAGCAGCTGAACTACTTTGTCCGACCTGGGTACATCATTGACCGCAGTGATCGTGCCGCAACGAATGTCGAGCCTGTCGAGATCATCAAGCGTAACCAACGGTTTGACCGGTGCACTCATGGCATTCCTCCTGCCGGAAACTGGGCAGGCAATGTACCACGGACTTCCGACCGGACAACACCGGAACAAAGCCCGCCTCCCACGCCCTGCCATGCACGCCGGACCGGCTGCAACCTAGACCCGCGCCAGCGCACGCTCGACAAAACGGCGCGCCACCAGGGTCTTGGGCACCCGCACGTCAAACCAGCGCCGCACGTCCCAGTCGAGGCCAATGCCGTGCATGTAGTTGTACAGCGCCTTGGACATGGCGCGCCCCATCGCCGCATGGTCAGTGCCGGTCGGGTCGGTAAAGCCGACATCATTCTGCGCGAAACCGGCAAACGGCAGCGGCTTCAGCGTTACCCCGTATTCATCCGGATGCTGCCCGACCGGCGAATGGATGGTGCAGGCAAAACGGTGAAAATAGCCGGACTGGATACAGCCGGCATCAAAGAGCTGCCGCACGTACTCCAGCGCATCCACACTGTCCTGCACCGTTTGCGTCGGAAAACCGTACATCAGGTAGGCATGCACCAGAATGCCGGCCTCGGTGAAGTCGCGCGTCACCCGCGCCACCTGGTCGACCGACACGCCTTTCTTCATCAGCTTGAGCAAGCGGTCAGACGCCACCTCCAGCCCGCCCGACACCGCAATGCAACCGCTCTGCGCCAGCAACCGGCACAGTCCGGCATCAAACGACTTTTCAAAGCGGATATTGCCCCACCAGGTAATCACCAGCCGACGGCAGATCAGCTCTTCCGCCAGCGCACGCAGCATTTTCGGTGGCGCCGCCTCATCGACAAAATGAAAGCCGGTCTGCCCGGTTTCAGCGATGATCGCTTCAATGCGATCAGCCAGCAGCGAGGCATTCGCCGTCTCGTAACGCGAAATGTAATCGAGCGACACGTCGCAAAAACTGCACTTCTTCCAGTAGCAACCGTGGGCAATGGTCAGCTTGTTCCAGCGCCCGTCCGACCACAGCCGGTGCATCGGGTTGAGCATGTCGATCAGGCTCAGATAGTCACCGATCGGCAGCCCGACCCAGGTCGGCGTACCGGTTTCGCTGAACGGCACGTCCGGCTCGGGAAAATTCACGTAGCGCACGCGCCCGTCCTCGCGGACATAAGTACGCACCAGCCGCTCGCGCGAACGCCGGCCGGCGAGATGATCCAGCAGCGCCAGCAGTGGCCGCTCCCCGTCATCCAGGGTGACAAAATCAAAGCAGTCGAACACGCGCGGCTCGGCCAGCGAGCGCAGCTCGGTATTCACGTAGCCGCCGCCGAGCACGATCCTGACCTGCGGACGCAGCCGGCGGATGGTCTGGGCAATGCTGAACGCCGCATACACCGAGCCGGGAAACGGCACGGACAACAGCACCACGTCGGGCGCGTGCTGTTCCAGCGTTTCGGCCGTCAACTGTGCCAGCATCTCGTCTACCAACGTAGGACGGGCTGCCAGTGCCTTGGCCAGCGGGTCGAACGAACCCTGGCTCAATGCCAGGCTCTCGGCATAACGGACAAACTCGAAGCGGCTGTCAGCCGCATCGCGCAGCACGTCGGCCAGATCGTCCAGATACAGCGTGGCGATGTGCCGCGCGCGGTCATGACTGCCCAGTGCGCCAAACGCCCACGCCAGCGGATCTGCCTCGGGCATTTCCGGATCAGCATAAGCATCGATGGCAGCAAAGCGCGCGCCCTCCGGCAACAGCGTGCGGCTGGCAATGCGGTGCGCCAGGGTCGGATCGCGCCCTTGCAGGAATGCAAGGACCGGGGCGATGGTCGCCTCGTAATCCTCGTATGCAGACAGGAAATGCTCGATTTGCGCAGTGCGTGACCTGGCCGGCAAGGCCAGCGCCTGCTCGCGCAACCGGGCCAGCCCGTCACGGCTGAAAAGGCGCAGCACCAGCGCCAGCGCCAGATCGGTCTGGCGTGCATCGAAACCCTGCTCGCGCAAAAAGCCGGTCAGGTAGGCCGTTGACGGGTAAGGCGTGTTGAGCTGCGTCATCGGCGGGATGACCGACAGGATACGGACAGGGTTCATCGTGCAGGTTCGGGCGGGGTTGCAAAGCGGCACGGCCCGCTAAGGCGGGCCGGCGCGGCGAGACTAAGGCGGTTTGCAACGGGGTGCAAGGACGAACTTGGGGCAACAGGCACAAACGGGCGGCAAAAACGGCAGATCACCGACAAACGTGACCTGACACAGGCAATCCATCCCCAGCCAGCCGTCGCGCTTCCGGCATGACAAAGGCCCGCCACACCTTGCACCATGCCGGCAAACCAGGTTGCCTGATGCATCAGGTCATTCCTGGACATGGCCATGGCACAGCGGATCTGGCAGCAAGCAAAGTCACACCTCACCCGGGCTCCAGCACGGCGGCTGCCGGCAATGCTCCCGCTTTCGCGACCGGTACCGGCCTGCGCGCGCAATCCGGAAGAATGAGCACCGGCACAAAAGCAGCGACATTCAGCAAAGCCGCGCCGGAAACCACCCGATGACACCACCACGGACACCAGCCGCTTTCACCGGCGGACTTTACTGGCTCAGCACATGCCCGGAGCGGACACTGGCCAGGCCATGTCGGCAGCCTCATGCAACATCCACGGGAAGGAGCCCTGCCCATTCCCGGAATGCCGGCCAGTTCCAGATGCAGTCGGCCAGAAACCGGTACCCGTTTCCGTCCGGGTGCGTACCGTCACCGGCAGCCGCACCGGCAGTCCAGGCGGGCTCTGTTGCCAGCCGGTGAAATACCGGCAGGAAAGGCACCCCGAACTCTTCGGCCACGCCCCGTAGCTCCGGCTCCAGTCCGGCCATGCGCCGGTCCGCCGCCACGTCATCCAGGACTGGGGGCGGACCGATCAGGAGCGTTGGCGCGACCTCTACAGCCCGGGACAGCATGGAGCGGGCATTACGCAAGGTGTCTGACCGGGAAACACGGCCTCTTCCGGTACCGTCATCGGCACAGTCATTGCTCCCGAAACCAAACACCAGCCGGTGCACTTGCCCCGGCGCCAGCCGGGCCCGTGCCTCGGACTCCCAGCGCAACAGGATATCGGCACTGGTATTGCGCCGGATACCGAGGTCGTACGCCGTCACGTCCGGCCGTACCCCGGTCAGGCGCCGGACCACTCGTCCACGCCAGCCCAATCCGGCCGGGTCACCGACTCCGTGGGTAAAGCTGTCGCCAAAAAAACAGATCTGCACTTGTAACCTCGCTGTTCCCTGCCCCGGCCATCCGTCACCAGCATACGAACCATCTGCCCGGCACTTGCCACCGCACCAGCCGGAGTACCGGCCTCTTCCGCCTGTTTGCAGCCAGACCGGTCCTTGCCATCCGGACCGGCCCCAGCCGATGCAATACGGCCGCCAGCCGGCAATCTGTCATGCCCCGGCTCATGTCGCGACCCAGCTGGCGATGACTGCCATGGCGGTTGCGAAGGGGTCGTACAGAAAACCGCCGGCCATCTTATGCGAGCCACCAGCACAACATATGCTTTCGGGTTGATTCTGCCTGAAACCAGGCTGAAGCCCACCTGGATGAACAGGAACACACATGAACCAGGCCACAAAAAAACAGCTCGTTGACGGTGCCCTGCTGGTTTTCCTGTGGGGCATCTGGGGCTACAACTGGCTGGTCACCAAGGCAGGCATGGCCTACGCCAGCCCGTTTGGGCTGGCAGCCATTCGTGCCATGGTGGCTGCGGCCACGCTGGGACTCATCCTCTGGGCCAGAAAGCAGCCGTTCACCCCGCCGCCATGGCGCTACACCCTGCTGATCGGCATCACCCAGACGGCGGCCTTTACCGGCCTGATGAACATGGCCCTGCAAACAGGCGGGGCCGGCAAGGTATCCGTACTGTGCTACACCATGCCGTTCTGGACACTGGTCTTTGCGAGGGTCTTTCTGGGCGAACACATCCGTGGCTGGCAATGGGCAGGAATCGCCCTGGCTTTTGCCGGATTGTTCCTGATACTGGAACCATGGCAGTTGTCCGCTTCCAGCCTGTCCAGCTGGCTGGCCCTGGCCAGCGGAATCAGTTGGGCCATCAGTGCCATCCTGATCAAAAAACTGGCAAAGCGTCATGCCACCAGTCCGCTGTCACTGACATTCTGGCAAATGGTCTGGGCGATTCCCTTGCTGGTAGCCCTGTGGGCCTTGATGGATGCGCAACCGGTCGTATGGCAATGGCCGCTCTTGTGGATTCTGGTTTATGTAGGATGTCTGGCCGGCGGGGCGGGCTGGTGGCTGTGGAGCATCCTGCTGTCCCGGCTTTCAGCCGGCACGGCCAGCCTCAACATCCTGGTCTTGCCGTGCGTTTCCCTGATGGCGGCATGGATCCACACCGGAGAGCAGCCCAGCCCTGCCGAGGGCGGTGGCATGATCCTGATCGTTGTCGCGCTGGGCATGCTGACCCTGGTCAACCGGACAAAGCGCATCTAGAACCTCCACGCCTGCCAGCCCCATGCTGCCCGGAGCACTGCCGTACCCACGCTTCTACTCAGGACAGCACAACCAGCCGGCCTCCAGAAAACCACGCCCGGAAGACAGCACTTCCTCCAGACCGGGAAAGCAGGCCGACATTCCTGGCTCAGGAAAAACATGCCCATGTTGTGATCCGTTTCTTTTACATCAATGCCGGCAATGACGTTTCAAACCACGGAATAAAAACATATCGGTAAAAGCCGGTGCATGGCATTGCCTTGTGGATATTTTTGGCTGAAACTCAACAAATACAAGACGAAGGTCAAACCGGTGGGAAAGATGTTCAAAACAGTCAAGGCACAATTGGTTTTGGGTTTCGGCGTCCTGATAATGCTAATGGCATTATTAACGGCGGTCGGCATGCATACCGTAAACAAAATAAACGGCATCCTCACCGAAATCACCTCGGTAACAGCAGTCAAACAGCGGTATGCGATCAATTTCCGGGGCAGTGTCCATGACCGTTCCATTGCCGTGCGGGACCTGGTCCTGATGGACAAGGCCAGCTCACAGAAAATCACGGAAGAAATCGGCAGGCTCGACAATGCCTACCAGCAGGCAGCAACCGGCATGAAAGAAATGGAAGCCCGGAGCAGCCAGCTCTCCGATGAAGAAAAGAGCATGCTTGAAAAAATTGTCCGGTCGGAAAAGGATACTGCACCTGTCATCAAATCAATCATCTCGGCCATTGCAAATGGCGACAATGCCAATGCACAGGTGATATTGACCAGTTCGGCAGCACCACTTTTTGTTGACTGGCTGAAAAACATCAACCAGTTCATTGATTTTCAGGAAAGCAAAAACTCCAGGCTCACCGACGAGGCAAAAAAAATTGCTGATGATTTTGCCAGCCTGATGCTGACACTGAGCATCGTGACGGCACTGTTCGGAATTGCCGTGGCTTACCTGATCATCAAGAACCTGTTTGACAACCTTGGCGGAGAACCGGCAAATGCAGCCAGAGTGGTCAACCGGATTGCATCCGGAGACCTGACGGCAGACTCGGTTGCCTCAAGAAACGGCAGCGTACTGGCTGCCATCTACACGATGCAGGAAAAACTCAAGAACGAGCTGTTCACCATCAAGTCCGGCTCTGACGATATCCTGCGACGGGCAGTCGAAGTCGAAGCCAGCTCTGAACTGGCATATGAAGCTGCCAAAACCCAGCATGTCCTGACGGAAAAATCCAACAGGAACATCAAGGAAATGCACGAGGGCGTGATGGTCATTTCCTCCATGGCCCGCCTGACAGAAGAAAATTCGTCACTGACGGAACAGCTCTCTGAAGACGGCGTTAAAGTGATGGCAGAGTCCACCACTGAAATCGAGAAAATATTTGAAGTCCTGAATGACTCGGTCAATCAGATCAAAGTACTGCATGAAAAGACTTCAGATATCGGAAAAATTGCCAACGTGATTCGCGAGATTGCCGACCAGACCAACCTGCTGGCTTTGAATGCAGCAATCGAAGCCGCCCGGGCAGGTGAAAACGGACGTGGCTTTGCCGTGGTAGCAGACGAAGTGCGTTTGCTGTCCGAAAAAACCGGGCATGCCACATCAGAAATCTCTGCTGTAATTTCCGTCATTGGAGAAGAAACAGCCACCGCCGTCCAAAAAATGGAACATGTGACCCCTCAAGTGAAAAGGGGGCTGGAGCTGGCTAATGGAGCACAGCAAAAACTGGGGCAAATCCATACGCATGCCAGGAGTTCCCTGGAAAGCGCTGAAAAGGTAATTGCAGTTGTCGACCAGCAAATTGCCAATGCCGACGACTTGTTGAAGCATGTCGAAACAATTTCCGTTAAAACGGAAGAGGCCCTGAGTGCCATGCAAAAGAACAAGGAAGTAGCGGAAAAGATGAAGCAGCTGGCCAATCAGCTCGACAATTCGGTAGCTGAATTCAAAACCCGGTAATTTCCATGACATGGAAAGTCGTCACGGATTGACAGGTAGTCTTACCTTTCACACCGCCCCGTGACTACTCCTTGAACGGGCTCCGGAAATGACAGATTTCCTCCGGAGCCCGGGATGTCGACTTGCCTGACCCGCTATAGGTACATCAGCTCCATACCTGATGGCCGGATCACCAATAACAGGAACCAGCCCGGAAACCCTTGAGAGCATCAAGAGTATTGTTTTCGTCTGCTAAAGGTCGTAATACGGCATCCACGAAGCCAGAAGCAGGTATTTACCGGCAAACTCCGCGTCAGACGACAACGCCGGCACCACACCAAGAGGACGAAGTGACGTGGCACGAGGCCCGGTATCCGATGATCCGCACTGCGTTGCAGACATGCCCTGATCTGCTGACCGCTACCCGAGGCATGTTCCTGATACCCGTGATTCATTCACTCGGCAACCCGAATGGATCACCAGTGCATGGTCCACCACTTTTCCCGAGCGTCCAACAAGAGAAGCCTGTGTTTTGATGAAATCAGGAGAGCTGCACGTGAAAAGCCCGTAAATCGTTGATTTACGGGCTTGAATCTGGAGGCGGGGGTCGGAATCGAACCGGCATAGACGGATTTGCAATCTGAATTGCCATATATTATTCAATAACTTAAATTGAAGCTATCGATAAAGCTATCGGCAAAAATACACGATCGCGGTGACTGCATCCATGATCTACGATTGCATCGTTCATGTCACTGACACGATGCAACTCGGCTCTATCTCTACTCCCCGGCTGGCCACGCCTGATCCAGCGTCACGGCATCGCTTGCGTGCTGGTCAGCTGCTTGTGCCACCGCTCGATATTCGTCTGTGCACTGCTGGAATACGTCGAGTGCGGCATCGGCCGTGCGGCGATTGGTTTCGGCGCTGGCAGCGGACAGGCCGCGTCGTAGACCGGAGATTTCGTCACGCAGCCCGTCAGCAGCCCGGCCAGCAGCAGCGGCATCAGCCACCAGTTTTTCTTCCCGTTTCTGTGCATCTTCTTGCGCCCTCCTGACTTGTTCGCGCATTTCGGCCTCAGCCTTCCGCGCTGTGTTGATCTGTTTGTCTCGCTCAGCCGACATGGCCAGCTTTTCGGCCTGCCAGCCGGCTTGCTCATGCGTCGAGCCAGCCCACCAGCCGCCAGAAAACAAAGCAACGGCCAAAGCGGCTGCCGTGATCTTGGTCAATCCAGTCATGCAATCACCCCCTGTGCCC
>RRZU010541882.1_pt1 | contig 16760 bp, 15 predicted proteins | sample 2165561 | NCBI WGS metagenome assembly RRZU01 (sample SAMN10456909, study PRJNA506462) | wastewater metagenome | isolation source: wastewater sludge | place: USA: Moscow, Idaho
AATAATACCTGTAAACATACTGCTAATTTTACCTACTTTAAAAATTCAATCATCAGAGCAAGATAACATTTATCCACAAAGTTATCCACAAGCTTTTGTAACCTAAGGGGTTCTGATTTTATGTAAAGGACGTAAGATATATTTAATGTCCGCCCCCATTTGTGACACGCCGACCACACTAAAACGCTTTTGCTCACACAGCTTGGTAATATCCATCTCCACCATCGCCCTTGCCTGATGACCAAGCAAACACGGGGCTTGATAAATGATCAGCTCATCAATCAAGCCTTGCTCAATAAACGCCCCTGCCAATACCGCCCCTGCTTCCACCAGCACATCATAACACTGATATTCCCCAGCCAAAGCGTGTAGCAAAGACGGCAAATCATCACGCCATAACAACGTATCAGAACGCCTAAAGACTTGATAAGGGCTATCGGTGGTCAGACGATGTCGTCTGTCGACCACCACCACTTTAGGCTGTGGAATGGTTTCTATGGGTACGCCTAGCGTCTGTGAGCGTACCGAAAGGGCGGGGTCATCAGCAATCACTGTGCCCGACCCTGTAATGACCGCCCCGCTTAAGGCTCGCAAAGTCTGCACGTCCGCCCGAGCCTGATCGCCTGTAATCCATTTAGAACTGCCGTCTTTCATGGCGGTGCGACCATCTAGGCTAATGGCGGTTTTGAGACGCACATAAGGCAACCCTGTCGCCATTGCCTTTAAAAAGCCTTGATTTAGAGCAATCGCATCATCTTGACAAACACCGACCGTTACCGCTATCCCTGCTTGTCGTAGTCGTATCACGCCTTGCCCTGCAACCTTGGGATTGGGGTCAAGGCACGCCACAACCACTCGAGCCACACCTGCCTTTATCAAGGCATCACAGCATGGCGGTGTACGCCCTGTATGGCTACACGGCTCAAGCGTTACATAAGCGGTCGCCCCCTTGGGAGTTTCGCCCCTACTACTGGCGTTTTGTAGGGCAAATATTTCGGCATGTGGCTCGCCTGCCTTGGGGTGAAAACCTTCGCCAATCACCACCTCATCACGCACCAACACACAGCCGACCGCAGGATTGGGGCGTGTGGTGTATTGCCCCTTTCGTGCCAAAGCAAGTGCCAAGCCCATAAAATAAGCGTCCATAGCTTTGGACGGTGTTAAGGGCAGTTTGGGCGATAAATTGGGTAAATTAAACAATGACATTATAGTTAATCATCTAATCATCAGAAATTGATTTGGTTAAGTTATCCACAGTGTTATCCACAAACCCCTGAACATGATTGACGGCTTGCTCATTGGGGCTAAAACTTTCAAGCTCTACCCGAAAGGCATTGATGTCCTGAAAATCTCGATACACGCTGGCAAAACGCACATAAGCCACCGCATCTACCGCCTTTAATTCCGCCATGACAATCTCGCCCAAGGTCTTACTGGACACTTCTCGCTCGCCTAAGTGACGTAAATTTTGTTCAATACGGCTAATCATTGCTTCCATGTCATCTAGGCTAACAGGGCGTTTTTGCAGGGGTAGGGATAGCGAACGACGTAATTTTTTGTCGTCATAAGGCTCGCTACGTCCGTTGGATTTAATGATGCGGGGCATGACCACCTCCACCACTTCAAAAGTGGTAAAACGCTCGCCACAAGACACACACTGACGACGGCGACGCACCTGTGCCCCATGTGCCGCAAGGCGTGAGTCAATCACTTTGGTATCTACCGCATTGCAATAAGGACAATACATGGCTATTTCCCGATACAAAAACTTGAAAAAATCCGCCCCAGCAAATCATCACTACTTACCTGCCCCGTAATCTCGCCAAGCGACTGTGCCGACAAACGCAGACTTTCGGCAACCAATTCGCCCGCCTGATAGACGGTCAGCTGTTCATGAGCTTCTTGGGCATAAGTTTTGGCTCGTTTTAGAGCATCAACATGGCGACTTCTGGCAATCAGGCTGTTTTCTGGTGGGTGAAAACCAACGATGTCTTGTAAGGTTTGAATTAAAACATCAATGCCTTGCCCCGTTTGGCACGACACCGCCACGCTTTGCACCGATATGCCTTGACTGTCTAGTGTGCTTAAGGTTTCACGTGGAACATTCAACAAATCGCTTTTATTGGCAACCAACAACAGTTTTTTGGCAATGACATCACTAAAATCATCATGAAACTCTTTAGCAAACAGCTGTTTGGCAAGTTCCAACGGCTCTGTTTCGCCACTGACATCATACACCAACAGCAGTACATCAGCACCGTTAATGGCCTCTCTTGCCTTGGTGATGCCGATTTGTTCCACCTTATCATCGGTACTGCGCAGCCCTGCGGTGTCAGTCAAATGCACCGTCAGACCACCCAGCACCAACGTTTCACTTAACGTATCTCGGGTCGTGCCTGCCACATCGGTCACAATGGCTCGCTCTGTCCCTGCTAGGCGGTTTAATAGACTGGATTTGCCTGCATTGGGCTTACCTGCCAGCACCACCGACACCCCGTCTCGCAGTAGTTGCCCCTGTTGTGCGGTGGCTAAAATATTGTCAATTTGGGCTAAAATATCCTCAATACGCTGTTTAATCACCCCGTCCGCCAAAAAATCCACGTCTTCTTCATCAGAAAAATCAATGGACGCTTCGACATACAGACGTAAAGTGGTCAGCTTTTCGCCAAGGTCATGAATTTTATGGGAAAACTCGCCCGATAATGAGCGTATGGCACTGCTTGCCTGAGCCTGTGATACCGCACTGATGGCATCGTTAATGGCTTCGGCTTGCACCAAGTCCATTTTACCATTATCAAAAGCACGCAGCGAAAACTCGCCAGCGGTCGCCTGCCTTGCCCCAAGCTCAAAGGTGCGAGACAGGAGCATATTTTGCAGTACCGCCCCGCCATGCCCTTGTAGCTCCACCACATCTTCGCCCGTAAAGGAATGCGGGGCTTTAAAATAAATCACTACCCCTTCATCAAGCAGCGTACCGTCCGCTGCAAAAAACGGGCTAAAATGGGCGTGGCGTGGCGACAGGCTATCTCGCCTTGTCAGCTGGCAAGCAATGTCATAAGCGGATTTGCCTGACAACCGCACCACCCCGACACCGCCTTGACCGATGGGGCTGGCAATGGCACTGATGGTGGCAAGCTGGGGATTTTGGGCGGCGATTGTCATGGCGTGATTTTATGTGGATAAGTGGATAAATGGGGCTATTTTAGCATTTTTAGCAAAATTTATATAGCACATTGGCAAAATGGGATAAAATAGAAAACCAACCAACTATCCAAAGAAATCATTGGAGAATTTAATGCAACCTTCCCCACAAGAAATGTTGGAAATCCTCAAGAACGATTACTTGAAAATACTCAACTACAGCAACCCACAGGACAAGGAAACCTTGATAGCACAAATCAATCAAGCAACCACAACCAAGGAACTTCACAAAATAATGCAGGACAGGTGGCAGGAGATGAAGTTTCCCCCAGTAGAATAATTGGCCCAATTTACCCAATAAAAAATCCCGCACGATACGGGATTTTTTAACAGCTTGCACGGCTTAAACAGTCGCTTTGGCTTGCATTTCTTTTTCAATGCGTTTATTGACAACATGCTGATGAGCCATACTAAACAGGTTGTTTACTGTCCAGTAAAGCACCAAACCTGCGGGGAAAAACAGCATAAACACCGCAAAGATGATGGGCATGATTTTCATCATTTTAGCCTGCATGGGGTCAGACGGCTCGGGGTTTAGACGCTGCTGCACCACCATGGTTACCCCCATAAAGATGGGTAGGATAAACCACGGATCCATGGCGGACAGGTCTTTAATCCAAAGTAGCCACGGGGCATGACGCAGCTCAATGCTTTCCACAATCATCCAATACAATGCCAAAAAGATGGGCATCTGAATCAAAATTGGCAAACAGCCCGCCATAGGATTGACTTTTTCATCACGATACAGCTGCATCATCGCCTGACTCATCGCCATGCGGTCATCGCCGTGTTTTTCTTTTAGTGCCTGCATTTTAGGGGCTAGAGCACGCATTTTTGCCATAGAAACGTAGCTTTTGTTAGAAAACCACATCAAGGCAATTTTAACCAACAAGGTCAAGACAATGATTGCCCAGCCCCAGTTATTGATAACCTTATGCACACCGTCCAAAATGGCAAATAACAGCTTAGAAATCGGCCAAAAAATACCATAATCCACGGTTTTATTTAAACCTTCCGCCACACTCTCTAGGTCTTTTTGTACTTTTGGACCCGCATAAAGGGTGGCATCAAGGGTCATCTGTTTGCCCGCAGGCACATCAACGGTTGGGCTATTAAAACCAATAAAATAATCATTACCACTGGTACGGCTATAAAACTGACCGTCAAAACTACCAGGTGTCCACGCTGATACAAAGTAATGCTGAATGATGGCAACCCAGCCGTCAGGGCTTGTGACATTAAGTGAGCCGTCGCCAAACTTGGCAAATTTTAGCTTGTTATAAGGCTCACTTGGTACACCCCAAGCACCGCCCAAATAAGTCGCCATGCTCATCATGCCCTTATCGGCAAGCCCTGGGTCTTTGCTGCTGTCTCGCTTAAGCTGGGCGTACATTTGCCCCTGCCATGGGTTTTGTGAGGCGTTATTGATGTTATAACTCACACCAATGGGGTATTCGCCCGCCTTAAAGGTATAAGTCTTGGTGATGGTTACACCGTCTTTTTGATAGGTCAAAGGTACTTGCAACACGCCCGCCTGACCCATTTCATAATGCGTTTTGGGACTACTATATACCGCCCTACCTGAAGTGGTGTCGATGCCATCTTTGCCGATCAGTCCTGACTGAGCCACATAAGTGCGAGCCCCACTGCTTTCAAGCAGCACAAAACGCTCTGCACTGCCAAGCGTGGCATTGTATTGCATCAGACTGGCGTGCACCACATCGCCACCCACAGGGTTAATTTTAATCTCATAACGGTCAGTGGTCACAGTGATTAAATCTTCACTGGTTGCAGGAGCATCAGCACTGTTACCTGCTTGCACCACAGGCACATCACCGCCAGCAGTTGCCACAGGAACATCACTTGTGGCACTATGCGTCACAGGGGTAGCTGTGGTTTGTGGAGCATTAGTTACATAATCATCACGCCACGCCAATATCAATAGATATGACGTAATAAGCATGGCAACAATGATGAGTGTCCTAAATATTTTTTGCATATATTTTTCCTAAGATGGGCAAAAGGACTACCTATCCAAAATTAGCTAAACGGGCTATTTTACTAAATTTTTTGCCAAAAGCCTATAATTTAACACATGAATTACACTTATCACATCATCAAAAGCCTATCAAGCGATTGATTTATTTTATATTTTCTTAAAAAAATAGATTATCATTGACACAAATAATTTAGCCGTGTCACATAGCTAAACTTATCCACATAGACCAACCGATGATGATGGGTTGCCACAACAAAACGATACCGCCACATAGGCACAGGCACAAAATCAATGCCACTACCACCAAACGGCTGACAACGCAAAAGTCGCCACACAAGCAGTCGTCCACCCCGCCAAAAGCCATGCCACAGCAAAGCCTGCCTGCCATATTCTGAGCAAGTAGGATAATAGCGACAGCGGGCGGGCAATAGGGGGCTTAAGCCTTTTTGGTAAATTTTAATCAGCCACAGCAGTCCCCGCACCGCAAAGGATTTAGTGTTTATCATGAGCATCAAGGGTGCAGTTGGCAGGATAAAAACCAAGCAACCTGCTAAAGATTTCGTCCAACTCAGTGCCAATATCCACACCCTTATCAAAGCGTCTTTTGACGATAAGCACCACATCAACCCCCGCCAGACTTCCCCACGTTTTACGAAATCGCTCTCTGGTTAGGCGCTTTAGGCGGTTACGATCGGTGGCGTTTTTCAGCTTTTTTTTGGTAATGGCAAGCCCTAGGCGAGCGGTGGTTGTGTTATCATTAGAGTGCCCAACAAACAGCAGTAAATGCTCACTGTGGATTTTTTTGATGGGTTCATCAAAGACGCAGGCAAACTGCAAGGGGGTCAATAAACGTTTTTCTTTGCCAAATGTTTGGGTCATGTTGCACCTGTGGTTAAAGACTTATGGCAAGGGCTATCGGGTAGGCTACTCCAAACAAAAAAGCACCAACAAGGGTGCTTTTATGTCAATCATCATGGTTGAGTGATTACACAGTCAAACGATGACGACCTTTGGCACGACGGCGAGCCAATACTTGACGACCGTTTTTGGTGGCCATACGGGCACGAAAACCGTGAGTGCGTTTGCGTTTTAGGACGCTGGGTTGAAATGTACGTTTCATAATTCACCTTAAGGATAACATCTTACCTGAGTTCTGCAGAAACTTATGGGGTGGTAAGATAAATTTTTAAAAATTAACTAAAATGTTTTTAGTGAAAAGCTAAGTCGGACGATTATAATAAATTTTTTTTTATTTAGCAAGTAAAAGTTTTTTAGATTGGTTAAAATAGGGTTGGTTGGTTAAAATTCTTATTGGCTAATTCTGTTAAAATTCACTGTTTATTTTTTAGTCAAAATTTCATTTTTTTAAAAGTTATCCACATAAATTTGTGCTCCTTATTATTAATATAATAATATATATAATAATAATAAGGGGGGCAAAAAACGGTGGATAAGTCCAAAAAACTTTTTAAAATCAAAAAAATACACTGTGGATAACTATGTGGATAACCTGTGGATAAAATGTGGATAAGTCAAAATGCTAAAGTTATCCACATAGTTATCCACATAGTTATCCACATACAAATTGTCTTTACTTTTATCGGTTTTGTGTTATGATGGTTGCTTAAAATTAGGGGTTGGGCTAATTTTACTAACGTGTTGTTTTTATTGATTTTTAAATTTTTTTAGGTTTTTGGGTGTTAGCCGTGCTGGGTGGATTGGGCGATTGTAATGACTGTGCCATTTATTGATGATTTGTTTGCTGATGAAATGCAGGGGGTTGATAAGCCGATTGCCAAAGATGTGGCTTTTGATGATTTGTTTGCTGGCGTGGACACAGAGCACAGTGTGTCTGTATCTTTTGATGCTGATGGGCTTTGGCAGTTGTGTCTTGATGAGTTAAAACCGCAGATTGGCGAAAAGGATTATCACCAGTGGCTACGTCCACTAAAGCCTATCATTGAAGGCAGACAACTGGTTATCTTAGCGATCAACTCGGTGTTTATTCGCCACATCAACACGCATTATCTGGGGGTCATCAATCGAGTGCTTGCCGAGCACACCCAAGGCAAACTGACCGCTGTGGTCAAGGTGCAGTCACTCGCCCCCGAGCCTGCCAGTAAACCCAAAAAACGCACTGCAGGCAAAAAAGCCCCTTTGGTGTTTGAAGAAAGTGAAGCCATTGAAGATCAATTCACCTTTGAAAACTTTGTTAAGGCCAAATCCAATGCTTTGGCATACAGCACCTTATTTGAGCTGACCAAACGCCTTGGCGAAAAAGGCAATATTGGCGGTAATTTATTTTTTATTCATGGGGCATCAGGGCTGGGTAAAACGCACCTGATGCAGGCAGTGGCTCATCGCTACCAAAAGGCGGGGCTAAGCTATTGTTATTTTAGTAAAGATCGCTTTTTTCGGGTCAGCATTGAGGCGATGCGAGGTGGCGAAGATAAAACCGAACAGTTCATCAAAAAAATCTCTCGGGCGGATTTGTTGATCATTGATGACGTACATATGATCAATAATAAAAACGGACCTAAGGTCTCTCAGGTAATGATGACTTTGTTTGAGACTTTTACCAAGGGTAATAAGCGTCTGATTTTGGCATCGGATAAGCCTGCCCTACAGATGAAAGACTTTGATTCTCGCTTTTTGTCCCGTTTTTCGGGCGGTCTGGAGATTGGGGTCAGTCAGCCTGACATTGAAACTCGGGTACAGATTTTACAAAAAAAGGCAAGTGCCTTGGAGATGGACTTGCCCAAAGAGTGTGCTTTGTTTATCGCCCAAAACGTTGCTCCTGATGTGCGTCGTCTTGAAGGGGCATTGCTACAGCTTAGGGCGTATAGTTTGACACGGGGCATTGGGCATATTGATTTATTGTTTGTGCAGGACGCTTTACAAGACCGTGTGGAGACCAAGGCTCGTCTGCTTAATGCCGAGACGGTGCGTGATGTGGTTGCTGAATATTATGGTATTTCTGCTAAGGATTTGTTGGGTAAAAAGCGGGTGCGTACCATTGCCAGACCCCGCCAAGTTGCCATGGCACTGGTGCGAGAGCTGACCCAAGATAGCCTACTTGACATTGGTCATGCCTTTGGTGGCCGGGATCATACCACGGTGATGCACGCCTGTGACACCATTGCCAAATTATGCCTAGAAGACAGTACCTTAAACACCGATTATCACAATCTTTTAACTACCTTAAAATACAGCTAAAGCCACTTGGCAAAAAAGCAGTGGGCGATTTATGGTAAAATAACGCCATTTATGCCTGCACAATATGGAAAACCTATGAAGCTTATCATCAATCGTAACCTACTTATCAAAGCCGTGGGGCTTATCATTGAGGCGGTGGACAGCCGTCATCGCTTGCCGATTTTGGGTAATTTAAAACTGGTGCTTGAGCCTGATCGCCTGACTTTAACAGCGTCTGATTTGGAGGTTCAGTTAACCAGTTGTATCGCTTTGCCACAGGGGGTGTGCCTTGAAGCAGGGGCGGTGACATTGCCTGCGGAGAAGTTTTTTAGCATTTGCAAGCTTTTGCCTGAAGATGATGTTTGTATTGAGGTGCCTGAAGGACAAAAACGCTGTCACATCAGCGGTGGTAAAGGTCAATATACACTTAGCATTTTGCCTGCCAGTGACTATCCTAGCATTGGCGAGCCACACAGCCAAACCGCCATTAGTGTGGAGCTGTCAGCGTTTTTGGATTTGTTAAAGCATACCCGTTTTGCGATGGCGACCCAAGACGTGCGTCATTATTTGACGGGGCTACTTTTGGAAGTTTCGGGGCAAACCTTGACCGCAGTTGCCACAGATGGACACCGTTTGGCTGTGGCGTATCGCAGTCTTGCTGACAGTTATGCTGACACCAAAGTCATCATTCCCAATAAAGCGGTCAGTGGTTTAGAACGCCTACTGCTTGAGCTGTCCAAATCTGCCCAAAAAGACAGCCCTGAAGAGATGGTGGGCTTGGGGCTTGATGAAGAGTTTTTACACGTGACCTTACAGTTTGGCACGGACATGGTCATTAGCCTGACCGCTCGTCTGATTGAGGGTAAATTCCCTGATTATCGCCGTGTACTCCCTGTGGGTCATGACAAGATTGCTCATTTTGACAAAGAAGAAATGGTCAGCGTTCTGCGTCGCATCTCGGTGCTTAACACCAAAGAATCCCCTGGAGTGCTATTGGGCTTTGATAACGCCAATACCGCCACGGTCAGCTCCAACAACCGTGAACAAGATGAAGCGGTAGAGACCCTAGGCGTGACCTATGAGGGCGAACCCATTGAAGTATCGTTTAATGAGGCTTATCTGCGTGCGGTGCTTAACGTGTTGGAGGGACAAATTCGCCTAGAAATGGTGCACCCTAACAGCCCGACCTTGATTTATCAAGTGGGCGATGAGGGCAATCATCAATATGTGGTGATGCCGATGCGGGTGTAGTATGCTGACCCAGTTACGCATTCATCATTTGCGAAACCTATACGCCATAAGCCTTGAGCTGTCACAAATCAACTGGGTGGTTGGCAATAATGGCACAGGCAAAACATCGCTACTTGAAGCGGTGTTTTTGCTTTCAAGGGGCAAGAGTTTTCGGCATCATCAGCCCAAGCATTATATCAGTCAAGGTAGGGATTTTTGTGCGGTGTGGGCAAACAGCACCCAAGGCACACTTGCCATTCAAAAACAGCTTGGCAGCGATAAAGGGCTAGAAAGCACCCTGCTTAAAATCAATGAACAAACGGTACAAAGCCAAAGCATGCTGTCTTATGCCTTGCCCGTGCTACTGCTTGATCCTAGTGGCATGGCGGTGCTAGAAGAAGGCAGTAGTAGCCGTAGGCAGTTGTTGGATTGGTTGGTGTTCCACGTGGAACATCGCTTTTATGAAGCGTGGCTTAATTACCAAAAACTCCTAAAACAGCGTAATCATCTGTTAAAAACGTCCAAATTTCGCCCCAATCAAGCCTTTACTGCCGAAATGTCAGCTTGGGACAGTCAGCTTGCCCGTTATGCAGGGGAGCTGCACCGCTGTCGGGGGTCAGTGGTTGCCTTGTGGCAAACTGCCTTTAGTGACATGGTTTCACAACTACTGCCCAAATACGCAGGGCGGTTGTCCTTGTCATATCATGCAGGCTTTGATGAGACGCAGGATTTGGCGGTTTTACTGAGCGAGCGGCTGTCTGCCGATAGGGAGGCGGGTCATACTCGGGTTGGGGCTCATCGGGCGGATTTGACGGTGGTTTTACACAGTGAGCAAGGCAAAACCCAAGCGGTCAATGTGCTGTCTCGGGGCGAAAAAAAGCTCCTACTGTCCGCCTTAAAAATCGCCCAGCTGCAAGTATTATGCAGTCAAGTGACCGACATCATGCCTGTGGTGCTGATAGATGATCTAGATTCAGAGCTGGATTTATCGGCAAGTCAAATTCTGCTACAGACGCTTTTAACCCTGCCTTGTCAGCTGTTCATCAGTTCACTAGATACTCATAAATTAGGATCGCTGTTGTCGGCTGATGATAGGGTAAACATCATTAACACAAATCATTTAACCACTTAGGGTCTGCCCCACTTTCGTCTTTGTAGGCAAAAATAAGCAAAATCGCACGTTTTTCAAGGAAAAATCGCAGACTGATAGTCATTCTATCAGATAAGATTTTGACGCAGAAAAACAAGATTTGGCTATTTTTGACACAAAAGCATGATGTTTTTGTTGAGTTTTTTTGATAATATTGATGGCGTGATGAATGTGGGGCAGACCATAATATCTTATTGATTTTATAAGGAATATTATGACCAAGCAAGATGATAATCAAGGTTATACCGCTGAACATCTTAAAATTTTACAAGGGCTAGATGATGTTAAAAATCGCCCCACACAATGTTATGAATATTTTTTAGAAGATGAGGTGGATAATTTGCCAAATCAGGACAAAGAACCTGCGACAAATCCGCCTTATCCCCCTGATTGCCAAGAAAATATGCTATAATACGCCTTTGGATTTTTTATCAAAGGTTTTTCATGACAGAGATGACCCAAAGCGAAGACTATACCGCCAAAAATGTTCGTGTCTTGCGTGGCTTAGAAGCGGTGCGAGTTCGCCCTGGTATGTATATTGGCGACACCGATGACGGTACGGGCTTGCACCACATGGTATTTGAAGTGGTGGATAATGCCATTGATGAGGCCTTGGCGGGGCATTGTGATGAAATTAACATCGTCATTCATGCTGATGAATCGCTGTCGGTGGCGGATAATGGGCGGGGTATTCCTGTGGACATCCACCCCGAAGAAGGCGTATCGGCGGCGGAAGTCATCATGACCGTACTGCACGCTGGCGGTAAGTTTGACGATAACAGCTATAAGGTGTCGGGCGGTCTGCATGGCGTGGGCGTGTCGGTGGTCAATGCTTTGTCGCATAAACTGATTTTAACCATTTGTCGTGATGGCTATAAGCACGAACAAAGCTACAGCGATGGTGTGCCCGATGCTCCGCTATCTCGCCTTGAAGCGTCCGAAAAAACAGGGACGATGGTGCGTTTTTATCCCAGTGGCGATATTTTTAGTGGGACGATTTTTGAGTATGACATTCTTGCCAAGCGTTTGCGTGAGCTGTCGTTTTTAAATTCGGGCGTGCGTATTGTGCTGACCGATGAGCGTAACGGGCAGGCACAAGTTTTTGAGCACAAGGGCGGTCTGTCGGAATTTGTGCATTATATCAATGATGGTAAACACACCTTAAACGACATTTTTCATTTTAATGCTGATGGCAATGACGGCATTGGCGTGGAAGTGGCATTACAGTGGTCAGACAGCTATAACGAAAAGGTATTGTGCTTTACCAACAACATCCCCCAACGTGATGGCGGTACGCACTTGTCAGGGTTTCGCAGTGCCTTGACCCGTTGTCTAAACAGCTATATGGACAGCGAAAATATCCTAAAAAAAGAAAAAGTACAAGTTACGGGCGATGACGCTCGTGAAGGTCTAACCGCCATTATCTCGGTCAAAGTACCCGATCCCAAATTTTCTAGCCAAACCAAAGAAAAACTGGTCTCTAGCGAAGTCAAATCCGCCGTAGAGACCGCCATGCACGCCAAATTGTCAGAGTTTTTGTTAGAGAACCCTACAGCGGCTCGTGCCATTGCAGGTAAAATCATTGACGCAGCTCGTGCCAGAGACGCAGCTCGTAAGGCTCGTGAGATGACACGGCGTAAAACCACGCTAGACATCGCAGGACTGCCAGGTAAACTTGCCGACTGCCAAGAAAAAGATCCTGCTTTATCCGAGCTTTACCTTGTGGAAGGCGACTCGGCAGGCGGTAGTGCCAAGCAAGGGCGTAATCGCAAAATGCAGGCAATCCTACCACTAAAGGGCAAAATCTTAAACGTAGAACGTGCCAGATTTGATAAGATGCTATCATCTGCCGAAGTGGGTACGCTGATCACCGCCCTAGGCACAGGCATTGGCAAGGACGAATATAACCCCGATAAGCTTCGCTATCACAAAATCATCATCATGACCGATGCCGATGTGGACGGCTCGCACATTCGTACCCTTTTGCTGACCTTCTTTTTCCGTCAAACGCCAGAGCTGATTGAGCGTGGGCATATTTATATCGCCCAGCCGCCGTTGTATAAGATTAAAAAGGGCAAGCAAGAACTGTATTTAAAAGATGATGACGCGCTAAAATCTTATCTGTTATCGGCAACCATTGATGACAATCAGCTGTTTCTTGATAAAGATACCCCCGCCATTTCGGGGCAAGCCTTAGAGCAAGTATTAAACGACTATAACCAAGCCCAAGCGGTCAAAACTCGCCTAAGCCAGCGTTATCCTGCGGTCTTGCTTGACGCTTTGGGCTTTGTGGATAGATTGCCTGTGGGCGATTTGACCGATAAAGATAAGGTGGTGGCATGGACAAACACCCTACAAGACAAGCTGTCCGCCCTTGCTCCTGATTTGTCGCCACAGACCACGGTCATCAGTGATGACGCAGGTACGCACTTGCCTAGCGTGACCATTTATGTACATCAACTGCCACAGACCTATACGCTAGACACGCTGTTCGTTGCGTCTGGCGAATACGCTCGCCTTGTAAACTTGTCGGGCAAATATAACACCTTGCTGGGTGATGGGGCGTTTTTACGTCGTGGCGATAAAGACTTTGCTATCAGGGACTTTGATCATTTGTGGATAACTTTGATGAATGACGCTCGTCGTGGGCTTGCCATTCAGCGATATAAGGGGCTTGGCGAGATGAACGCCGATCAGCTGTGGGAAACCACGATGGATCCCGAAAATCGCCGTATGCTAAAAATAACCATTGAAGACGCCATTAAAGCCGATCATCTATTTAGCTGTCTGATGGGCGATGAAGTTGAGCCAAGACGGGTATTTATTGAAGAAAATGCTTTAAATGCTGATATTGATACGTGATTGATTGGTATAAAGTATTAGGTATAAAAGAGTGGATTTTTCCGCTCTTTTTTATTGGGTTAAAGATAACAAAAAGTATCATGGCAAACACTTGTATTATGCAGAAAGTTTTGTTAAGTTAGATTTATTGGTTTAATCAATTTATGGGAATGTGTACGATGAAAAGCAAATTATGTTTGGTTGTGGCATTGATGTTGGGTGTATGGCAAGGCGCATGGGCGTGCGAGCGTCCCAAGGTGGGCGGCTATGATTTTGTAGGCTGTTTGTCTGAAGGTTTGGCAAAGGTTGATAAAGACGGAAAGCAGGGCTTTGTTGATAACACAGGCAAAGTGGTTATCCCCTTACAATATGATGGTGCTTGGAATTTTAGCGAAGGTTTGGCGGCGGTTATAAAAAATGATAAACGAGGTTTTATTGATAAAACAGGCAAAGTCATTATCTCTTTGCAATATGATGGTATCGAAAGTTTTAGTGAAGGTTTGGCAATGGTTGTAAAAGGCTATAACAATGGCTTTATTGATAAAACAGGTAACGTGGTTATCCCAATACAATATAATAATGCTGGTACTTTTCGTGAAGGTTTGGCATGGGTTAGCAAGGATGGCAAGGACGGATTTATCGATAAAACAGGTAAAGCAGTTGTTCCTTTGCACTATGATTATGTCAAAGATTTTAGCGAAGGTTTGGCGGCGGTTGCAAAAGATGATAAGTATGGATTTGTTGATAAAACGGGTAAAGTAATTGTCACTTTGCAATATGATGATGTTGGTAATTTTAATAAAGGCATGGCATGGGTGAAAAAAAATAATCAATATGGTTTTGTTGATAAAACAGGTAAAGAGATTGTTCCTTTACAATATGATCGTGCTTGGAATTTTCGTGAAGGATTGGCATTGGCTAATCAAGATAGAGAGTTTTTTGATATTGACAAAACAGGCAAACGTATCAATTAACCAAGCCCCTACCGCCCACTAATCTCAATCACCCAAATTTCCGATTGCGATCCCAAGCGAAACGGTACACCCCAAAAACCAAAGCCAGACGATACCACAACGTCCATATTACCCAGTTTGGCATGACCGTAGCTTACCGTATTTAGGGCTTTGACGATAAAATTGGCAGGGAAAATCTGTCCATTATGGGTATGCCCCGACACTTGCAAATCAACGGCAAGTTTGGCGTTGCTGTCCACTTCACTGGGTCTATGATCCAGTAAAATGGTCGGTAGGGTACTGTCCACTTGCTCTAGCAGTTTGGCGGTCGGCAGTCTATGCTCGGCGTGTTCATCAAAGCGACCCACGATATTAAAGGTTGTTCCGCCAAGTGTGGCTGTACTTACTTTATCATCAAGTAGCACCGTGCCTGTCTTGCGAATGGCACTGGCAATGGCAAACCGCTGTTTGGCATTATATAGGTCATGATTGCCAAGACTGGCGTACACTTTACCGCCACTTGCTTGTACCACTTGTTCAAACGCTGTTTTCATATTATGCTCATCATAGACGTGCGTATCATCGTCCATGATGTCGCCTGCCATCAGTAGGGCATCTATTTGCTGTTTTTGCAAAATATCCGCCAATTGATATAACTGCCGTGAGCCAAACAGCGTCCCCAAATGTAAATCCGACACCAACGCCACTTTAACAGGGTGTGTTATGGGCTTATCTATGGTAATGGACAGATGACGCACCGTGGGTGTATAAGCGTTATATAAGGAAAATCCAATTAGGGTGCCAAAACTTGCCACCGCCACCGCTCGCAAAACATGGGTATGATGAGCAAAATTACCAGCGACTTTATTTAAGATAAAACCAAGCGTCAAGGTTATCAGCGTGGCAAGCATAAACAGCCAAAGGATTGCCAGATAGCCCATGCCAAAACGAAACTGCCCGATAAACAGCGTGCCAAGCATGGCATGACTTAGGATAAATAGGGCAATGGTTAGCACCTTTTTATTGACCGTCAAATATGGGGCGACCCACCAGCACAGCCCCCGAGCCAGCACCCAAGTAAACAGCTCGACCAACAGAACGATACTGCTTAAGAAAAATATCCGCATTATCTGCCTGACTTATCCAAACCAAAAAACGTCAGTGCTTGCCCTGCCACAAAGTCAAGTTTAAAGCGTTTGTCCCCAAAATCATAATCCACAAAGCCGATATGACCGCCGTGTTTGGTGGTTAAAAGCTCGACATCGTCCGAGACATCGCCGCGCACCGCTACCACGCCAAGGAACGGATCGTCCGTGGCGGTGATGATTAAGGTTGGGCGGACAATACTTCGCAAATAAGGCAGGGCGGACGCTTGGCGGTAGTAGTCGTTTTTGGAGCGAAAGCCGTGGCGTGGGGCAGTAAACACATCATCAAAATCGCCCATGCGTTTGGCTTTTTTAAGGGTGGCTATCTCATCAGCGGTTAGGCGGTTGTCTAAGGCTTTTTTGATGATTGGGTTAAGCAGGTACGGGGTATAGACATGACGACCAAGCAGACGTTCCATTGCCACGCTGGCACTTGCCAAATCCACAGGGGCAGACACCACCACCGCCCGTTCTACTAGGGCAGATGAGCCATATTCGCCCATATATTTGGCAAGGGCATTGCCACCCAGTGATACGCCCACCGCATAGATTTGATTAAATTTTGTGCTAAGATAAGTTAAATAATGGTGCAATTCTTTGGTGTCGCCTGCGTTATAAAACACGTCCCCCGACACCGCCACCCCGCCACACGAGCGAAAATGTGCCACCACAAAATGATAACCTTGAGCATGGACACATTCGGCAAGCGTTTTGGCATAATGGCTTTGGCTTGAGCCTTCCATGCCGTGAAATAGGACGACAAGGGGTGTGGTATATTTGCCCGTTTCGTCTTTGTTATCATCAGCATATAAAAAATCTAGGGCGACATCACTTTCATTTAAAGAATCTTTAATCAACGTCCGCTGATAATTTGGTGTAAATTTAACCAAATAACGGGGAATGATTGTTTGTAAATGGGGGTTTTTTAACCAGATTGGCGGACGAAATTGGCGGTTTGGCATGATATTGACTTAATTAAAAATTTTGGTATGCGGTCATTATAAGGTCGCTTTACACAAATACAATACGCATTTATGCCCCGTTAA
>RRZU010753221.1_pt1 | contig 16757 bp, 16 predicted proteins | sample 2165561 | NCBI WGS metagenome assembly RRZU01 (sample SAMN10456909, study PRJNA506462) | wastewater metagenome | isolation source: wastewater sludge | place: USA: Moscow, Idaho
AGCCACGATCTGCGCGCGCCACTGTGCGACGTTCCAGCGGGTCGCCTGCTCAAGCCCCTCGGGAGTGACAAGAAAGCCCCTCGCACGGTCGCCGAGTTTCGCGACAGCCCGTGCTCGCAGACTCGCCTGCGTGAGCGCCGCGGCAGCCAACTCCGGAGGAAAGTGCGCTCGCAGCGTCGTCGCGGCGGCCAACGAACCCGGATCGCGCTGGTCCAGGGCTTGCGCGAGGGCCTCTGCGCCAAGCGGCGACGCCAACAGCTCAGCCGTCTGCTGATCCATGCGTCCTCCAGATCGACGGGTTCGGCGCGAGAAGGCTCAATCCCAGGTCGCGCCCGAGAACGCTCGCGGCAGCCCGTCCGCGCACGCTGGTGCCGGCGGCGTCCAGCGGGGGCGAGTACAGGCCCAGCGACGCGATCCCGGGTGTCACGGTCACGATGCCGCCACCGATCCCCGATTTGGCCGGAAGTCCCGTCGCACGAAACCACGCGCCCGAACTCTCGTACAGCCCAGCAGTCACCATGGCCGCGACGACGGGTTCGCAGACCTGGGGCGGGACAACCTGTTCTCCCGTGAGCGGGTTGCGACCACCCGCAGACAGCGTCGCCCCCATGACGCCCAGATCGGACGCCGTCACTCGCAGGCAGCATTGCCGGTTGTACACGTCCAAAGCCTCTGCCGCCGAGCACCCCAACAGCCCCCGCTCGTCGAGCGCGGCCACCAGCGCTCGGTTGTGGGGGTGCTCCCCCGCAACCGCGTACGTCTCCTCGTCGAGGTCCAGGTCCCGTCCGGCGAACGCGCTCAACGCGGAGTGGACCCGCTGCCAGCGGCTTTGGGACCCGACGCGAGCCACGTGACTGGCGGTCGCGATGGCTCCCGACGTCACCATGGGATTGGCCCGCCCGTCCGCGCTGTCGGTGACCGGTTCCAGGGCGTCGAACGCGCGTCCGGTCGCCTCGACACCGATGACGTCGCCCGCGCGATCAACACCGAGATCCGCACACACCAGCGCGTACACGAACGGCTTGGACACACTCATCACCGGGAACTCGACGTCGCAATCGCCGCACTCGGCGACGACGCCCTCGTGGGTCCGCAGACTGACTCCGAAGGCACGCGCATCGGCATCCTGGAGAGCCGGATAAGCCGCAGAAGGGGACCCGGAGGTCTCCCCCAACATCTCGGCGTGCACGGCACGGACGCGGGTCTCGACCTCCGGCCACGAAGGGACCTGGTCCGGGGCGCCGAGATCCACGGTTCACCCCTGCGTCGGAAGGATGGTCACCGACCACGATTGCGGGACGGCGTCGACGTACGGCAGCACGCCGTGGAACTGCCCGACGGAATCGTCAAAGATGAGCGGGAGGATATGGTCATCGCCCTCCCACCGCGGGAGCGTTCCGATGTCGGCCACCGGCACCCACTCCAGGTCGCCCTCGGCATTCGACGGCGGTACGGACCCGGTAAAGGTGTCCACGACAAAGATGAAGCCGAACCAGTCCTCACCGCCCAGCCCGAACCCGGGCCACGACACCGTTCCGCGGAACCGGACGTCGACCACCTCGATGTCGGCCTCTTCCCGCAGTTCGCGCCGCAGCCCCGCGACGACGTCCTCGTCGCGTTCGAGCTTGCCGCCCAGCCCGTTGTACTTTCCGTAGTGCTGGTCGTTAGGGCGCGCGTTGCGGTGAACCAGAAGCACGTGTTCGCGATCAGGCGACAAGACGTACCCGAGAACCGAGATGTTGGGGGCGTAGGGCACGGTCACACAACGATCTTCGTCACGGGCAGGCCCGAGTCGGCACCGAGATCGGCAGGCGACGGCGGCAGACCAGCCTGGACGACCTGCGCACCCAGCGCGGCGATCATCGCGCCGTTGTCGGTGCACAGACCGGGGCGGGGACGACGCAGGGTGATCCCCGCCGCCGCACACCGCTCCTCCAACAGCCCACGCAGTCGCGAGTTGGCGGCCACGCCACCACCGATCAGCATCTGATCGGTGCCGACGAAACGACAGGCCTCCACGGCCTTGGCGGTCAGCACGTCGCAGACAGCCTCCTGAAAACTCGCGGCGACATCGGCCACCGGCACATCGAGCCCGTCGAGTTCTCGCGTCTCCACCCAGCGCGCAACCGCCGTCTTCAAGCCGGAGAACGAGAAGTCGAAGCGGTGCTTGTCCAGGTCGCGCTGGCTCGTCAGGCCACGCGGGAACGCGATCGCTCGCGGGTCCCCGTCGGCGGCAGCCTTGTCGATCACCGGACCACCCGGGTACGGCAGCCCCAAGATCCGAGCGACCTTGTCGTAGGCCTCACCGGCGGCGTCGTCAATGGTCGATCCGAGTTCTTGGACGTCTGTCGCGATGTCCCCCACACGCAGCAGGGACGTGTGGCCGCCCGACACGAGCAGAGCCACGCACTCGGGCGGTAGGGGTCCGTGTTCGACGACGTCGACGGCGACGTGTCCGACGAGGTGATTCACGCCGTACAGCGGTTTGCCGATCGCCGCCGCCAGCGTCTTGGCCGCGGCGACTCCCACCACGAGGGCACCCATCAGGCCGGGCCCGGCCGTGACAGAGATGGCGTCGATCTGGCTCAGGTCGACATCGGCTGTGGCGAGTGCACGCCGCAGCGTGGGCACGAACGCCTGCAGATGAGCACGGCTGGCGACCTCGGGGACGACACCGCCGAACCGAACGTGCTCGTCGACGGAGCTGGCGACCTCGTTGGCCAGCAGGGTGGTACCCGCGACGATGCCGACACCGGTCTCGTCGCACGAGGACTCGATGCCGAGGACAAGGGGCTCGCTCATTGATTGGTTCCCGTCAGTTCCCACTCTTCGATGCTCGCCAGGCTGAGCGCCATGACGAGCGCGTCGGCGCCCGAACCGTAGTAGTCCCGCCGCACGGACACGTCGCGGAACCCCAGTTCGCGGTACAGGCGAACGGCCGCGACATTGTCGGGTTCGACCTCCAGCATCATCCGCGCCGCCTCCAGCGACACCGCCCAGTCGATCCCTGCGTCAATGAGCGACCACGCGAGACGCTGTCGGCGGTGCTCGGGGGCGACTGCCACGCGCAACAGGTCGGCGACGTCGCCGGCGAGCGCGAACGCGGCAAACCCCGTGACATCGCCGGAATCGTCGTCGCGGGAAACCACCGTCAGACCGTGGCGAGCGCGCAAGTGCGTCCGCCACGTGGCCTCACTCCAGGGGCGGGCCGCCAGGCCGTCGAGGGCCACGATGGCTGGAATGTGTGCCGCGCTGGCTGTGGCGATCATGAGCGCCGTCCCGGGACGACCAGGACCGACTTGCGCTTTGTCGACACCGTGGCGTCCGGACGCCGCAGGTACAGCGGGACCGGACCGGGGTCGGGCAACCGCCCTGCATTTGCCGCCAGGACGCCAGCGTCCACGATGGTGGGTGCCCCCTCGGAGGCGATCACCTGCGGACACAGGGACGCACCCGGTCCGCAGGCGGGCAGTGGCGGGACGACATCGGGTGCATCAACGCGTGGCCCCTCCACGCGGGACCCGTCGATGTAGCGCGCCCAGTACACCTCACGTCGCCGCGCGTCGGTGACGACCACGAACTCTGATGGGGCGTCGTCCCACTGGGCGGCGAAGACGTCGAGTGTGCAGGCCTGCAGCAAGGGCATGCCCAGCGCCTCGGCCAAGACCTCGGCGGTGACGACCCCCACGCGCAGGCCGGTGAACGGTCCGGGCCCCATGCCGACGGCGACGGCCTCGATGTCGCCGTACCCCAGCCCGGCCTCTTTCAGCACCGCGTCGATGGTTGGCTGCAGCTGTTCGACGTGGTTGCGCACCCCGTCCAGCGTCCGGGTGGCCACCACTTGTCCATGCACAGCGGCGCCGACGGACACAGAGGTCGCCGTGTCGATCCCCAACACGATGCTCATAGGCTGATCCCTTCCCAGCGAGACCCGATCCCCATGATGAAGACCTGGCGTCCGTCGCTTGCCGCGTCGTCACGGCGAATGTCGATCTCGAGACGTTCGGGGGACAACGGTTCGGCGATGCCGGTACCCCACTCGATGACGGTCACGGCCTCGCCGAGTGTGGCGTCCAGGTCGAGGTCATCGAGCTCGTCGAAGGACCCGAGGCGGTACGCGTCGACGTGTACCAGCAGGGGCCCACCGACCAGCGACGGGTGGACGCGGGACAACACGAAGGTCGGCGAAATGACGGGACGGTCCACGCCGAGACCTGCCCCCAGTCCCTGCGTGAGCGTCGTCTTTCCCGCGCCCAGTTCACCGGACAAGATCACGACGTCCCCGGTCCGCACGACCTCGGCGAGGCGTCGCCCCAATGCCTGCATCGCGGCAGGATCGCGCGCGACCCGGTACTGCGGGGCGTCACGTTCGACGATGACGAGGTCACCGTCCGACCCCACCTGGCGGAAGTCGTTGTCGAGCCACCACGCCAGCAGGCCAGGGAACTCACGGCGGACCCCAGCCTGGATCCGGGTCACCCCCTCGGCAGCCAGGTGGAGGGCCGATTCCCGCACGATGCCCATGGCGATCCCGTGATGCTGATACGTGGGCAGCACACAGACGCGTTCGAGGCGCGCCACAGGCCCGTCACGATGGACCATCACGACGGCGACGACCGTGTCGTCAACGGCGACAAACCCGCCACCCGCCTCGAGTTTCGCGGCGATCGATGCCGCCGTCTCGGCCAGACCGACGGGAGGCGGCCCGAGACGGGGCCGGGCCCCGAAAGCCTCGTGAACGACGGACGCGATCTGGTCGGCGTCGGCGAGGGTCGCGGGCCGAATGGTGATCTCTCGGGCCTGCGCGGGCGCGCGCCGCTCCTCGCGATCGTCGGCGCGCCCGTCAGGGTGCCTCACGGGCGCGGTGGCGGGTGACTCGAGTGCCATCATGTCCTTCGTCTGCGTTTCAGCGAATCTCAACTTTACTCGCTGTGTCGCACCCGATCCCGCGAGACCGGCGGTGCGGTGGAGGACAGGCGGCCAGCGTCGGGCGGCGGACCGACCGACCTACGACGGCGACCTTCGCAGACTGCGCAGAGGTTCGCGCGGCTCGGGGAGGGACGCGATCAGGTCGGGAAACTCGCGCGCCAGGTCCTGCGGCGGACGGGGGCCCGGGTGCGCGGTCGCAGCCATCGCCTGCAGTGAGGCCCCAGCCACCGCGGCGTGACGCGGGGTCAGACCCGCCGCCAGCAGCGCGCCGATAACGCCCGAAAGGACGTCGCCCGATCCGGCCTGTCCAGTCCACGCGGGTCCGGGGACGGCCACATCGATGACCTCGTCATCGGGCCCGGCCACCAGCTGCGTCGCCCCCTTCAGCAACACGGTCGCACCAGTTTGGGAGACTCCCGCACGCACGGCGGCGAGCGGGTCGGTTTCGACGGTACGGCGGTCGCAGCTGAGCAGCCGCGCCAACTCCCCCGCGTGCGGGGTGAGGAGGGTACGGGCGCCGAGGTGCCCGCGAGGCAGGTACCGCAAACCGTCGGCGTCGATCAGGACAGGGACGTCGGTGCCGGACAGCCAGCCGGTGACGGCACCCAGGCCGTTGGGGTGCTTGCCCCACCCGGGACCCAGAACCGCCGCCTGCACTCTTCCGGGCGCCACGACGATGTTGGGCAGGTGCGCGACGACGAAGCGACCGACCTGCTCGTCACCCAGGTACCGCACCATGCCCGCACCGGCGTAGGTCGCCCCGGTGGTCGCCAGCAATCCTGCGCCGGGGTAGTCGCTCGACCCGGCGTCAACGCCGACCACACCGCGCGAGTACTTGTCGCTGCGCGGGCCCGGTACAGGCCACAGCGCCGCGACGTCGCCCGGTTCCCAGCACCGCAGTTTCGGCGCCGACATGTCGAGGCCGATGTCGACGAATCGCAGGTCACCACACGTTGCGGCTGCGGGCTGCAACACCTGGCACAACTTTCGTGCGCCGAACGTGACCGTCACACGCGAGTCCAGATACGTCCCGGGGTCAGCGGTCGCCGCATCGGCGGTCAACCCGCTCGGGAGATCCACGGCAATGACAGGGGTCCGATGCTGGGCCAGCGCCGCGGACACCTCCACCAGCGACGCGGGCAGACCCGGACGGCCACCGATGCCGAGAACCCCGTCCAGGACGATGTCGACGTCACCCAGCAGGCCGGGTACGGCATCGAGGGACACCTTCCGCCCACCGGCCGCGCTCAGAGCCTGGGCGCCGCCCCGATGGTGTGTTGACAGCACAGCGGACCACACGACCGAGACTCCGCGGGCCGCCAGCCATGCACCGGCGAACAGCGCATCTCCCCCGTTGTTGCCCGCTCCCGCCAGAATCAGGACCCGCCTGCCCGACACGTGACCTGTCATGCCGCGCAGTTCGCGCGCCACCTCGACGGCCAGCCCGGTTGCGGCGCGCATCATGAGCGCAGTGTCATCTGTCCCGCGCATCGCGGCCGACTCGGCGGCTCGGATCTGCGCAACGTCGAAGACGCCGTACATCAGCGCTCGCAGACGACAACGGCGGCAGCGACTCCCGCGTCGTGGGTGATGGACACGTACACGCTGGATACCCCCAGTTCGTCGGCGCGCGCTCGCACCGTGCCGCTGAGTTCGATCGTCGGCTGGCCGGACTCCAGCTTGCCGACCACGCACTCGGTCCACCGAAGTCCCCCGGGCGCACCCAACGCCTTGGCGAGTGCCTCCTTCGCCGCGAACCGACCCGCCAGGGTAGCCGTCGACCCGACTCTTTCGGGCGGCGTGAAAAGCCGTTCCAACAGCCCTGGGCGGGGGTCGGAGAAGCGGTCGATGCCGCACACGTCGATCCCGAGGCCGACGATCATCCTCAACTCCCCTTCCGGGCTGCGATACATCTGCCCCACAACCCTGCGAGGCCCTTCCGGTCAGGCTACAGTTCCGGCGAACCATCGGAACGCGCCAGGGTGGAGTCGATGACCGAACAGGAACTGCAATCGCGGGTTGAGGACCCGTCCGGTCCCTACGTGACGATGACTCGGGCCGACTGGGCGAAGGTTGCCGACGCGTTCCCGATCGATCTGGGCCCGTCAGTCCTGGCTTCGCTGCGTGGCGTCGGCGATCCGACCGACCTGCTTGAGGTGCGCGACGTTTACGGCCCCCTCACGGAGTTGCTGAGCCTGTACCGGGAGCACACCAGCAAGCTGCATTCGGCGTCGCTGGCCTACCTCAAGCAAAGCTCGCGTCAAACACCGTTCGTCATCGGGATCGCGGGCTCGGTCGCCGTCGGCAAATCCACGACAGCGCGACTGCTGCAAGCACTGCTGTCGCGCGGACCGGGACGTCCCAAGGTCGACCTCGTGACCACGGACGGGTTCTTGTACCCCAACGCCGTCTTGCGCCAACGCGGCATCTTGAATCGCAAGGGATTCCCCGAGTCCTACGATCGCAAGGCGCTGCTGCAGTTCGTCGTCGACGTGAAGTCGGGGGTCCCCGAGGTCACGGCGCCGGTGTATTCGCACTTGGCCTACGACATCCTTCCCGACGAACGGATTCGCGTCGCCCATCCCGACATCCTCATCGTGGAGGGGCTGAACGTGCTGGAACCGGCCAGAGTCCGCAGCGACGGCACAACCTCGCTGGCGGTGAGCGACTTCTTCGACTTCTCGATCTACGTCGACGCCGACACCACCCACATCAAGCAGTGGTACGTGTCGAGGTTCTTGGCGCTGCGAGCGACGGCCTTCGCGGACCCGCGCTCGTACTTCACGCGGTACGCGAGCATGGACGACGCGGAGGCCGAGGCAACGGCCACCAGCATCTGGGACACCATCAACGGTCCCAACCTCGTCGTCAACGTTCTGCCGACCCGTGGGCGGGCCACAGCGATTCTGCGCAAGGACGAAGACCATCAGGTGAGCTGGGTCCAGATCCGCAAAGTGTGAGCGGCCAGGCCAGTCCCGTCGACCAGGTCGTCAGGGATCGTCAGCCGTCCCGTGTCGCTGTGCGCTCCTCCTCGACGACGCGGGCCCGAGATTGCCCTCGGACACCCGCGGACGGGCGTTGACCAGCCCTACAGCGACAGGCGAGCGGACACGACGGCAGCCAGGCGCTCGGCCGTGGACTGCGCCAACTCGGCGGTCGCGGCCTCGACCATGACCCGAACCAGAGGCTCGGTTCCCGACGGGCGCAACAGCACCCGCCCGGTGTCACCCAACTCGGTGCTGAGCGTGTCGACCTCGGCCAGCAAGACCTCGTCAGTGTCGGCCAACGTCTTGTCGACGTTGGGGACGTTGATGAGCACCTGGGGCAAGCGCGTCATGACGGCGGCAAGATCGGCCAAGGAACTGCCCGAACGCTTCATCTGCGCCGCGAGGTGCAGCCCGGTGAGGACCCCGTCGCCCGTGGTGGCGTGATCGCGCAACACGACGTGTCCGGATTGCTCTCCGCCCAGCGTGAACTGGTTGGCGTTCATGGCCTCCAGGACGTAACGGTCGCCGACCTTCGTCTGCACAACCGTGATGCCGTGGCGCTGCATGGCGATCTTGAACCCGAGATTGCTCATGACCGTGACGACGACGGTGCGATCCACGAGTCGCTGCTCGGACTTGAGACCCAGCGCCAACACGGCGAGGATCTGGTCCCCGTCCACGAGCTCACCGTTGGCGTCCACGGCCAAGCACCGGTCGGCGTCGCCGTCCAAGGCGATCCCCATGTCGGCCCGCTCGGCGACAACGGCCGCCTGCAGTTGCTCGGTGTGCGTGGAACCGCAGCCCTCGTTGATGTTGGTGCCGTCCGGCGAATCATGGATCGCGACGACCTTGGCACCGAGACGCCGGAAGGCGGCGACGGCGGTGCGGTGCGCGGCACCGTCAGCGCAGTCAATGACGACCTTCAGCCCGTCCAAGCGCGAGCCCGGACCATCGCCCAGGCTGTGGGCGAGGTGGCTGATGTACAGATCGACGGCCGACTCGTCGTCGCGAACGCGACCCACATCGGCACCCGTCGGGCGACTCCACGAGTCGCCCAGCTTCTGCTCTATGGCGTCCTCAAGGGCGTCGTCGAGCTTGGTCCCGCCGCGGGCAAAGAACTTGATGCCGTTGTCGGCCATCGGATTGTGGCTGGCAGAAAGCATGACGCCGAGGTCGGCATCCAGCGCACCCACGAGATAGGCCAGCCCCGGTGTGGGAACGATCCCCACACGCAAGACATCAACACCGGCACTCGCCAGGCCTGCCACGACGGCAGCCTCCAGGAATTCCCCAGACGCACGCGGATCGCGCCCGACGACCGCCAACGCGCGGCGGTCGCCGAAGGCACCCGCTTCACCCAGGACATGGGCGGCGCCAACGGCCAAAGACAACGCAAGCTCTGCGGTGAGCTCCTCGTTGGCCTTGCCCCTGACGCCGTCTGTCCCAAATAGGCGAGGCATCAGCGCTTGCTGTACTGAGGAGCCTTCCGGGCCTTCTTGAGTCCAGCCTTCTTACGCTCCTTGGCGCGAGGATCGCGCGTGAGGAGCCCGGCCTTCTTCAGGGCCGGACGGCTGGCCTCCATGTCGGCCGCGTTGAGCGCCCGGGCGATGCCCAGACGCAGCGCTCCGGCCTGTCCGGAGACACCGCCGCCGACGATCGTGGCGATCACATCGTACGAACCCGCCACGACCGCGGTCTCGAACGGCTCGTTGACGGTCTGCTGATGGATCTTGTTCGGGAAGTAGTCCTCGAGCTTGCGCCCGTTGACGGACCACTCGCCGGTGCCGGGCAGAAGCCGAACGCGAGCGATGGCCTCCTTGCGACGTCCGGTCCCGTAGGAGTTCTGCACGACGGCCGGCCGGCCCTCGGGCTGAGCACTGCTCGGCGTGGCCTCGGACCGGTAAGCAATCTCGCGCTCGCCATCAACGAAGGGCGCGGGAGCTTCCGACTCGGTCGTGGGCTCGGTCTCGGTGTTTTCTGCGACGGCTTCTGACACGTTGTTTCCTTCGGGCCCCGTGGTCACTGGGCGATCTGAGTGATCTGGTACGGCTGCGGCTGCTGCGCCTGATGGGGGTGCTCAGGACCGGAGTACACCTTGAGCTTCTTGATGAGCTGACGGCTCAGCTTGTTCTTCGGGAGCATTCCCGACACTGCCCGCTCGACCGCCTTGCGCGGATCGGACTTCAACAGTTCGCCGTAGGTGACGGACTTGAGGCCACCCGGGTACCCGGAGTGCCGGTACGCCAGCTTTTCGTCGGCCTTGGATCCAGTCAGGGCGATCTTCGAGGCATTCACGATCACCACGAAGTCACCGGTGTCGACGTGCGGTGCGAAGACGGGCTTGTGCTTGCCGCGCAGCAGGGTCGCGGCGGTGACTGCCAGTCGACCGAGCACCACGTCGCTGGCGTCGATTACATGCCAGTTGCGGGTGACCTCACCCGGCTTAGGGCTGTATGTAGACACGGTCGGTGACCATCTTTCGTAGGTTTGGCGGCTTATCGCTCGGTCGCAGGGCGTACCGATGCGCAACAGCGAGCAAGATTACCGCCTCGTTTCGGGCCGGTCAAAACACGATGAGCGTTCTGGGCATCCACGCTTAGATGGCTCACCGCACACCTAGGGTACGACCATGACCGATTCTCTCAGTGCGCGCGACAACCGGACGGGCACCGAGGGCGAACTCCCCATCGTCGATGGGGCCGTGCGGGCCACGGACCTGCGTCAGTTCGCACTCGATGACGAGTCCTTGTTCACGTACGACCCTGGGTTCATGAACACGGCGTCTTGCCGCTCCTCGATCACCTACATCGACGGTGAGAAGGGAATCCTGGAGTACCGCGGCTACCCCATCGACCAACTCGCGGAGAAGTCCACCTTCCTCGAGACGGCGTACCTTCTGCTTCACGGCGAACTTCCCACCGCACCCCAACTGGCGACCTGGGAGGAGGCCGTCAACAGCCACCGTCGCCTGCCGGACAACGTCAAGACCCTCATCCACGGGTTCCGCTTCGACGCACACCCGATGGCGATGATGATGTCGGCCGTCGCGTCCTTCCACACGTTCTACCCCGACTCCCGCGACATCGGCGACCTGGAGTCGCGCTACATCAACATCCTGCGTCTCATCGGCAAGATGCCCACGCTGGCGGCTTTCGCCTACCGGCATGCTGTGGGGCGCCCCTTCGTCTACCCCGACGATCGGTTGTCGTACACGGAGAACTTCCTCGCCATGCTCTTCCAGGGCAGCGAACCGCGGTACGCCACGGACCCGCGCCTGGTGCGGGCCCTGGAGGTGTTGTTCATCCTCCACGCCGATCACGAGCAGAACTGCTCCACCAACGCTGTGCGCAGCGTGGCGTCGGCCGGCAACGACCCTTACACGTCGGCGGGAGCCGGGATCGGGGCGCTGTTCGGTCCGCTGCACGGCGGGGCTAACGAGGCCGTCCTCAAGATGCTGCGCGAGATCGGCTCGATGGACCGGGTACCGGAGTTCATCGACGCGGTGAAGGCCGGTCAGATGCGCATGATGGGCTTCGGACATCGCGTCTACAAGAACTACGATCCGCGCGCTCGGATCATCAAGGAGACGACGCGCGAGGTGTTCGACGCCGTGGGCGTCAATCCGCTGCTGAAGATCGCGTTGGAGTTGGAGAAGATCGCCCTCGAAGACGAGTACTTCGTCAAGAGGCGCCTGTACCCCAACGTCGACTTCTACTCGGGGCTCATCTACGAGGCCTTGTCGTTCCCGCCATCCATGTTCACCGTGTTGTTCGCGGTGCCGCGCACTGCCGGCTGGATGGCGCAGTGGGCCGAGTGCGTCAACGACCCCGAGCAGAAGATCGCTCGCCCGAAGCAGATCTACACCGGCAAGGCCCGGCGCGATTACCAAAGCCTCTACGAACGGCCCTTCGAGACGCACTGACGTCAATCGGACCGTCGACCCGCTTCAGCAACGACCGTGGCCCGGCCCCCCTTCTTGGGGCCGGGCCACCGTTGTTGACGGAGCCCTGGACGTGGACGCCGTGTGGATCGCTCAGTGCTGCCCGTAGACGTTCTGATAGCGGTCGTACAGGCTGTCGATCAGCTCCTGCGGAATGGCCAGCGGCTCGCCCAACTGGCGGGCGATGTGGACAGTCCGAGCCACCTCCTCGCACATGGCCGCAGCCTTCACCGACGCACGTGCCGAAGCCCCGATCGTGAAGGGGCCGTGGTTTTGCATCAGCACAGCCGGGGACCGGGAGCCCTGCAAGGTCTCCACGATCCCCCGCCCGATCGAGTCGTCGCCGATGATCGCGAACGGGCCGACGGGGATCGGCCCGCCGAACTCGTCGCCCATCATGGTCAGCACACAGGGGATTTCCTCCCCACGCGCGGCCCACGCTGTGGCGTAGGTCGAGTGCGTATGTGTGACCCCGCCCACCTCGGGCATGTGGCGATACACGTAGGCGTGAGCGGCGGTGTCCGACGAGGGAGACAACTTGTCCGGGGTGCCGTCCTCGATCTTCTCGCCGTCGAGCGTGCACACCACCATGTTGTCGGCCGCCAGATCGTCGTAGGACACACCCGACGGCTTGATCACCATCAGGTCAGCCCCAGGAACCCGCGCCGACACGTTGCCTGCGGTCCACACGACGAGGGAGTACCGAGTCAGTTCGGAGTGCAGGGCGGCCACGTCTTCACGGGTCTCCTGCACAGCCTGCTGAACGTCGTCAGGGAGATCGACGAGCCGGATCCCCATCTTCGTGCCCTGCCCTCAGCCGTGCTTGCGTGCGGATGCGGCGCGCTTGATGTCCTTGAGCCGGTACATCGCGTCGTTTCCGCCGCGACCGAAGTAGTCGTGCAGCGTCTTGTACTCGGCGTACAGCTTGTCGTACTCCTTGGCTGCCTCTTCGTTCGGCGTGTAGGCGTTCGGGATCTTCTTGCCCATGGCGGCTGCCGCGGTCGGGACGTCGGGGTACGCCCCGGCGGCGACCGCACCGTGGATCGCCGCACCGAGCGCCCCGGCGTAGGCCGAAACGGCCAGCGACAGCGGCTTGCGCGTGACGTCGGAGTACATCTGCATGAGGAACTTGTTCTTCAGCAGACCACCCGCTGCCACAACCTCGGTGATCTCCACGTCGTTGTCCGCGAACTGCTCGATGATGACGCGGAAGCCGAAAGCCGTTGCCTCGAGGTACGCGCGGTACTGCTCCTCGGGGGTCGTCGTCAGCGTGAGGCCGACGATGGCGCCCGACAGGTTCGCATCGACGAGGATCGAGCGGTTGCCGTTGTGCCAGTCCAGGGCGATGAGACCGCTCTGGCCGATCTCCAACTCGGCGGCCTTGTTGGTCAGCAGTTCGTGGATCGAGATCCCCTGCCCCAGCGCCTCGTCGTGGTAAATCGGAGGCACGCAGTTCTGGGTGAACCACGCGAAGACGTCGCCGACGGCGGACTGGCCGCCCTCGAAGCCCCACGAGCCCTTCACCAAACCACCGTCGACCACGCCGAACATGCCGGGAACCTCGCGCAGTTCGGGTCCGGACACGACGAACACCGACGAGGTGCCTAAGATGGCGGTCATCTGGCCGTTCTCGACGGCCTGGCAGGCGGGTGCCGTGACGTGCGCGTCGATGTTGCCGACGGACACCGGGGTGCCTTCCTTGAGGCCGGTCCACGCGGCGGCTTCGGCCGTGATCTCGCCGGCCTTGTCACCGAGCTGGCCGACAGGCGCTTCGAGCTTGTCCAGAGCGTCGGCGAAACCGGGATCGAGTTCGGCGAAGAAGTCCTTCGACGGGAAGTGTCCGTCTTGGAACAGGGCCTTGTAGCCGGTGGCGCCTGCGGAACGGATGTAGTTGCCCGTGAGCTGCCACACGATCCAGTCGACGGCGTCGACGTAGTAGGCCATCTCGTCGTAGACGGCACGGTCCTTGTGGAAGGTCTCCAGCAGCTTCGGCAGCATGAACTCCGACGACAGCGTGTCGCCGTAGCGCTTCAGCCAGGACTCGCCGCGCTTCTTAGCCAGGGCGATGATCTGGTCGGCCTCGGCCTGTCCACCGTGGTGCTTCCACAACTTGACGTACGCGTGGATGTGGTCGGCGAACTCCTGCCGCTGGCACAGCGGCCACCCTTCCTTGTCGGTCGCGATCATCGTTGCCGATGTGAAGTCCGTGCCGACACCGATGATGTCTTCTGGCTTGACACCGGCGCGACGAATCGCCTCCGGGACGGCAATTTTCAGAACCTCGATGTAATCCTCGGGGTACTGCAGCGCGAAATCGGGCGGCAAGGGCTCATTTTCATGCGCCGTAAGCACCCGGTCCATCACCGCGTTCTTGTATTCGTGGACGGCGCTACCCATCTCTTCGCCGTCGCTGACGCGCACGATGATCGCCCGGCCCGACAGCGTGCCGTAGTCGATTCCGCATACGTACTTCTCATCTGACATCGTTGTGAGATTCCTTTCGTGTGGCCGAACCCGGCCTTTGGCGGCTGGTCGAACCAGCTCAGGGTGGTGCTACTCGGCCCAGAACCCGCCTGGTGCGAACAGTTCGTCGACGAACCCTTCGAGGAGGTTGGCCTGGGTGAGCAGATCGGTGAGGACGAAACGAGTGCGGATCCACCGCGCCCGGTAGTAGGTGTCCTGGAAGCGATCCATGGGCATGCCGATCTGCGAGGGGTGGCTCACGGCACCCACCGCGTCGAGCTTTGCCTTGAGATCGGCGGCAGGCAGGACCTGGTCCCGGAGCCGCTTTTCGATCGTGGGCCACTTGGCGATGGTGAGTTCGAGGCGCGTCCGAAGTTCTTCTGGCGAGACGTACTTTGCCTTGGTCTGCGCGAGCGCCGGTTCGTGCAGGTCGGGCGCCAGTGCTGCCTTGACCATCTCTTCGGTCTGTTCCCAGCTCGGCCAGGCCGCGACGGCTGCGTCCACATCGATCAGGGACGCGATGTCCTTCGACAGCACAACCTCATACAGGGCGCTCACGGCGACCGTGCCGAGACCAACCTTGAACCCGTGCGAAAGCGGCGGGTCCCAATCGAGGCCGTAGTGCTCCATCTCCCACAGGTGGCTGAAGTGGTGCCCACCGCCCGACGCGGGACGCGACGACTGGTAGGCCTGCATGGCCAGACCGGACATGATGAGTCCCGATCCCAGTCCTTCGATGGCCGTCGGGTCGCCCTTGGCGCACCCGGCGGGATTCGACAGCGATTCGCGCAGCGGGCCCTGCACGAGGCCCCACACGTAGTCGTCGATGGCCTCGATCCCGAGTTCATCGCAAATGATCCAGTCGGCACCGGCGGGGACCTTCTCGATGAGGTCGCCGAAACCCGTCGCCGTGAGCCGCTGCGGAGCCTTGGCCATGATGTCGACGTCGGCGATCATCGCCGCCGGGGCGGGACAGGTGAGTGTCTGCTTGAAGCCGTCCTTGGTGATGGACGCGCCGTAGGACGCGTACCCGTCCATCGATGCTGCGGTCCCCACGCACATGTAGGGGATCTCCAACTCGCCGCACGCCCGCTTGACCAGGTCGTTCAGCGTCCCAGACGCCACCGCGACGGGGATCGCTCCCTTGCCGCGCAACTCGTCACGGATGATCTCGACGTTGTCGTACCCCGCGTACAGGGTGGGTTCGCCGGGGAACACGTAGGGGTCGAGGAGTTTGACCCCAGCACGCGTCAAGGATTCAACGACCTGCTTACCGGCCACTCGCCAGTGATTCTCATCCGCGACGATGATGGCTGGCTTTTCTCCGAAAGTTTGGACAAAAACCCGGCCGCACGATTCGATGACGCCGCGCCCAATCTGAATGGCAGACGTGTCAGTGGCGGTTTCCAGGGCTTTGTCGATCAGATTGTCGGGCACCGCTGCTCCTTTGCAATACGCACTGAGACAATGCCTGTGAGCCTACCGCCGCCGCGAGGTCACCACCGCCAGAACCGCAGAGTCGTTCGGCAGGCTACATTGGGTCAAACTCCGCGCAAAGCAAGGGTGGACAACATGAGTTCAAAGGTGAACGACAGCGTTCGTGTCACGTCGGTAGACCAACTCCGGAACGTGGTCCTCGTGGGGGCGGCCGGTTCAGGCAAGACCACGCTCCTTGAACAGCTCCTCATATCTCGCGTGCCTCGTTATCGCGGTGAGAAGGAAAGCGCCGAGCGGGCAGCAGCCTTGTTCCTCACCTCGTTCGTGACCGGCAACGCCTGGGTCAACGTCCTCGACGCCCCCGGACACCCCGATTTTGTGGGTGAATTGCGGGCGGGCATGCGGGCGGCCGACGCAGCGGTCTTCGTCGTGTCCGCAGCCGACGGTGTGGACGCCGCAACCGCCAGCCTGTGGCGCGAGGCCACAGAGGCCAACCTTCCCCGCGCGATTGCCGTGACGAAGCTCGACGCCGGCCGCACCGACTTCGTGTCGGCCCTGGCCGATTGCCAGGCCGCCTTCGGCGAAGGTGTGCAGGCCAGCCACTACCCGTATGTGGACGATGAGGGCCGCATTCTGCAGAACCTCAGCCTGGTTTCGACCAACGTTCACGACTACACGAGCGGCACGCGCGTCGACCATCCCAGTGGCCCCGAGAACGCCGAGGTTCTCGACGAACTGCGACCGCCCTTGATCGAGGGAATCATCCAAGAGTCCGAGGACGACCAGATGATGGATCGCTACCTCGGTGGCGAGGAGATCGACGGAGCGTCCCTGTACGCCGACATGTGCCGCGCCGTGGCGTCGGCGAACCTGTTCCCCGTCGTTCCCGTCCAGGCCCACAACGGCGTCGGGATCGACGAACTGTTGTCGCTCATTGAGCGCGGATTCCCGACGCCTGCCCTGCACCCCAACCCGGACCTGCTGAGCCCGCAGGGCGAGAA
>RRZU011728582.1_pt1 | contig 16757 bp, 16 predicted proteins | sample 2165561 | NCBI WGS metagenome assembly RRZU01 (sample SAMN10456909, study PRJNA506462) | wastewater metagenome | isolation source: wastewater sludge | place: USA: Moscow, Idaho
ATCTCCTGCTATTAATAGTAATTTTACCTTACCTGATTCTAAATGTGGGATAAAATATTTATTAAGATTACTAACAATATCAATCGTTAAATTTCTTCGATGGAATAAATGAACATCACTTATTCCAACTACCCCAATAGACATTAAAGTTCAAGTTCAAGAGAGTTATCCGGATCTTCTTTTGTATCTACTTTGGTTTCTTCATTTGTTTCTGTTTTAATTGTCGTATCAACAAAATGTGGAAGATTATATCGATCAGCAATTTTATTCCAAGTCTCTAGATATTTTTTAGAAACAGACAATGTCCCTTTATCGTCTAGTAATGCAATTCTTGAAGCCAGTGATTCATATCGCATTTGGTCTGCTTGTTTAGGTCGAGTCTTTTGGATTAATGCGGTATGATCCAATACTGCACCCAGATTTAGGTCCGCATCAAGATTCACTAAAACACCTCTATCTGCAATAGGAGGTACTTCAAATAACACTTCACCATTTGCCGAAATAACGTCAACAGGTGAGAATAATGAACCAGCGATACCAACCCAATGTTTCATTAGGATTTCACCAGTATCATCAAAACTTTCACCATTACCAAACTTTGACATTCCAAAGAAAATTGGCAAGAATGTACTGATAAATACTGATTCAGGAATCTTAGCTTTTTTATGTTCCGCAATCATGGTAAATTGATCAAATAAAATTTTAGTATTTCTAGCAAGTTCAATTTCTTGAAATTCTAGAATAGAATATTTTTCTGGATGATTTGTAAAATCGTCTAATACCTCTTGTGTAATTTCTTTTCCAAAAGATTCTGGTTGCTCAGCCATTGATATCATCTCCATTGTTGAGTTTGGCAAAGGTTAATAATTTTGAATTGACAGTACGGACTAAATACCCAACCGTATAACCAATATTTTCTTTTACAATTACTGCTTTAATTCTAATCTCATATGCTGAATCATTATTATTATTAAGGTTATTAACTTTTACATTAACATCATTAACATAAAAATATTTTTCTAATAGAAACATAATGTCAGATTCTATATATTCTCTTAGCTTAACAGGATCTTGAAAATATTGAGAAATGGTATATTGAATTGATTTTATTTCAGACTGAGAAGTATAAGTGGTAGAATGTAAAGTTGTAAAATAGTAGGAAAAAAGAAAATCTGTAGCAGGCGCTAAATCAGTCACCCAACCAGCCATACCCAATGTAGGGAGCGCATGTTTATACTTTGGTGTCGTGAGTATAGTATCTTTATTATTTATTCTTAAGTCGTCAAAATATTCATCCGACATAGGTAAAACCTCCTGTGTTTGCTATAATAATAGCAAACACAGGAGGAATGAATTTTATTCAGTTAAATTATAAATTACCGCCATTAGGATCTGTGGGATCTTTACCTTGACCAATATAGTAACTGATCCAAGTATGCATATCATGAATCGTTGCTTTTTCAACAAAAGATAGTGCAGTATCATTTCGTTGTTTAATTTCTTCTTCTAGATCATATTCAGTTACAAAAGTATGTATTACATTATCAATTGTTTTTTCATTTACCATTCCATGATTAATCATCATACTGTCAAATCTAAACTCACCAAATATACCAGGATCATTATCAGTATATCCCGTTTTATCATCGACTGAAAAACCAACGCATCGCTGTTTCATAAACAGATCAAGTGCTGTCTCTTCAGTCATAATCCAACGCTGCATGTAAGGTGTAGCGGTCTGGATATCAGTTAATTTAGATAATGCTGAAACAACATCAATGTGGTCTAGAATATCTTTTGATGATTTAAGAATTGCTTTAGCTTTATTAATAACATCACCATTCAATAGATTATCAATATTGCTAATTGCGCTATTAAAGAAACTTTTAGAGCTTTCGCTAATTGTACTTATGAAATTACTAAAACTATTTGTTACATAATCCAGTGTACTTTGATTAGGTGCTCCGAATAATAATGTATTTACTGTAGACATACCGCCTTCAAATACTTGCATGGGGGATTTCCTTTCTATGCTGCAAACAGATCCAACATCTTATTCACTTTATTCGGATCTTCTTTATAATTTTTAGTCGACCGTAACCAGTTAGAGATTGTAAATACTGCTGGCTTAGGTAAGCTATTTGCATCACTGTGTGATCGTGGGTGTGCTGCGGAAATAATGTTATAATGCGGTGACAATTCTTCAAATAGATTATCAAGTGTAAAATCATGCATAATAGACGCCGCTAGTGCATCGCCGTCAAAGTCAGCATTAAATGTTTTTACAATAAGAATAGACATTGAGATTGTTACGTCGTCAGAATCTTCTTTGACTCTTGTAACACGAAGGCGCTGCTGTGACCCTCTATTCATTGTCGGGTTACGGTTAAGAATAACTGGTAATCCTTTTCGTGGACTTTCTTCAATAAGTTCTTTAAATAACTCTGAAAGTAAAGGTCCTGTTTGATAATCAAAATTTCGTTCGTTTAAGTGTAATATATGAAAAGCGGCTTTAATTGAATATCCGCGTTTTAACAACTTATTAATTAAATGTAATCGGTAAACTTCTACGCCGCAATTCCATGGAATATGAAGTTCATCGTATTTATGTTTTCCAGTTAAAGAACTGATTACTGCTCTAAAGGAAAATTGACTTCTAGTGCCTGCTACATGTTTACGAAATAATCCGGGTTTACCACCAAGAACTTCTTTTTCTACTGTGCCCCAAAATTCTACCATAGCAAGCAAAGCTTTGACTACTTTATGTTCTTTTCTTTTAATCGAATAATTATTGATTGCATTATCAATACCGACAAATAACTTAATTCCTTCTACGACTTCTGGTAGCAATGGATCAGCAAATACCCCTAATGCCTCATTTTCCACTACGACAAAACTTTTATTTAATACTGGGAGATAGTGACAAAAGATATTATCTTTATTGACTTCTAACCACTGACGAAATTCATCAATAGGAGAATCAAACATTTTTTTAACTTTATGTTTGTCTTTTACCATTTTGAGTTCTAATAAAACATTAATAATTTGATAAAAATTCTGAACAAAATAATTATATCCGAGCTGTATACCTTGAGACTCAAGTGTCATTACAACACCAGCCATGTCCCGACTTTCAACATAGCTTTTATCAATAATCCAACGAATGATATTAAAGTTTTTCTTACCAAAGAAATACATAATTGTCGTTAATGCTTTAATGTTCATTAGTGAATGGATACCAGCAGGAGCACGAAGCCATAGTGTTGGCTTTACATCCTCGATTGGCCTTACGACCTCAGTGCCACATTTTTTACATATCATGCCTAATCGGCGTTCTTCTTTTGTATGGCCGCATCCGCATGCTGGTAATAAGCTAAAAGATTCATTAGATCCTAGATCAGTCCGAATCATTTTCATTAAATTAACTTTATCATCATTAGAAGTAATAATGAGATCATTAACAAAATTTAAGCGATTAGGATCACCAATATCGGTATACTGCTCTAACTGCTGATAGCACCCCATGTTGTTCCTCAAGATAAAAAAATAGAATGCTAATAGTGATAATGCTCCCGGTACTGGTTAGTACCGGGAGCATAGTCTATTTAATAATATTAATTACATAAAGGCGCTAAATGCAGCATTACTACCCACACCAAACATATTGGAACCATTACTGCCACCCGAAGTGTTGTAGGTGTTGGTACCAAAAATCTGGTCTTGAGCGTTAGTCATCAGGCCTTGGCCAAATACACCAGGATCAAAGCTGAAGCCTTGAGTGGCCACTCGCTGTGCATCCAGGCAAATGGCCATACCAGAGTAATCAAAGCCGGCCAATTGGAAGCCGCTATTAATCAGCGACATCAAATGGCGAAGCAAGTTAGCTTGTACTGCGATACGATGTACATGACCAGTACTAGTAAAGTTCGGTCCCAATACACGTTCTACAGATTGGAGTGTACCGTACATTTGGTAATCAGGGGTACGGCGCGGATCACGCGTCGCGTTATAGTCATTAATTTGTTCCAACGGAACACGAGTATCGGTAGGAACCGAGTTAGCTGCATGGTTGCAAACTGCCAAATAATCCACAGCGCGAATATCACGCTGGTACTGGATAATTTGTTCACCTTGCTTCTCTTGATAATTAAAGTAGCCGGTCGGGTATACACCCATTCGTTGTGCCATAGGCTGGGAGACATCCCAGCTTTTACTGAAACGTCCAGCGGTCGCCCGATCAAATTCTGCAATCAGGATTGCCTTGGCCTTAGCTCCCATTTCATTCTGCAGAGTAGAGGCCAAGAGCAATTCCAGAAGTGATCCATTCAACGTGAACGAATTCACGTCAAAGCAGATCAAGCCGGTTGGCTGAATCATCCCACCGAATGTGGCTTGCAGAATACCCATATTCCAGTTCGGATCTTGGGTATTGATGCGCACGCCAGTAGCGCCGCCCGGACGAATACCTTGAATGTTAAGAGCACCGATGTTGTGCATGGTGTCAAACACCGCACTCGGTTCCCATTTACTGAGGAAGTTATTACCCTGGAACAGTGCCAGTGCCAATGGCAATGCCAGAACATTGAATTCAGACCAGTTATTTTGATGTTGAGTTACATTGGTAACGACTGGTACCGGAATAAACGATGGCGGAATAGCATTCATGCCCACCATGTATTGTGTGCTATCCTGACCAGAGTACAAGTAGTCAGTATAACCATTAACAGTTACAACTGGTCGTTCGGTCTGAAATGCGGCGACTGAGTTATTTTTATTTTGATTGCTACGTGGTACCTTTTGGAGCACAAGCGACCAATCTGCGCGAACGGGTTGACCCAGAATATCAACTGGGTCAGCGCCATGATTGACTTTGAACACCAGCTTATAACAATCGCCGTCATCTTGGATCGTTTGATCGCCACGCTTTACCAGCCCACCACGAAGCGGAAAAGCTGGACGACCAGCAGCTTTTTCGATCTTATCAATCAATGCTGCAATTACTGTGCGCACCAGCAGCAGGTTACGCTCTTTAGTGTTATCATTGATCACATAGCTCTTGGGGACATTCAGTACCCCAGCAATGCGAATCGATTGATCGCCGGATAGCGACATAAACCGATTCTGGATTTGCTGCTGGGCGTTAGGGTCTTCCCAGGCATTGATTGGGTGCACAGGAAGGTCACGTGTCATGCTATCGGCACCCAAGTCCTGGATGCGAACTGAACGTGGGGACATAGCTTCCACGCTATCTTCGCAGTACAAGAAGAAGCCGGAAGAAAACGATGTATTGTTAATCACTTTCTTGGCAATAATTGCCACACCAGACCAGCCAATGCGGAAGTTATCACGTGATGTTTGATGGGCAACAATCTGCACATCAAACTTTTCTTTGATCATTTGCGCCTGTTCAGTAAACAGACGAATGATCGCATCACCCGTGACATCACCCTGACCAGCCAGCAAGTCGGACACGCTGCTATCCCAGCTAGCTGATGCCAGCGGATGTGCACCTGACCAGGCTTGTTCCTGGCTCGAATCACGAGGTTGTGCAAAGATCGGATCCGGTGCCGAACCAGTAGCGGTATCTTGTTGGGATGCATTTTTCTGATTACCTTTTTCAAAAGCCATTTTTGTTTCTCCAGTGGAATGAATTAAGTGTTCTTTGGGAAAGACTCCCAATATAGTAATATATGATTCAAAATTTTTTGATATTACGCGTCGTATTCCCCAAGTATGAATTAACATACAGGTTCTATATTATAGCGTTAACAAATTATTTTTTTAATGAGGGGAGCATATGCAGTTAATAGACATCGGGCCTACTGTTGGGTACCCTAATATAATTCCACCAGAATGGACACACATATCTAAGATGATGGAAGGAAATATTAAATATGTAAAAGCTTTTTATAATAATTCAGGTATGGCAGTTAGATCTAATCATATTCTAGCAGAATTAGTTAAAAATTTCAATATCCCTTTTGTACTAGAGATCGATCGCTACCATCAGTTATTAATGAGTAAGGCGATTCGTAATGCAAGTAATCTAGGATTAACAACAGCCTACGGGGCTGGTAAAGTATTTAGAGAACAATTCTTTAAAAATAATGCCGAGATAATTATTGGACATGATGAAGATTTTGATTATATTAACGGATATAAAAATTGGAGAGAACTAGAACCTGTCACTGTATTGTTTCATAAAGAGACAAATTTAGATTTACCTATTCTAGATGGAAATAATCTCTCTGGCGGTGAAGACGTTTATGTGATTTCTGTTAACATGGTCATGCTTGGTGTAATGTATAAAGGATTTATTGAGCACGAATTAAGTTTAAATCTACCTACACAAAAAAGCATTATGCAATTTATTAAAATGTATGTATTACCTGGAATGATTAGAAGTTATTTAAACCTCTCATTATTTAATCGTTTGTTTAATTTTAAAATTGGGATTAAGCCACCTAAAAATGAAAAAAATGCTCACAGTTTTTATATCCCTAGTAAATTAGATTCTAGAATAGATTTTATTCTTAAAGTCGTTTTAATTGCATTAGAGAAAAAAGAATTATATCTTTCTGGCATCCTTGCAAATATTCCTAAATTTGAAACCAATCCATTTGTTATTACAGATCTTCCTGACACATTAATTAATCGACAACAGTTATGGGCTTTATTATATTCTAAGATTGATATCTTTATTAATTTATTTGAAGTCGGTAATAAAACAACAGTATATAATAAAACATATTTAAATGAAATGAAAAGAATGATAGAAATCTTTATTAGAAATAATGAGCATAGTACAATAATGCCTTTTATGTCAAATATTTCTTTTAAAGGAAAATTAGATTACTTACTCAGCTTATAAGAGACTACACGGGATATCCCGTGTAGTCTCTGTTTATTGAGCCATAATCATGGCTTTACCTGGATTTTTAGAAGCATGATAATAATCAGAAACCAAACGAGTGGTTCCATTATTTTGCATATAGATACCAAGAGATTCAAGTAGAATATAAAATGCTCTACAGTTTTCTGCTACAATTTCTCTAGAGTTAATAATAGATAAAAGTTCTACTGGTAAGCCTTGTGCCCTAACAATCTGATCTGGTATAAGAAAACTTTTCATAACCTTTTTATTTTTTTTCTCTAGATAATTTTTAAATCTTTCTTTAATACCATCATCTTCAATTGCATTAATCACTCTTTCCATATCTGATTTATTCTTAATGTTTGCAGTTAATTTGATTGCTCCAAATGGTGGAGGATCTACTGTACCATATTTAGGTGCAAAGACTTCTTCCCAAAACTCATAATGAGAATAAGGTGTAAAATTATCTGGATTCTTATAACTGAATTTATCTTTTACTTTAGCACGTTGGAAATAATCTTGATCGCCTTGCTTAAGACAATTATAGATATAATGTTCTGTATCGGAAATTCTGGTAATGACTTTATTCACATCGACAGACACTGTCGTTTTAACTTCTTCCATGATATCAATAAATAAATTTTTAACTCGACTTCTAATTTCTTTAGGTGCTTTAGAAGTAATGATGTGTGCACCTTTTAAATCAGGTCCAGGTTTTGCATAAACCACACCTTCTTGGACTTCTTTTAAAGCAGCATAGTGTTTAGTAATACTCGTTGTAATAAATGGATTAAAGAAATATTCATTCTTCATTGCAATTCGATGTATCTTTTCTTTGATCACACCTAGGTTAGCTGAGATCATAGCAAGAATATGGGTAATGGTTTGTGATGCTAGAAAAATTACGGTAGAAGCAACTGCCATGCGTCTATCATTTAATGGATGTTTCTCACCGAGTAGCCACTCTGTCCAACGTTTGACAGTAAAAAGCGTAGAATCTGTATCAGAAATTAAAGCCGCTCTTCTAATTGATTGTGGTAGGGTAGCCACTGATCCTGGAATATTAGGCGTTACAAAGAAAGCCCGAATAAATACTCTATGTTGCTCTAATACGGTATGGATATTTTTAGCGCATGTTACAATATGAGATCTTTCTAAATTACTAATTACTTTTTCTTTAGTCATGTCTGTTTCAAAAATATCTTTACCTCTAGAAACATCTGCTGAAATAGCACTCGAAAGTGCAACAATATCCGCATGATATTTACCAAGTTCTTCTAAAGAATTATCTATTTCTATTTCAGTTTTTTTACGTTCAGCTAAAGCTAAAATAAAACTAGAAATAAATTCTTTATTATAAACAGACAGATGAAATAAATCACCAACATAAGCAAAAGCTGCTCTTTGTATTTTTGTCAGTTTAGATAAATACTCTTTAATCGCAAACATTGCTTTATTATCTTCCCAATATAACTGAGTACTATATTTTACAATAGATAAACAATCATCAACTGTTGGATAATATAAATGATAATTTTCCATTGCAAATTCTATTGCTTCCATATTGGTTAAAGTACAAATACTAGAAATATTATTAATCACGATATGGGCATTATAATAATATCTATTCCCCATAACAATTTTTTCGTTATTGAGGTTTCCTAGGCCGCTAGTAATGCGACAAGTAGAAGTCAAGGCTGGATGACCTGATTTATTATAAAGTGGCGTAGAGGCTGATAGAAGCCCACCAGAGACAGCATTATTAGATCGTTTACGATTCTCTTGGTCTAGTTTTTTATCTAAAGCGAAAAATTTATTACCAGCTCGAATATGCCTATACATTTCTTTTTTATCTTTATTGCGAATATTAATATTGTTATCTTGAAAACTAGATAGGATAGACGGTTTTACTTTAGGATTTTCATAAACTGTAAATGTCGGAGAAATAATTCTTCTAAGTTGTACACATTCTTTAAGATACTCAGTAGCTTTCATTTTTACGACTTCACGATCACCATTATCTTTTGTTTTGGCTAATGTCATGACTGGGTCAACAATTTCAAAAATACCCCCAGTAGAAAATTTCTTTTTATAATATTTTTTAATCTCTTCGGGTGAATCACCTGTCATTGTCGATAAGTAAAATGTTAATTGTTTAAAATACTGTGAGACAACATTAATGTCTCTTTTATAAAAATCAACTGATAAACAAAATGGATTATTTTTATTATCTGTTATAAATGTTAATGTTTTATCTGATAATACCATCATTAATTCTCCATTATAAATTTTACTATAATAAAAGAAAATGTAAAATATTTTAATATACTCAATAGGAGAAGAGAGATATGTTTAGTCCAACGATAGGTGTGGTATATACATTTGAAACATATGCACCTGATATTCTAGGAACAATGCATAGCCGTTTAATTTGTATTGGTATTTTAAATTTTGATTTAGCAAACAGAGAAGCCGATGTATACGTGAAGCATCAGTCTGTATATCCTTTCTTACCAGATGGTAGTGTGAGAGATCCTAGAAGTATTCAGTATTTTCTATTTAAGAGTTCTACTGGAGAAAAAATAATCTTTGGACAAAACTGGGTTAAGGATGATTCAGTCGTCATTAACCAACTTACTACTGGTGTAGTTACGATTAACAATATTACTGTTGATCAAGAAAGCGTTATTCGTAATGCATTATTGACTAACGGTATTACAAATTTTACAATAGAATTTGTGTAGATTCTTACTCTACCTGCTTAAGCAGGTAGAGTAAGAAATCATTCATCTCGTTTAACCACATTGATAACTGCAAGAGCTTCTATTGTCTCTGGAGATAGTTCTATCTCCAGAAAATTCTCTATGTGATACACATACTCCAAATGGAGATTTAATACTATCTCTACTTTTTCTAAGTAACTTAATTTGTCAGTATAAAATTCTACTTCAATTCCATCATAATACTTATTCACTCTGATGGATAGATTACCAAATCGAAATGGGTATCGTATCCCACTTAGATTTTCATTATCTTCTATTGCAACATAAATACATTGGCTATGTTCTTCTAGCGCGTTATTTAATATATCTGTAATGAAATCAATGTTGATGATACCAATATCTTCTTCTTCTAATACTTTATCTATTTGGATTATTTCATATAGTAGTTCTACATAATCAATCTCAATACATGTTCCTAGTAACTTTGACAATAGTAGTTCTGATAATGCATCACGATAAAAACTTATAAATTTGTCTACATCAAATACATAACTTGATAAACGAAAAATGTCACTTAGCAAAGCAATTTCAGCTAAAAGACTAAATCGTAATAATTTTTTCTTCATGACTTATCCAGAGAAAAACTTTTTATATGCTCTACTTTCATTAGAACGAAGGATTGTTTTTGCTTTAGTCTCATATGCATGAAAAATAATATCTCGGTCACAAGGACTCACTCGTTGTTCTTTACAATCGATATTGAATAACGTATTAGCAATATTTTTAACATTATTTTCATAAATTGACATCATCCATGCTATTGCTCGATAGTCACCATGGCGATAAATTGTTAGGTGTGCACCAGTCACTAATTTTGGATCTGAAACTCCCTTTATCTTTAATTGTAAAATATATTGTTGTAAACCAAAAATTTTAAAATCAGTTGAATAAATATTCCATTTTCCATTTTTTGTAATATGCTCTTCAATGTGATTTTCAAGATCATATGCCACATAAAGCGTATTCAATTTTCTCATAACTTTAAACATGTTATCGTTAGACATAACACGCAGTTCTGTAATAATAATATTTTTTAATTCTTCTTTATTGACTGCGGAGAATTCTTCTATTGCTTCAGCAAAATGTAACATGATGTTTTGTTCATTATATATATTATCTTCTGTTATTTTTGCCCACTCTGATTCAAAAGTCAAAATCTCATTAACATACAGCCTAACAAGGATTAAACAGAAATTCATTTCTTTAATTTTAATATCAAAATTTTCATCTAGATAATCTTTTCGTACTGTCAGATTTAAATCTTTAAATAGATAAATTCTCATTTCATTAATAAGGGCTGATAATGGAATATGTAATATCTTATTAATTTTTTCTCTTTCTTGATTAATTTCTTTTTCTGTAAAGCAAAATGCTTTGTCATTTTCAATGCCTGGGAACTGTAGCATGATTGTCCTTTTATTTACTATATATTAGTAACACTATAATTTTTCAATAGAAAGATAAAAATAAAAAAGATGCTATACTCCTCCTGTTTAACAGGAGGAGTATAGTTTAGTGCGTTATCTTACAGTACAATATCATCGCCTTCGATATCAAACGAGTATTGTTGATCATCGACGCTTGCTTTTTTGTTATTCTCGATTCGTTTCTTTTCTTTTTCGAGAGTATTTTTCATACCTTCATACATTGTTGCATATTCAATTTTACTGATAATAAAATGCGTATCAGGAATACCTTCCCGATTTGACAGCGAGCTATCATATACACCAAATGCAGAGTATTCTGGAACAAAATCAAACGATGGCTCTTTCATCGTCGACGCTAGTGTGATCGTAGTAATTACGCCTTTGATCTCTGCCGGGATAGTGTCTTTCACCACAGTGATAATAGCTGGGCCAGGTGACTGGTCTGTTACCTTATCCCAATTCATAAAGTTATAAATATCAGAACCATCCAACCCATAATTATTCATATTGACCAACGTATCAAGTGCAGATACAATAAAGTCAACAATCAAATCTGCTTTAGCCACATCAGAATTATCTACCACAAACATCGGGACGCAACGACCCTTATTCATGTTCATATACGACTTGTGGGTGTTTACCGTGTTATCCATGGTCTTGAGTGACCCAGTATTATTGGTGATAATAATAAAGCAAATCTTACCTGCTTCTTTAATTGCTTGAGCGATGTGCGGAGCAAATACTGAGCCAGAACCACCACCACCAGAAGAGATGACAATATTGTATTGCTTCGGTGGGTATTGATCCAACAAAGCCGGCACATGTTTCTTAATCTGCTCTGCATTTTTTGCACGCAGTTTACCAGAACCGTCATACTCAGAATGAAGCTTAGGCAAGATAAATACATTAGGAAATTGATCTTTCGAGATGTTGCTGTCACTGGTGTCGGCCACCAAAATGTTTGCCCCGTTCTTGCAGGAGCTGATAGAAGCTGCAATACGAGCTGCTGCTGCAGCACCGGTACCACCACAAGCATAGACTTGGAAAGACATGGGTATTCCTTTTGAAAAAGATTTTATGGGACCAATTCCCATAATAGTAATATATCAGTATAATCTAAATGATTAATGATTAAGGAGATTTTTCTATGCACATGAATGTCTGGGATTATTGTATTAATAAAGTTAGAGCAGAAATACCTAATGAAATTTTAACACAAGTGTTTTCTGTTAAAAATAATACTTTTGATAATGGGCCAGGTATTGTTAGTATTGATGAACGAATTAAACAATTAGTGTTTTATAATCAAATGTTAGTCGATTACCAGTTGATTGGTAGTACTGAGATTACCATTGCTGTTGATTCTCGGTATATGGAAACACCATATACCGATGATAGAATTTATCCATATATACAAGTCTATCGTATTCCTACTGCGGTAACACAAAATAAAATAATTGTAACTGTAAAGAATTTTACTATCGGGAGTCCATGGACACCGACTATGCCATTCGGTAGTATGAATTACGAGCCTTCTGCTTTAGCTAGATCATCTAAAGCGTTACTGGAGTCACATGGTACTATACCAATATCAAAAACGGCATATACCGAACTTGTAGGGCCAAATACGATATTATTAAGAAGTATTAATATCATGCCTGTTGTTAGTTATTTTGTCGTAATACTCGCAGCAGATGATCAATTGTCTAATATCACCGCACCCAATATGGACATGATTTCTGAGCATGCTATTCTAGGAGTTAAAAGATATATTTACGTTAATAGAATTATTGCCATGGGTAATGCTGAAATTAGAGGTGGTTATGATCTTGGTGTTTTTAAATCTACTATCGGAGAATATTCTGATGCAAGTGAATTGTATAAAACTATGCTAAAAGAAAAAATAAAAAAGATATTCTTCATGAATGATAGAACCCGATTTGCTAATCATTTAAGAAGTATGATTATCCCAAAACAATAATGCTTAAGACACAGGGCTAAGCCCTGTGTCTTAAGCAAGTCGTATATGTAAAAAAAAAAAGAAAAAAAATCACCATACCGAAGCATGGTGATTTTAATTACACTCCACCTAATTAGTGCAGGGGGGGGAATCCGGGCATATCTTTGTAATACTCAGCCTGATTTCTCACGGACTGAGCTGTGAGTTTGGAGTCACGAATAATCGTGTTCCACAACTTCCAGCCATAGCGGACCCGGTGGATAGAATCGTAGAGCCACATTTTGGGACCTTCACCCCCAGACTCATGTACTGCTACCTTGCGCAGCATTACCAGGGTGAGGTCTTGCATGAAACCGGGTGACTTCGGGCGAATGCCCTTGTGCCATACGTAATACATTGCCACCTCCGTGGCGCTCATGATCCGGAAAATCTCTTCTCCGAATTCCAACTTGAGGACATGCTCCTCGCTTAGATTGGTAGATGATACCCACATGGCACCAGGCGCCATGTGGGAACTCGTGACCCACATGTGGGTCTTTGTCACACCTTCAATTGGCACCGTTGGTACCGGATCCTTCCAGCCTTGAATATACGCAACAACAGCGTTGCGCACGGTATCGACAGCGGTGTAATACAGATCGTCGTCCTTAACGACCTTACAAGTACTTTTGCCCATGATATTAACCCTTATATTTGATTATCGATACGATACTTGGAGGGGGCCGGATGTCCCCTCCACTTTAGCTAGAGTGGTCTTCACGTGAGTCGTGAATCCATCCTTCCAACGGGACTGAGTAATAAGCCAAGTCCCGTTTTGATTCTCAGCTTGCAACTTTTCGATTGCAAGTTGAATAAGTTTACTCGACATAAGACACCTCGAATTTCTTTTGCAGATAGGTGTGGAAATCTTGCCGGAAGGCGGCTAACTCGGCGTTAACCCAAAGAACCTTTTCGTCTGCCTCGAGTTCACTCCAGGTCTTATTCTGCATGAAGTGGGCGATTTCTACACCCAACATCTTGATTACCTTAGAACAACGAATCTCCGCCGAAGACTCTAAGTCAAAGTCATTAGCAATAATAAAATCGGCTGGCATGGGGCGGCGGAGATTAAATTCCGACTGTACCCAGCTCTTGTGCGCTTGAACATATTGCATGTACTGTACGGTCAGTGCGTACAGATCAATGAATGCCTTGTTCTCAGAGGAATCAATCGCAGTGGCTTGTTGTGACATAATAAACCTTTATAAAAAAATATGAGCGATAGTACTCATGGGGGTTATATCTTATTGAAATTAAATAGAAATGGAAAAGAAAAAAAGAAATATTATCTACCACTCACTACCCAAAAGGTAGTGAGTGGTAGCATGCTTTACAGTTTATTAATCAAAATATCAGACAACTTGTATTCTTCTTTATCCGGAATGATTGCATACAGCAGATCACCATATGGTACTCGGTTAGCTGAGTAATATTCAATATCTGAATAGTTAAAATAATCTTGTCCTTTAGTTGTGCCTCGAATGACAAAAATATAAGGTACCTCTAGAAGATCCTCTTGTTTTTCAATAAAGGCGGCAGTTTGTTTAGATAATGATTTGATAATGTTTTTTAGCAAAGAACCCCACACATCTTTGTCGCAAATAAACTCAGTAGCTTTTTTAAGCATATCACGAGGTGTGGTACGTGGGATGAATGTATCTGAATCATCCCACACTCGCCGTGACCCTTTAATAAGAAGTTCTTCATAAGAGAATGGCTTAAATTTATTGTTATTTTCACAATACCCAAGCGTCGATTTAACATCTGATGACGCTGAGTCAATCCGATTATTAAGTGCACTAAGAAATTCTTTATCGAATACCATCTCGAGACCAACGCCTTTATCAATTTTCTTTTTATAATCGCCGCGCGCATTAAAAAATATAATCAGCATTTGTCTGGTAATGATATCGCTGACATTTTTCATGATTAGATCAAACATGTCATCTGTAACTCGATATTCCTGGAATTCATTTCCCGCATATGACCTAAAAAGATGATAGATGAGATGATTCATATTGCTGGTGTAAATAGCTTCTTCACGTAGATTGTTAAGCGTAGAATAAAGACTATAACGTTTAAATTGTGGGCCTGTGTTAGGAGTAGCTTGATAACCAATAGGAATCTCTTTGTAGTTAAATGGGGCATTGAATCTACGATAGTGCTTTATGCACATATTGTAACTTTTTTTGTTTTCGTTTTTGTTGGGCATTGTATTGAATTCAATCACTGTTGTCGTGCTCTGGGTCGAGTTAGGCACGACAAACGTGTTAGTTTTGGTGTCTAATAGCTGATGAGATGCATGCGTAGCTGCATCAATTGGATCTGTTAGATAAGTAGAATTTTTAATAAGTGGATTCTTATCTTCGATTATACCGTAAACCTTATCAAAGTTATATTCAGTAAAGAATGTAGGCTCATATGCCTGGGATAGGTGCGTATATACAATATTATTTTTGAGAAGTTGTATTAATGGCGTATTAATCAAATTACGATATGATTTGCCCTCTAAGGCATTTTTGTAGCCAGGGTCTTGATGGAATGCTCCGGCTGGAGTAGCAGGGATAGTATTTTCATCAATAAATTTTTGAATTTCTATTTCTTCTTTTGAAGGCTCATACTTTTTCTGAATTGGTTCGGTCATGGGGCAGCTCCTCTTCTGTAAGATAAGTATCAAATTCATTAATAAATTCAAAAGTATCAACATTGAGATCTGTGATGTTTTTGAACACAATCACTTTATCGGCAACATTACGTTGTGCCTTTTCTTTTGTATCTGGAACGATATTTGAGAAAGGGATAATTTGAATATTTTCATTAGGAACAAGATGGTTATTAATATTGTCAGTATAGAAAATATACCGTTTGGTTTCTTGCATAAAAATGTTATCGAAGATAAATTTAAATACTGGATAGATCTTATTTAAATATTCTTGTTCTTCTGGTTTATACTTATCTCGATCAATAACGATAAATAGATTTTCACGAGTAGTATATTCCGCTAAACACTCATCGTTAAAATTTCCTTTTCGTGCAATAATCCATTCTAATGCACGCTTAAACGACAGAAGAGAGGCATCTTGTAGTGCTAAAGTATTTGACGGTGTTTTAATATTTGAAATTAAGTAATGTGAATTTGCACTTGAGAGGGATGATAAAATACCATAAAAAACAGATAAATTAATTTTAGAATTAATTTTATTTTGGAATGCTAAATGGATAGGATTATCTTGATCTGAGGATAAAGGAAGAAAATCTAACCATGACATATGCGTCTGGATGGAACCTAAATCCGGCTCAATAACAGAAAATTTCTTCTCCACTGTTTCGTTTTCTGGGTCTCTAAATACGTAAGTTAATAGTTTTTCCACAATCGTTTTAGTCCCTGAATTTATCTCAATATGCGTAGGTCGCTTAGTGAGTTCAGCATAATGAACTTTGCGTGTATGATTGATTGTAGTTGTTGGGTAAAAGTGTGCTAGATTTGAGGTTAAAATAAAATCATCAAGTGGGCTATCAGTATAATTATTGACAGTATTTTCTTCTTCTAATTTAAATGTTTGTTGATTTGAAAACGAATAAACATCTGGCTTAATAGGGTGTAAATCTGTAGAACGATGAATAGTCATATGGGGAGTGGTAGGGGAGATCTTTTTGAATGAGAAGGGTGGATC
>RRZU012194722.1_pt1 | contig 16757 bp, 11 predicted proteins | sample 2165561 | NCBI WGS metagenome assembly RRZU01 (sample SAMN10456909, study PRJNA506462) | wastewater metagenome | isolation source: wastewater sludge | place: USA: Moscow, Idaho
TGGGTCAGTTCCCAAATCAAAAACGATTTGGATGGAACATTCTCCGTCGTTTCCGGCGTCGGAGGTCATATATTTCATTCCCGGAACACCGTTTAGTCCACGTTCCAAAGGAATTACAACAGATTTAATCAGCAATTCGTTATTAGCTCCAGGATATTCCGCCGTGATGTTCACTTTTGGCGGAGAAATAGCCGGGAATTGTGTGATAGGAAGTTTTACCAAAGATAAGATTCCCATAAATACGATAATCAAAGAGATTACGATAGACAGAACTGGTCTGCGAATGAATTTCTTAAACATAAAGAATTATTTTTTTAGATAATAGATGAGAGACGAATAGATTATAGATAAAGAATCAAGAGGCTTCGACAAGCTCAGCCCGACAATGTTTATCATTTATCAATCATCATTTATCACTTATGTAATTAGTTGGCTTGTAATTTTAATGAGCTCAGGACTTTTTTCGGATCTTGGAATTTGGTTTCCACTTTCTGGTCGTCTTTCACTTTTTGAACACCTTCTAACAGAATTTTATCTCCAACATCAAGACCTTCTGAAACTACGTAAATATCAGGTAATTCATAAGAAACCTTGATATTTTTAGACCTTGCAACACCGTCTTTTCCAACTACGAAAACATATTTCTGATCTTGGATTTCGTAAGTCGCTTTTTGAGGAATGATCAAAGCATTTTTAAGAGGAAGCGTCATTTGGATTTTTCCAGTTTCTCCGTTTCTCAATAATTGATTTGAATTTGGGAACTTGGCTCGGAAAGCGATATTTCCAGTTTCATTATCAAATTCACCTTCAATGGTTTGAATCGTTCCTTTGTTTGGGAAAACTTCTCCATTAGCCATAATTAGCGAAACTTGATTGTTTTCTCTTTCAGCGGAATGCGTCTGATAATTAAGATATTCGGGTTCGGAAACATTGAAGTAGGCGAAGATTCCACCATTATCAGAAAGGCTTGTCAACAGATCGCCTTCGTCAACCAAGCTTCCTAATTTAAGAGGAAGACGGTCGATAATTCCTGAGAAAGGTGCTCTAATTGTAGTGAATGATAAATGGGTTTGTGCTAAGTTCAATTCAGCTTTTGCAGCATCCAATTTGGCTTTTGCCATTCTTTTTTCGTTAATAGAAACCACGTTGCTTTTTGCCAAAGTACTTGCATTCTGTAATTCAATTTCAGCCTGTGCTACTTCTGCTTTAGCTTTCAAAACATCAGCCTGATAAAGTTGTGGCATAATTCTGAACAAAACTTGTCCGGCTTGTACGTGCTGACCTTCGTCAACATATATTTTTTCAAGGAATCCTTTTTCCAGAGCTCGGATCTCTATGTTTCTTTCGGATCGTATCTGGGAAACAAATTCTTTGTTGATCACCGTGTCCATTTTTACAGGAGAAGTGACTGGATAAACAACAGTTTCTTCTTTTTCTTCTTTCTTGCCTTTGCAGCTTGTAATCATCAATAATGTGCTGAAAATAAGAGCTAATGTGACTCTCTTGTTCATAATCTTATATTTTTTTAGTGGAATTAACAAACCTTGTGGTTGCATTTTAAATAAGTTTTATTTTTTTAATTGAATTTTGAATGAATAATCTATTAGAAATTGAATTTTAGAATTAAAATCACAATTAATGATTACTCAAAATGTTAAATAGGGAAATTTTCAAAAACAACAGAGAATGTTACCACTTTGGAATAAGGGTAATCTAGTTTTTGAAAAATTGAATTTTAAATACGAATTGTACGCAGCAGAATAAATCTTTTGACCGAAGAAAGAATAAGTTCCGGTACGTGAAATGCTTGTGTTCTGCGTCTGAAAAATAAGTGTAGAAGATAACCAAACCCGAATGTCGCTATAATTGCAACAAAATTAAGAGCTTCGGAAAAGTTTAAATTGCTTTCTTCGGGAGAATCTAAAGAATCATTAATTTGTTGAAATGATGTTTTCTCTAATGAATGATTTTTATGATGTTTTTTAGCAAAAGGAAGAATTTGCAACGATACATTTTGAGTTCCAAAATCTTGTTGGAAATCAAGGGTTTGTTTGTTCTCTGCTGTAAATAACAGAAATACAAACATTAGAATATATACGATTGCGTTTTTCATTTTGATACTGCAAATTTACATCACATAATTGTTAAAATAATCTTAAAGCCTCATTTTTAAGGCATTTTTAAGGTCTGCGATTCAGATTTGTGATTTTTGAACTCGTCTTTTTTTATTAATTTTAAGCATTCAAAAAAAATAATAGATGCCACTCTATAAAGATCTTTCTGATGATGTTACTAAAATTCTGATTTGGGAATTTGATGAAAATGAAGAATTGGATTCTGATCTTTTACTGGAACCAGAAAATCAAGCTAAAATTCTTGGCTATCATCCGAACAAAATCTCGGAGTTTTTGATGGTTAGGAAAATGCTGAAAGTATTACTCCCTAATCACAAAATTCTTTATAGAGACAATGGTGAACCTTATCTTTTTCCGCAGGATCATCACATTTCTATCAGTCATTCTTATCCGTTGGCGGCTTTAGCCATTTCTAAAAAGCGAGTGGGAATAGACCTGGAAAAACGTAAAGAAAAAATCAAGAACATTCGACACAAATTTATTCTTCACGAAGAGGTTTATATTGATAATTCTGAGGAAGTTGATTTTTTAACGGCAATCTGGTGTGTGAAAGAAGCGCTTTATAAAATCCATCACAGCAAACATTGGTCTTTGAAAAAGCATTATGATGTTTTGCCTTTTGAATTGAAAGAAGAATTCACAGTAAAAAGCAGAGTTTATGATTTGGAGAATGAAGATTTTTACACAGCCAAAATCAATTTCTTCGATAATTATTGTTTCGCAGTTGTGGATTGATGAATCAAATATTCTTCAATAATTTTCCGCTGATCTTTTGCAACATCATAGATCAATTCTAGTAATTCTTTGATGTTTTTTATTTCTGTCAAATGGCTGATGCCAAATTTTCGTTCGTCAGAAATCGCCTGATTTTCCAATTCGGCTTTTCTTTTTTCTAACAAATCAAACACCTGATCTTCTGGTTTTATGTGACTTTCGGAACGTATTTGTTCATCCAGATCTTGTTGATAGAGTAGGGATGATGTTCGTAATAATTCTGCAGAGATTTTGATTTTCCAATTTTGAAAATCGATTTCGGGAAACTCGTGACCAGATTTGGCGTATTGGGAAAGCGATGCTGTGTAAGCTGTAATCAAATGTGTTGTGGTCACAAACTGGTGAACGGTTTCTAGCTTTCTTTGCTGATTTTTGGGGTCAGAAATCATCCTTTGAAAATTATCGGAAAGATTTGCAAGGTTGATAATGGCACTCTTTCTTTTCAGACGAAAATCTTCATCATTCAAATCCTTTTTCAGAAAATGATCCATCACCAGACAGAAATAATCCAGGTTGCTTTTGGAGGATTTTTTCATCAAATCCAGATTCTGAGTATGTTCCCAAACCGGTAAAACGAAATAAGCCACTAAAAATGTAATGACGCCGCCAATGATGGTATCAAGAAGCCTATCTTTGAAAATCAGATTAACATTTCCCGGGTTCAGAAAGTTGAATGACAGAAATATATAAATCGTCATAAATAAAACGGCCCAGGAATAACTGGATTTCAACAGACTGAAACATAAAATCATACTTAAGAGTAGGATTACTAGCAAGGCCGTTGGTTCCTGGATAAAATATAATAGAATGTAAGCTATTACTGCGCCGGCTGCAGTACCGTATAGCCGGAGAAGATTTCTGTGTTTCGTAGTGGCGTAAGCTGGTTTTAGAATGGCAATAATGGTAATAAGTATCCAATAAGAATGACCTATTCCGAGGATTGAAAAGCGCGATACAATGTAGCCAAGAAGCAAGGCAACCGTCACTCTCACTGCATGACGAAAGTGACTGGAGTCTAAAGAAAAATTGGAAAGGAACACTTTTCGGTTCAGCTTTTCTTCTTTTGGGAGAAATTTGGAATAGTCCAATCCTGTGGAAAGACTCTTGGCGAGTTTCTGATCCTGAGAATTAACTTTAAAGATTGTTTTGACTTCATCGGTGATTTCGGTAATCCTCATCAGGATCTGGCGCATCATCATAAAGTCTTCTAATGTATCCGGAGAAAATTTCTTTGCTCGGTAATCAAAAAATTCATCGTAAATGTTCTTCAGCTCTTCGTCAAAATTAGTAATCTGCCTGAATTCCGAACCGCTCTGAAGAGAAATGCCCAAATTGGTAATCTCATCTGCCATAAGAAGTAGAAAATAATAGATTTTCTGAAGTAATGCGGAATCACCGAAGACAAGATTCATCCTTTTATAATCATTTTCAGAAGTCAGAAGCTTATCATATAGATCAATAGAGTTAAGAAACATTAGCATCAGAATCCTGCTTTGTGTTGTAGATTCATTGACGATCTGCCTTGTTTTAAAGACAATTTCCCTGGTGTCTTCCTGATGATTTTTTATTTTGATTTGCTGAGAAATAAGCTGATTAAGCAAAGCATCATAATCAGGATTTTTAGAATAATATTTTGCTTTGATCCTGAGATAATCTGCTAGTTCCAGATAATTCTCACCAACAACCTGACTTGCCAGTTTGTAAGGCTGTAGCCTAGTGACAATCATAAATACTACAAAAAACCACAGACAACCGAGGAAAAATATAAATGAACTTTTGAAGATATCATTTCCGGTGAGATGTCCGTCTATAAAAATACTCAGAACGACTAATGCAATGGAACCGAATACCGCGAGCCTGAGACCATAGACACCGATCATAGAAAAGAAAAACCCGAAAATGATAATTTCTAAATAAACAGCCAACGGAAAATCTTTTACGAGGCTTGCAATAAGCGCAATTAGAAAAAAGGTGACCACAGAAATAAGGAGTGTATTTCTTCTCCTGATAAAAGGTCCGGGCTGATCGGTCAAACCAACGAAACTGGTTCCGAGTGGGAATAGGAAAAACTCTTTCAGCAAGCCAAGCTGTGCCAGAATAATACTGGGAATCACAATAGCCAGAGCAATCCTGGCTCCAGAATAGATATATTGGCTGGTTAAGAATTTTTTGAGTTCGGAACTGTAGTTCATAGTACAAATTTAGAAATAAAAACGCCTCTTCCGAAAAGAGGCGTTTTAAAATATAGTTAATAAATCAAATGTTAATAATCTGTAGCGTTATAAGTCTCACTTCCGATGTTCCAAGTTAAGCCAAATCTCAACGTATTGTCAAGTGCTGTATTGATCTTTGAAGTATTAATAAGATATGAAAGATCCAGACCAAAAGATGCATATTTGAATCCTACACCCACAGTGGCATATTGTCTCGCACCCTGCTCAGGAGATTCTGCAAAGTACCCCGTTCTAATAGCAAATGTGTCATCATAAGAATATTCTGCCGCCCCACTGAACATAATACTTTTTTTGTTACTGAATGATTTGCCGATACCTTCAATGGGACCCACATTTGGAATTAACTGTGTATCACTATCTGGTGCTGGAACTAGGATTTTAGACGCTTCACCACTAAGGCTGAAACGGTTCATGTCATCAATCAACAAATCGTAACCGATACCTAACCTTGCCATAGTCGGAAGGTAAGATCTGGAGTTTTCATCGCCTGTATAATCTAGTTTCGGACCGATATTCTGTACTGCCCAACCGGCTTTCACACGGCCTTCGTAACCACTGATGCTCTCATGTTTTGGAGACATAAAATATCCAGATACATCTACTGCAAAAGTATTGGCTGCTTTGAAGTTACTGTCTGAATTAAAACTCCCGAAATCTGAACGGATAAATCTACCAGTTACTGCCATAGAGTAGGTGTCTGATAATTTTAAACCATAAGCAAGATCTATAGAGAATTCATTAGGTTTTACGGTACCATTGTCTATAATTGTTCCGGCTTTTATATCTGTCAGTGAAACTTCGCCCATATTGAAATAATATAAACTCGCACTTAGAGTAGATCGCTCATCATCTCCCAAAAATGTATAGAAAGATCCGTATAATAGGAAAACATCGTTTGTAAGCTTACTCATATATGGTGTGTAGTTAACTCCAACTCCCGAAGATACTTTTGCAAAAGGATATTTTGCGGCATTCCAGAATTGAGAAAAAACATCTGTAGACGTCACCACACCCTGATCTCCCATCCCGCCAGCTCTAGCGTCTGGAGATATTCTAAGGAACGGGGCACCTGTTAAAACAGTATTGTTACTCTGAGAGAAAGCAAAAGCACTAACGCCAATTCCTAATCCTAAAAATAATTTTGTTAAATTCATTTTTTTTCTTTTAAGGTAAAGTTTACCATTATGTTTATTTTTTATTTTAATAAAACCATTTTCTCAACTGCAGTAGCACCACCTGAACACTTTTCCTGGTTTTGACTTCTTGCAAATATCTTAAAAATATATGTGCCTTTTGCTACTGTATCTCCAAAATCATCTTTTCCGTCCCATTCAATTGCCTGTCTTGGTGTTCTGAAACCCTGAAGGAAATTTTCCGCAGCCACAGTTGTTGATAATGTTCTTACTATTTTACCAGTAATCGTATAGATCTGAACATTAACGTCCAAAACATCATCGCAATTGTGTTCAAACTGGATATATGTTTTATTTGTAAAAGGATTTGGCCAGTTCAAAAGTCTATTAACTATCAATTTTTTTTCTGATTCGTCTTTTACTACAAAATTTAACGTAGAGGTTGTAGAATTATTGTTGATATCCCAAACTTTAAAAGTCAACTGATGTTCGCCAGGTGTCAGATTTCTGAAAGGGAAGGTTACAGAACCTTTTTGGTAATCATTTAGTTCAGAAGCGCAACCGTTTCCATCACCTGAAGAAAAATAATCATTGATAACTGTCGTGTTTATAACTTCACCATCCAGAATAAATGTTAAATCGTGGCCAATTCCTGCTCCCGTAGAATTAATTCCCATATTATCTCGCACGCAGGCAAGAAGCATTGGATTTTGATCTGTGATGCCTCCGTTAGCAAAATTTGTGTTGTTCATATAAAGATTAACGACTGGTGGCTCCGTATCATTAATGCCATCAGGATTAATACCTCCCACTGTATATTGTTGATTGGCGAAAACGTCATAAGCATTTGTTTTCGCATCGATGAAGTTTTCTGCATAACCAAGAATTCTACCACTTCCAACAGTATAGTTGATATCTTTTGGGACATAAAACTCTACGGTATATATTCCGTTTTCAACCTTTCCAGACGCTTTTACGATGGCACTTGGCTCCTCGGTATATTTCATCTTGTCGTTCATTTCGGCAGCATTATCATTATTCAATGTTGTTTTCTCAATTTTCTTATCAAAAATATTAATAACAACACGCCCATTGAACGTATTATCTGTTGTAGTGCCATCAGCTTTTAATACACGACCCGTAATTTTTACGAAATCTAATGCTCTTATCTGGTTAGGCACAGGTGTCTGTATGTTGTCAATTGCTAATTGTCTTTTTGGTCTGCTTATTTTCATTGCAGGATCACCTAAAAAGTTGACCCGAAGGTGATCTGGAACTGCAGCTACTTTATATTTTAAATTATACTGAACTTTTGCAGCCAGATGCGCATCACCTAGTCTTACAAAATCATCTCCGACAAGTTGGAATAATTTATCAGTAAATATTGGCGTGAGTTTTCTTCCATAATCTACAGAAATAGCTCTGCTGGAAGTGATCATTGTAGAAGCGCCACCAGTTTTAAGTTTTATCATCTGCTCACCGGCAGAATTGGTGCTGGGTTCATCCCATAACGTAAATTCGCAGGTAATGGTGGACACCAATGGGAATCTGCTGTAAACTGCGGAGTAATTATTAAACCCTTGTATTTCTGTTGATGATAGGATTCTTTCCTGAGCCCAGCCGTTTATACCTCCATGACCAAAATAAAATAAATATAAACTGTTGCCAACATCATTTGTAATCGCTTGGTTTACTTGTGGATATCTCTGTCCGCCGGCACTGGTAACAGCAGGAAAAGCATCGAGGTATAATTTTCTAATATTATATTCTGGTCTATTTGTACTTGTGAAATTTTGATTAATAGCATTCTCTATAAGATAATGAAACGGGGGTTTTATATTATCTGGGCCACTGCCGTCAAAGTCATCATCGGCAACGAAATCCATTTTCATACGCCATTCTCCAAATGGGTTGGACTGGCCTGGTAATGCATTATAATACGCTAGCGTCTTATCAATCAATAATTTTGCTTCCTGCGGACTGTCTGCCGGTAATCTTCCAATTGGTAAATCTGGAAGCATATTTGTAATATATTTTGAAGTCTGCGGATATTTTGTCATTACGAAATAGTCATCCGTTACATAAGATGACTTTACATCTGAGCTAAACTCACTTTGGTAACTTGGAATGATGTCTGTATTATTAGCAATTCGGTTTTTGAAATCATAAGAGGTATCTCCTAAAAGGAAAACGTATTTCAAAGAACCTGCAGGTGTATTTAGTTTCGTAATAAAATCTCGGATGGCAGTGATGTCTTTACTTCCGCTACTGAATTCGTTGTAGATTTTATTAATGTCAACAACCTGAACATTAAATCCGTTTTTTGAGCGGTGGTATGTGGCAAGTCTTTCAGCTTGTGTTAGATAACTCGGTTGCGCAATCATTAGATAATCAACGTTTTTTAAGGAAGAAAGATCCTGATTCTCGATGATTCCTACAAAGTTAGGTTCGAAAGCTGCAGAACTTTTGAAAGCTGTAAATTCGTTGTTGAAAAATTCACTATCCGCAGTATAGCCAAAATTGAATACCGTATTCTGTCCACTTTTATTCGTGATTTTTTTTACATTCGTAATATCAGAAACATCCCATATCTGTTCCAGATCAGAAGTATTTTTAACAGAAAAACCATAAACTGCACCAGATCCTGTCGCAATGTCAAAATCTCTAAAGTTCATCTGTGAGCCATTGAAATTAAGATCTTGCTTATATTGTACCTCTGCATAATCAAAATAAAAGGACGCATTTGGATTGGCGCTATTATTTGTGGTGTAGGAAAATTTTATGCTTGTTCCACTCTGGTTTAATAGTGCGGTTTCATAAGACAGTGGAACATAACTTTCAGCATTTGCAGAAAGTTCTCCATTGTATTTCTCTCCATTGACGTCAATAGAGATTTTTGCAGATTGCGCATTGAAAGCTACTACCTGTGTTTTGATCCGTATGATATCATCAGCATCCAGTGGAGATCTTGTGTTGAAAATAACATCTTTATTACCTGCGATTACATCTCCTGTCCACGTTCTACCTAATTTCGAAAGGTTAAATTTTTCTTCATTGATATATTGATAATCGTCATATCGGGTTATAAGTTCCGTTGGAAGAGTGCTATCTACAGTTTGTATTCTTTTTCCGGGTCCTATATCGAAATTGATGAAATAGTAAGCATAATCTTCATAAATATTGACAACGTTATTAGACGTGTCATTTCTGTATTCGGTTCTTTTCTTTCCTGCACCATTGTTTAGATTAAACAGATTATAGCCATTCGGACCCTGAGCATAAAAAATAGCAAAATCACTATCGTTCCAAACACCATCATCCTCACCAATTACTTGTATGGCGTTTTCCTGAAGCGCATTATAACGCATATCATTATTGTATTCAGGAAGCATTAATCCACCATTTCCATAGATTCTGAAGTTTTTGGGATTAACGCTGCTAGGATTGATGCCGTTTTGCTGTAAAAATTGTCTTGTGATTTTAAAAACTCCAGATTTATCGACCTTTATTTTGTAAAAAGTGCCGGATTTCAAAGGGTTTTCGCTTGTACCGTATCTATTGCTTCCTCTGTTGACAGGAATAGTTTTGTTCGTTTGATTAATGACAAATGAAACCAGTCTGTATATCTTGTTCTTTTCTGATTTTACAGCTTCTACTTTAATTCTTGCCGCTTGTTTTCTTTCAGTCTCATCAAAATAATAGTCGATGTAATATTTAAAGGATGAGGAGATTGAATTAATTTTAAGTCCATAAACTTCCTTTGTAGGGATTTCTTGCCATTGTGCCTGATCAATATTTATAATATTATCTGTTTTAATTTTAATATTGGCATACAGCGAGTTAGCATCTATTTGAAAACCATTATTACTGAAAGAAGGATAAATTATTTTTTCCGTACCATAGTCCATCTCAGTTGTAGATCCCCATTCCAGATTAATCTTTTGGGCACAATATAATGCAGTAAACAGCGTAAAGGCTAAGAGGTAAAATTTAAATTTCATCAACTGGACTAATTTTTAGGGTTACAAAATAAACGATTTTTTTAAAAAAATGATATATAATAAAAATAATTTAATTGCGTTCTATCAAAAAAAGATAAACAATATTTGATTAATTAAAGAATTTGCTTTTTCTTTGTACTTTGAAAATTTCTATATCAGATTATGAAAAAAATAAGGTTGTTTTCGATAATTACTTTTAGCAGTACACTACTTTTAATAAGCTGCGGTGGAGGTGGTAACACTAAAAAAGGCGGCGGAACAAAAGGTTTTGTAAGTAAAACCGGCTGGAAGCCTAACGAAAAAGATGGTTGGTTCTTCTCTGGTAAACAACAAAAGCCTAAAGCATGGCCAGGAATGGTTTATGTAGAAGGTGGTACTTTTACGATGGGTTTAGTAGAAGACGATGTAATGCATGACTGGAACAATACCCCAAGAAGAATGCAGGTAAGCTCTTTTTTTATAGGAGATACCGAAATCACTAACTCTGAATATAGAGAATACACAACGTGGCTCAAGTTTGTTTTCCCATCTACAGAACCAGGTTTCAAACATATCTATTCAGGCGCTTTACCAGATACACTGGTTTGGAATAACAAACTATCTCGTAATGACTACGCAGAAACTTATTTTAGATCGCCCGAATATGATTATTACCCTGTAGTGGGTGTATCTTGGTTGCAGGCAACTAAATATTGTGACTGGCTTACCGAAAGAGCAAACGAAAGAGCACTAATGAAACAAGGTGTTATTTCTAAAGATATCTATTCTGGTGATAAGGCAGCAACTGCAGGTGCCACATTTAACATGGATAAGTTTAAATCCAACGATGCCGAGCTGGATGCTTATGTAGATAAGGAAAAACTAAAGAAAAGAAGTGGTATAAAAACAAGCAACGAACGTATTGCTGCTGCAAACAGAAATAGTTCTTCCGGAATTGTAGAAAAATTCAGACTTCCTACAGAAGTAGAATGGGAATTTGCTGCTCTTGGTCTTCAGAAGAAAAGAGAATATAATAATTACCTAGGTAAGGCTCCGGAAATAAAAAATCTGAAGGGAACCAAAGGTAAATACAGAGGGATGTACCTTGAGAATTTCAAAATGGGACGAGGTGATTATTCCGGTGTTGCCGGTTGGAAGAACGATGGATCACCAACTACTGCCGATGTTAAGCAGTACCCATCCAACGATCTTGGAATCTATGGTATGTACGGAAACGTTGCAGAATGGGTTGCAGATATTTACAGACCAATCATAGATGAAGAATTTAGTGATTTCAACTATTTCAGAGGTAATAAAACTGTTCAGACAGTTACCAATGAAGATGGTACAACTAAAAAAATTACTAATGAAGATATAAAATATGACACTTTAGCAGATGGTCGTCTGGTGTACAAAGGTCTTCCGGGTGAGTTTGAAAGAAAAGTGATTGCAGATAATGGAAATTACCGAGATGGAGATTATCAGTCTTCATTAGATTCTGGAGGTACAGCCCCTAGTGACAGTACAGATTACAATATGTACAATTCTGTTAAACCTAAATTTATTGTCAATAAAAATGGTAGCGTTGTAATACAGAAGGATAAGAACAAACCCACAACACAGATCAACGATTTTGTTAGAGTGGTAAAAGGAGGTTCTTGGTTAGATTCTGCATATTGGCTAGATCCGGGTCAGAGAAGATATAAAAATCAGGCAAAAGGATATGGTTGGATTGGCTTCAGGGTTGCTCAGGATGCCAAGAACACAAAAACTCGCCGTACGAAAAGATAATTTTTCAACCATCATAAAACTTAAAACAGTAGATTTTTTCTACTGTTTTTTTTGTTTTAATACAAATTCATTTAATACTTTTGAAGAATGAACATTAAGGATTTTTATCAGATATTTTTGCAGAGTTCCAATACGGTTATAGATAGCAGAAAAGTACAAAGGGGAAGTGTGTTTTTTGCATTTTCCGGCGATACTTTTAACGCAGCAGAAAAATCTTCTGAAGCTTTAGAAAATGGTGCCATAGCTGTTATCGTAGAAGATGAAAACTATAATTTTCCGAAAAAAAACATCTTTTATGTACCATCAGTTCTGGATTTTTTACAACAGTTGGCTGTTTATCACAGAGATCAATTAAAAATTCCGTTTATAGGACTCACTGGAAGCAATGGAAAGACAACCACAAAAGAATTGATCAGCATAGTTTTGTCCAAAAAATTCAATGTTCAATTCACTTTCGGAAATCTTAACAATCACATTGGTGTTCCGCTAACCATTCTTTCCATCAGAAATTCACATCAGATTGCAGTGGTAGAAATGGGCGCCAATCACCAGAAGGAAATAGAGCTTCTCTGTAAAATTGCAAAACCAAGTCTCGGTTACATTACCAATTTCGGGAAGGCACATCTCGAAGGTTTTGGCGGTGTAGAAGGCGTTATCAAAGGAAAATCCGAGTTGTATGATTATCTGAGAACTCATAACCAAACTATTTTGGTCAATAGTGCAGATCCGGTTCAGGCAGAGAAAAATAAGGATTATCATAATAAAATCACTTTTGGGACACCAGAGTCGAATTACAGTTTTTCGCCACTTTCCAAAGACCATTTTGTAGGACTGGTTTACAAAGAGACAGAAATAATTTCTAATCTCACAGGCCGTTATAATTATGATAATATTTCTGCGGCTATATCGCTAGGCTTGCATTTTGGCTTAGATATTCGGGATATTAAACAGGCTATTGAAGAATATTTCCCTTCCAATATGCGTTCGCAGATCCAAAAAAAGGACGGGAAAACCCTCGTTTTGGATACCTATAATGCCAATCCCAGCAGTATGCAGGCATCATTGGAAAACTTCAGAACTTTTTTGGGAACCAAGCTCATCATCATCGGCGATATGTTAGAATTGGGAGAGGAAAGCGCAGCCGAACATCAACATATTCTAGACTTCGCAAAAACTTGTGGATTTGACAGCATCATTACCGTTGGCCCAAATTTCAAAAAAATTAACACAAATTTGGCATTTCTGAACACTTCAGAACTTGCAGATTATCTGCAAAGCAATCCTGTAACGCAGGAAAATATCTTGCTAAAAGCATCCCGTGGTATTGCTTTGGAAAAAATTATTGATTATATTTAGAATGTTACAGACTACTTTTTATTCATAATTGTTTATAAGGAGCTATTTCCCGCTTTCCATTCCAATCTTTTTTGCTCGGCATAGCCTCTCGCAAAAAAGGATTTCCATTGCAATCGGGGCTATGGGATTTTCCATAAAAATAACTACGGATTGGAAGAAAGCATTTTTCAAACTATTAATAGAATAGAAGCGACCGATTAAAAATCATACCAAATCAGGAATCTTTCCAAACTCTATTTCGTAACTTTGCAACAATGAATTCATTAGTTGATAAATACAATATTCCAGGGCCGCGTTATACATCGTATCCTACTGTTCCGTATTGGAATGAGGCTGGTTTTGCGGCAGACCTTTGGAAACAATCCGTCATTAAGTCCTTTTCAGAAAGCAATTCTGAAGAAGGAATTTCCATCTATATTCATCTTCCGTTTTGCGAGGCGCTTTGTACTTTCTGTGCTTGTCACAAAAGAATTACCAAGCAACATTCTGTAGAAATACCCTATCTGGAAAGTGTTCTGAAAGAATGGAAACTCTACTTGGAACTCTTTTCCGAGAAACCAAAACTTAAAGAATTACATTTGGGTGGCGGAACGCCTACTTTTTTTTCGCCGGATAACCTCAGAAAACTGTTGCAAGGGATTTTCGATACTGTAGAAATTACAGATGACCAAGAATTCAGTTTCGAAGGACATCCGAATAATACCACGAGAGAGCATTTGCAGACATTGTTCGATCTTGGTTTTACCAGAGTCAGTTTCGGAGTCCAAGATTATGACCCGAAAGTTCAGAAAGCTATCAACAGAATTCAGCCCTTCGATAATGTTAAAAACGTCACCGAATGGGCCAGGGAAATAGGTTACAAAAGCATCAGCCACGATTTGGTTTTCGGTTTGCCACACCAGACTTGGGATGCAATGGAGTTTACCATCCGCAAAACATTGGAACTAAAGCCAGACAGACTTGCATTTTATTCGTACGCACACGTTCCTTGGGTAAAAGGTGTGGGACAAAGAGGTTTCGACGAAACTGATCTGCCAAGTGGCGATGAGAAAAGAAGGCTTTATGAAGACGGGAAAAAACTTTTGGAAGATCTTGGTTACATAGAAATAGGAATGGATCATTTTTCTCTGGAACACGATGATCTTTATCAATCGCTGGTTCAGAAAAAGTTGCATCGTAATTTTATGGGTTACACATCCAGCAAAACCCAATTGATGATATGTTTGGGAATGTCAGCAATATCCGATTCTTGGTATGCTTTTGCACAGAATGTAAAAACAGTGGAAGAATATCAGAAAATAGTTGAAGAAGGCGAGATTCCGGTATTCCGTGGTCATATTCTGGATGATGAAGATCTAAAGATTAGAAAGCATATTCTGAATCTGATGTGTCAGCTGGAAACAAGTTGGGATTTGCAAAATGCTTTCCCAGAGATAGACAATGCAATAGAAAAATTGAGAGAAATGGAATCTGACGGTTTGGTTCAGATTTCGGAAAATCAAATCAGAATTACAGAAAAGGGAAGAGCTTTTACAAGAAATGTAGCAATGGTTTTTGACCTAAGAATGATGAGGAACAAGCCAGAAACTCGGATTTTTTCGATGACGATATAATGAATTAAAAGAAGTTTTAGTAACTTCTTTTTTTTATTTAAATAAGATTGAAAATGAATTTAATCAAACATAAAAATATAATCCTAAAAAGTTCTAGAGAATTTTTAACTGATGCAATTTTTCCAAATTCTGACAAGAAACTTCCTCTAATCATTTTTGTTCACGGCTACAAAGGTTACAAAGATTGGGGCGCTTGGGAGTTGATGGGAGAGAAATTTGCGAATGCTGGTTTTTATTTTGTTAAATTCAATTTTTCACATAACGGAACTACGATTGAAAATCCAAATGACTTTGCAGATTTGGAAGCTTTTGGAGAAAATAATTATTCCAAAGAATTGGATGACTTAGAAATTATTATCAATCATTTTAAAAGTCAGAAAGAAGTTGATTCAACCAAGATATTTTTAATAGGTCACAGCAGAGGCGGAGGGATTTCTATTATAAAAACTTCTGAAAATCAATCTATTTCAAAATTAATTACACTTGCGAGTGTTTCTTCACTTGACAGATTTCCGAAATATGAAGCTTTTGAAAGTTGGAAAAATGATGGCGTCTATTTCGTGGAAAACGCCAGAACCAAGCAAAAATTACCTCATTATTTCCAGTTTTTTGAAGATTATAAGAATTATGAGGAAAGATTGGATGTAGAAAAAGCTTCAAAGAAAATTGATATTCCGACACTCATCATACACGGTTCTTCAGATGAATCTGTTGGCATGGATCATTCTAAAAAACTTCATGAATGGATCGGAAATTCGGAATTAAAAATTATTGAAAATGCCAATCATACTTTCGGAGCAAAAGAGCCTTGGGAAGAAACTTCGCTACCAAAAGAACTCAATACTGCACTAGAATATTGTATTGATTTTCTTACAAAATAATTGATTATTTTTTCTTTATAAGTTTGTTGTTCTCTATCCAGCGTTTACTATTATTAATGTCCTTCAGATACCACATATTATTAGCATTCATCAGATATAAATTGTAAATAATAGGAGAGGCGATTTGTTTGCCTTCCAGATAGTTGGCTCGGACCGAAATTGCATTTCTCTTTCGCATAAAATCACCAGAAAGAATGTTGGAATAAGTCTGTCCAGTCGCTTTATCATCAATCAGTTCGATAAGGGTTATTTTGTCATCAGCTCCAAATTCAAGGATATGACGTTCAGAATGATCCGAAAATTCTTCTAGTAGTACAAATTTTTTATTGTTAATGGTATAATCCGAAGCGTCAGTCATTTTTTTATACTTGCTCTCGATCTTTTCAAGAATCTCGTTGATAGCACCAAAGTTTTGAGAATAAAAACACAATGAGGATAAAATACTTACAAGGAATAGGGCTTTTCGCATTATATGTGGATGTGAGATAAAGATAAAGTTTTAGAGGTTTCTCTGCAAAAATTATTCCGTTGAATTTTAATTATCTTTGCAGCATGATAAGAATTACTAAAATTTTCAATTTCGAGACTGCGCACGTTCTATATAATTATGATGGTAAATGCAAAAACATGCACGGCCATTCCTATAAATTATTTGTTACTGTGAAGGGAAATCCAATTAAGGATTTGGATCATCATAAGAATGGCATGGTGGTAGATTTTGGTGATATCAAGAAAATTGTAAAAGAAGAGATTGTTGATATCTGGGATCATGCCGTCTTGGTAAATGGCGATTCTCCACACAAGTTACTTGGAGAAAGTTTGGAAAATCAAGGTCATAAAGTAATTTTCTGTAATTACCA
>RRZU012657066.1_pt1 | contig 16757 bp, 19 predicted proteins | sample 2165561 | NCBI WGS metagenome assembly RRZU01 (sample SAMN10456909, study PRJNA506462) | wastewater metagenome | isolation source: wastewater sludge | place: USA: Moscow, Idaho
AATCAAAAATAAAGTATAAAACAGAAAAACTTTGCGAATAATTAAGTTTGTTCGCAAGTTTTTTTATTTTATGATAAACTTATAAAGTATGTTTATTTTACAATTACAATGTTGATATAGATATCGGCTTTTTATTTTGGGAGGTTTAAATTTTGGCAGTTAAGTATGAATTAATAAAACAGTGCTCTAAAACAGGGGCTAGAGCAGGGCGTTTACATACGCCGCATGGTGTTTTTGATACCCCGATTTTTATGCCGGTGGGAACACAAGCTACCGTTAAAGCAATGTCACCGCATGAACTTAAGGAGATGGGTGCCGGAATAATTTTGAGTAATACTTATCATTTATTTTTGCGTCCGGGTGAAGGATTAGTAAAAGAAGCCGGCGGTTTACATAAGTTTATGAATTGGGATGGCGGAATTTTAACTGATAGTGGTGGATTTCAAGTTTTTAGCTTAGGGCCATTACGTAAAATAACGGAAGAGGGTGTGACTTTTCGCTCTCATATTGATGGTTCAAAACAATTTTTATCACCGGAAAAAGCAACGCAAGTTCAAATGGATTTAGGCTCTGATATTATTATGGCTTTTGATGAATGTGTGCCATATCCAGCTGATCATGATTATGCAAAAAAATCGACAGAGCGTACTACCAGATGGGCAGAGCGTTGCAAAGAAGCTCACACTAGAACAGACCAAGCTTTATTTGGAATTGTGCAAGGTGGGATGTATAAAGATTTGCGGTCAATGAGTGTAAGAGATTTGGTTTCTTTAGATTTTCCTGGCTATGCTGTAGGCGGACTAAGTGTAGGTGAACCTAAACCATTGATGTATGAGATTTTAGAACATACCGTACATCAATTACCTTATAATAAACCACGCTATTTAATGGGTGTTGGAACGCCGGACTGCTTAATAGAAGGTGTAATGCATGGGATTGATATGTTTGACTGTGTCTTTCCTACTAGAGTAGCTCGTAATGGTACAGTAATGACTAGTACAGGAAGATTAGTTGTGAAAAATGCTGAGTATGCTAAAGATTTTCGACCGATTGATAGTGAGTGTGGCTGTTATACTTGTCGTAATTTTTCGCGAGCTTATGTTAGACATTTGCTAAAAACAGAAGAAATATTTGGACTGCGACTTACGACCACTCATAACTTATATTTCTTATTAGATTTTATGAGAAAAATGCGTCAGGCTATTATTGATGATTGTTTTGTAGAGTTTAGAAGTGACTTTTTAGCAAAGTATGCTAAATAAAAAGGTTTTTTTGATAATTTGGCGAACTAAATTATGTTAGCTTAATAAAAAATAGGAGTGTTGAACAATGAATTTTTCACCAGAAATGACTCAAATGCTTTTTTCTTATGGACCAATAGTGTTCATGGTGTTAGCGTTTTATTTTATGTTATATAAACCGCAAAAACAAGAACAAGCAAAAAGACAAGAAATGTTAAGTAATTTAAAGATTGGCGATAATGTTGTTACTTTAGGCGGAATTTATGGTGTTATTACCAAAATAGCTGATAATACTTTAGAAATAAAGATTGCCGATAGTGTAGAAATTAAAATTGCTAAAACGGCGGTTAATAAAGTTAATATTGGAGAGTAATATGGATTTTAAAGTAGCGCTTCTTCAACAAAAAAAAATGTTACGCAAAGAAGTTCTATCTAAAAGAAGAGCTTATAACCAGAATGAATTAGCCATTCAAAGTAATAATATTTGTCAAAAGATAATCAAAATGCCATTGTTTGAGTCTAGTCTAAATATTATGGTGTATTTAGCGATGGCAGATGAAGTTAATATTGATAATTTAATTAAAGATTGTCTTAATAAGTGCAAACTGGTTGTAGTGCCGGAAGTAGTTGATGAAACTGGCATAATGAACGGTGCCATTTTAAATGATTGGCAAGATCTTAGAATCGGTAGTTTTGGGATAAGAAGTGTTAAAGATGATAACAAAGAATATATAGCTCCTGATAAGCTCGAGGTTATAATAGTTCCGGCAGTGGCATATAATAATTATGGAGCGAGACTAGGGATGGGCAGAGGTTTTTATGATAGATTTTTAGCTCAGTGCCCTCAAGCGATTAAGATTGGGGTAGCATTATCTTGTCAAATTATTACAGAAATACCTAGTGAGGAACATGATATCTTAGTGGACTATGTTGTTACTACTGATGGTATAGTAAATTGTAAAACAGGCAAAATGTGCTAAGACATTTTGCCTGTTTTGTGATGGTAGGGAGTAGTATGGAAGTAAAAGTTAGTATAGCACAAACAAATAAATATGCAGTATCACATTGTGGCGATAGTGTTGATGTAGTAGAGCGCCCACAAGGTGGTGTTTCTTTAGTCTTAGCAGATGGACAAGGTAGTGGCAAGTCTGCGAAAACGACTAGTAGTGTTGTTGTTAACAAGGCGATTGCGTTAATCGCAGACGGTACTAGAGATGGAGCAGTAGCTCGTAGCGCACATGATTATCTGTATGTATTAAAAGATGGTAAAGTTTCCTCAACATTGACGTTGATCAGTGCAGACTTTGCGACTGATACAGTGGTAATCAGTAGAAATTCAAATTGCCCGGTTATTATGAAGGATGAATTTGGGATAACTTTTTATGATGAAAGTGTTAATTCCATTGGTGTTCACCGTAGTATGAAACCGCTGATGTATCAAGTGCCATTAATGCCTGGTTCAATCTTTATTTCTTACACTGATGGAATTCAAGCTGCCGGTAAGAAATACAGTAAAGAAATTGATATGGAATATATAAAAAAAATAATAGCAGAAAACTCAGTTGATGATACCGCATTTATTGCAAATTCTATTTTAGAATATGCACTTAGTTTAGATCAAAATAGAGCCGGTGATGATATGACTATTGCAGTGATGAGTATCAGAAAAAAAACAAGTGATAATAAAATAAAATATGTAAATGTTTCCTATCCTTATTAAGGGGGTATTATGATAGTTGTTGTAGTTGGTGTTTGTGGCTCGGGAAAGACAACATTAGTGAAAAATTTACAGAAAAATGGTATTGATGCGTATAATGTTGCACAAGAACATTCTTGCATAAAGCAGCTTTGGAAGCATAAAAAGCCTGATAAAGTTATTATGTTAGATGCATCATATGATGTTATTCAACAAAGACGTGGTGTATTATGGGGACAGGAAACATTGAAAGAGCAGCATCAGCGCTTGCAAGATGCACTTAATAATAGTGATTTGTTGATAAAAACGGATGATTTAACAATTGCCGAGGTTTCTGATACTGTTTTAAAGTTTCTGCAGCAATAATGGTTAAATTATTTAATTATTATAAAATATTTAAACTATGAGGAGGATTAATAGTGAGAAAAAATGTTTTTGCTAAATTAATGGCGATAGTTATTGTAATAATTGCGGTTTTCGCTTACTATATTTCGCCACTGGCACATTCTATTAAACAAGGGTTGGATTTACAAGGTGGGACTCATGTTGTATTGGAAGCAATTGATACGCCTGAAGCACCTGTTAATGATGATGCGGTAAATCGGGTTGTGAAAATTATTGAACGTCGTGTTAATGAATTGGGCTTAACTGAACCAATCATTCAGCGTGAAGGTTCAAGAAGAATTATTGTAGAATTACCGGGTGTAAAAGATCCGGAAAAAGCGATTGAAATGTTAGGTAAAACGGCAATGTTAGAGTTTAAAGATGAAGCCGGTGTCACAGCTTTGAATGGAACTGACTTAAAAGATGCTCATGCACAAATAGATCAAGCTAATAAAAACTTGGTAGCACTGGAATTTACGGAAGAAGGGGCACAAAAGTTTGCTGATTTAACGACAAAAAATATCGGTAAAAAAATAGCGGTATTATTAGATAAAAAAGTTTTGACAAATCCAACTGTTAACGAACCGATTACTGGTGGTAAAGCGGTGATAACTGGTTCGCAAACGATTGAAGAAGCACAGAATTTAGCAATTCTAATGAGATCAGGATCGCTACCGGTTAAGGTTGATATTGTTGAAACGAGAACAGTTGGCCCAACTTTAGGACAAGATTCTAAAGATAAAAGTGAATTTGCCTTTATGGTAGGAATTGGTGCGATTATAATATTCATGTTAGCTTTTTATCGCTTATCCGGTTTAATTGCCAATGTAAGCTTAGCGTTATATGTATTAATGTTATTATTCTCATTAAAATTATTGGATGCAACTTTAACTCTGCCGGGAATTGCGGGTATTATTTTATCAATGGGGATGGCGGTTGATGCCAATGTCTTAATCTTTGAAAGATTCAAAGAAGAGTTTCGTAATGGCAAAACTTTGAGAAATGCGATGGACTCAGGGTTCTCCAGAGCTTTTGCGACGATTCTAGACTCAAATGTAACTACTATTATTGCGGCAGTAGTATTGTTTTTCTTGGGAAGTGGCCCAATTAAGGGCTTCGCTATTACCTTGGGCTTAGGGATTGTGTTAAGTATGTTTACTGCAATCACAGTTACACAATATTTATTAAAATTATTAATAGGTTCAAACTTATTTAAAAACAGTAAATTTTTTGGAGCTTAAGGGGTGAAAATAGTGAAGAATTTTAATATTATAGGCAAAAGAAAAATATGGTATATGTTATCATTGTTATTTATCATTCCTGGAATTATTTCAATCTTTGTTCAAGGATTTAATTTAGGAATTGATTTTACCGGTGGAACTATTGTTGAATTAAAATTTGCTAAACCTGTAACGGTATTGCAAGTTAGAGATACTTTAAAGGATTATGGCTTAGAAAATAGTACTATCCAATTAGCAGGAAAAGAACATATTGAAGCATCGGAAGATGTTTTTGTTAGAACTACAATCTTACCAGATGAGACAAGACGAGCAGTACTAGATGGGATGAAAGAAAAATTAGGTGAATATCAAGTTTTAAGAACAGAAAAAGTCGGTGCGGTAATTGGCTCAGAGTTAACATTAAAAGCGGTGTTAGCGATGCTGATATCTTGGGTTATCATAATAATGTACATATCATATCGCTTTGAATTAAAGTTTGCATTGTCAGCGATAGCAGCTTTATTACATGATATAATAATTGTTATGGGTGTATTTTCGCTATTACAAAAAGAAATTGATGGCTCGTTTGTAGCAGCGATTATGACTATTATTGGATATTCAATTAATGACACAATTGTAATTTTTGATAGAATTAGAGAAAATTTAAAACTACACTTTAGAAAAGGTGGAGACTTAATTGAATTGATAAACCATAGTATTATGCAAACTATGACAAGATCGATTTATACTGTTTTAACGGTACTATTTACTGTTGTTTCCTTATTTGTTTTTGGAGGCGAAACTACGAAAAATTTTGCTTTAGCGTTATTGATTGGTATCTCTTGCGGAGCGTACTCATCAATTTTTAATGCTAGCCCACTATGGTATGATTTAAAAAGAATGGCTGATAAAAAAGCAAATTAACATAATTTTATAATTTAGATTGAAAGATGGATTTATTTAGGGTATGCTTATTTTGTATTAATAATTAGGAGTGTTTTTATGTATAGCGAATTAACAGAAAAATTTATAAAAACTGAACGAGTTTTTTCAGGAAGTGTACTTAAATTAAATGTTGATACTATTGAATTGCCTAATGGTAATGAGGCGACAAGAGAATGGGTAGAACATCCAGGTGCGGTAGCGGTTGTTCCGCTTTGCCCTAATGGAAAAATTGCGTTAGTTAGACAATATCGTTACCCTATTAATACGGTTACTTTAGAATTGCCGGCGGGGAAACTCGATGTTGAAGGTGAAAGTATTGAAGAGTGTGCACGTCGAGAATTACAGGAAGAAACTGGCTATATTGCAGGCAATATAAAACATATAATTTCTATTAATACTACTCCGGGGTTTACTAATGAAGTTATTCATATCTATGTTGCAGAGGACTTAACTCGTGGAGAACAATCACCGGATGAAGATGAATTTATCAATGTTGAACTTTATACGCCAGGAGAAATAAGTCACTTAATAAAAAATGGTGAGATTAATGATGCAAAATCATTAATTGGTTTATTAATGGCAGGGATAAAATAATAACTTTCTTGAAAAAGAGGGATAATATGTATAACAGAGTATTTTTAATTGTCATGGATAGTGTTGGTATTGGCTATTTGCCGGATGCTGATAAATATGGTGATGTTGGATCAAATACTTTGGTGAATATAGCTCGCAGCAAGTGCGGGCTATTTTTGCCTAATTTAGAAAAATTAGGGTTAGGATTAATTGACGATATTGAAGGGGTAAAAAAAGTAACTAAGCCGAGTGGTTGTTATGGAAAAATGGCAGAACTTTCTGCAGGGAAAGATACTACCAGTGGACATTGGGAAATGGCGGGATGTCCTTTGTTTACTCCATTTCCGGTCTATCCACAAGGGTTTCCCCAAGAAGTTATTGATAAGTTTAAAGCGCTGGTGGGCAAAGATATACTAGGAAATAAAGTTGCTTCAGGGACAGAAATAATCAAAGAATTGGGACAAGAACATATTGAAACGGGAAAACCGATTATTTATACTTCGGCTGATAGTGTGTTTCAAATTGCGGCACATGAGGAAGTTGTGCCACTGGAAGAACTTTATAAGATGTGTAAAATTGCAAGAACGGAAGTGTGCATTGAAAAACATGCGGTAGGAAGAATTATTGCTAGACCATTTATTGGAGAAAACGGGAATTTTAGCAGGACTACTAATCGCCATGATTATAGTCTATTACCACCGGACCAGACGGTGTTGGATTTGTTAAAAGAAAAACAATACGATGTAGTAGGCATAGGGAAAATTTCTGATATCTTTGCACAACAAGGCCTAACAAAATCATTTAGTACAAAATCAAACTCAGAAGGAATGGCAGTGTTAAAAAATTTAACAACACAAACTAATATAAAAGGTTTAATTATGGCTAATCTAGTAGAGTTTGATAGTTTATATGGACACAGAAATGATGTTGAGGGCTATGCAAAAGCGTTAGAGTTATTTGATAAGGAGCTTGGGAGTTTGTTGCCAATGCTAAAAGCTGATGACTTATTGATTATTACCGCTGATCATGGTTGCGATCCTACTACGGCTTCAACTGATCACTCACGCGAGTATGTTCCGTTATTGCTTTATAATGAGCATTTGCAGGGCAAGAATTTGGGGACTAGAAAAACTTTTGCTGATGTAGCGGCAACAATTGCTACTAATTTCAACCTGAATAAAATGAAATATGGTGAAAATTTGTTGTAGTAGTAGGAGAATAAAATGCGAATAATAGATATTATTGAAAAAAAACGCGATAAAAAAACTCTAACTGAAGCTGAAATAAAATTTGTTGTTGAAGGCTATACTAAGGGTGAAATACCAGATTATCAAATTTCAGCATTACTGATGGCAATATATTTAAATGGTATGAATTATGAAGAAACGGCGGTCTTAACTATAGCAATGGCTAATTCCGGTGAGATTTTAGACTTATCGACTGTAGAAGGGATAAAAGTTGATAAGCATAGCACTGGTGGTGTTGCTGATACTACTACCTTAATTTTATTACCGCTAGTCGTTGCTGCCGGTGCTGTTATGGCAAAAATGTCAGGACGAGGGCTGGGGTTTACTGGAGGAACTATTGATAAGTTAGAGTCGATAAAAGGGTTTGATACTGCAGTGTCATACGAGAACTTTATTAAATTACTTAAAGAAAATAAAATGGCTTTAAGTGGACAAAGTAATTTAATTGCACCAGCGGATGGGAAACTTTATGCACTAAGAGATGTCACAGGAACTGTTTCATCAATACCACTAATTGCCTCTTCCATAATGAGCAAAAAAATTGCTGCCGGAGCGGATAAAATTGTTTTAGATGTAAAAGTTGGTAGTGGTGCATTTATGAAAGATTTAGCTGAAGCAATTAAATTAGCAACCTATATGGTGAAAATTGGGCAGTTGGTCAATAAGGATACAAAAGCCATTTTAACTAGCATGGAAGAGCCATTAGGTTATGCGATTGGCAATAGTATGGAAGTTAGAGAAGCTGTTGAGGTTTTATCAGGAAAAGTTAGTGGTAAATTGAAGGAAGTAACTCTGTGTTTAGGTGCCAACATTTTACAAATGGCAGAAATTGAAACTAATTATGATAAAGCGGTAGTTTTATTAGAACAATTAATTGATGATAAAATAGGCTTAACATTCCTAAAAAAATTTATTACAGCACAAGGTGGTAATGCTCACGTTGTAGATGATATTTCACTATTACCACAAGCTAAATACAAAATTAATGTTTGTTTAAAAGATAGTGGTTATGTTGAAAAAATAATAACAGCAGAAATTGGCAAAGCCGCAGTTATTCTTGGTGCGGGCAGAGAATATAAAGATCAAGCAATTGATTTAGCTGTTGGTATTAATATGTTAGTGGAAATTGGTGATGCGGTAAAGGCTGATACTGCAGTTGCGGTTATTGAAGCTAATGATTTAGTTAAAGCTGAATTGGCAAAAAATATTATTCAAAATAGTATAAAATTAAGTAGCAATTTAGTATTAAAACCAAAATTAATTTTAGGTGTTGTGGATAAAGATGGCTTTAAAGAACTTTGATAATATTTTTACAATTAGTGAGTTAGCAAAAAATGATAGTGAGATTATTGAAAATATTTTATCTGGTAAAGAATTTAGAATAGAGCGAATTATTAGCACTGGTCAAATTTCTGATTGGTTTGATCAAGCTGATAATGAATTGGTAATGTTATTGCAAGGTAGTGCTAAAATAGAGTATGAAACAGGGCTGGTAAGGATAGTTAGTGCTGGAGATTATTTTGTGATAAAAGCGCATGAGAAACACAAAGTTAGTTATACTTCAGAAAATCCACCGTGCATTTGGTTGTGTATTTTTTATAAATAAAAGCTTTTTGGTGATATTATCACCGAAAAGCTTTTAAATTTTTGATACATTATAACAAGGAGTTAATTATGTTGATTGATGATTTAAAAACGATAATTCCATTTTGGAATAAATTAAATAATGAAGAGCAGAGTTTAATAATAAACAATACTAAAGAGGTAACTTATGACCGAAAAAGTAATGTTCATGGTGGTAGACAAGAATGTACAGGTTTTATTATTGTAAAACAGGGCTTGTTGAGAGGGTATATTCTTGGCGAATCAGGAAAAGAGTTAACGCTATATCGGTTAACGAAAGGTGAAATGTGTATTTTATCGGCTAGTTGTATTTTGCAGAATATTAATTTTAATATATTAATTGATGCTGAAACTATTTCGCAAATTTATATAATCAATCCGAAAGCCATTGACCAGTTGCGACAAAATAATGTTATTGTTGATAAATTTTTAGCGGAGCTTATCAATCAGCGATTTAATGATGCGATGTGGCTGATGGAACAGTTGATGTTTAGTAAAATGGATCAGCGTATTGCATTGTTTTTACGGAAAGAATTAGAACTGCATCAATCGATGGAATTAAAATGTACTCATGATGATATTGCGAAAAATATTGGTACGGCTCGTGAAGTTGTTTCAAGATTATTGAAATATTTTCAAGAAGAAAATATTATAAATGTCAGCAGAGGTAAAATTAAAATTTTGAACAAAGAAAAACTAATTAATTATAAATAATGGAGATTAATATGTGGAAAAAATATTCATATTTTGTATTGTTAACTTATTTGCTAGTTGGATTTTGGCTTTGGCCACAGGTTGGGGTAATAGCGTTAGTATGTATGGTCGCACCGATAGTGTTAGCATTTAAATATGGTCGAAAGTGGTGTGGTAGTTATTGCCCGCGAGGAAGTTTATGGGATAATGTTTTTACAAAAATTAATGATAATAAGAAAATTCCGAATTGGGCCAAGAATAAATATTTCAGAATATTTATGGTTGGACTTATTTTCACAGTGTTTTTTTATCAAATGTATTTTGCAGGCAGTGCTGTGGATAAGATTGGGATGGTGTTTTTGCAAATAATTTTCATTACTAGTATTATTGGTGTAGTTTTGGGGTTATTTTATAATCCTAGAACTTGGTGCAGTTTTTGTCCGATGGGGAGTATTGCTGGATGGGTTAGTGCTATTAAAAGACGTAAAATGGACAATGAATGTATTAGCTGTCAAAAATGCGTAAAAATATGTCCGATGCAAATTATATATGAACCACAGAAAGGCTATACTATTGAAAGTAAAGATTGCTTGCAATGTGATAAATGTATAGAGGTCTGCCCGAAAAAGGCTATTACTTGTGAAGACTGCTGAGAGTGGTGAATAGATATGAAAGTAAATTTAGGTTATGTAGCGATAGCTCTTAATTTAGCAGATGGTTCGCCGAATAAAACCGTAACGTATAGTAATTTGAAAAAAATTCCGGAAAATGATTGGCCTAAAAAACTTTACAATATTGCCAAATACAATATAGACTGTCAAAAAAGAATTTTAGAATATAACATAGCCAATGATATCAAGGTTTTTCGCATGACGTCTAAACTAATTCCGTTGGCAACTCATGAAAGTACCTATCACTGGGATTATATTAATGATTTTAAAAACGAATTGGAACAACTAGGAATTTATATAAGAACCCATAAAATTTTAATTAGTGCACATCCAGATCATTTTACATTGTTGAATAGCCCGAAAGAAGAAGTTTTAAAGAATAGCATTAAGGATTTACAATATCATGATAATTTATTTACTGCGATGAACTTACCGGAAGCTAAATTGGTTATGCATGTTGGTGGCGTTTATGATGATAAAAAAAGTGCCATAAATCGGTTTATAGAAAATTTTGAGTTATTGCCGACTAAATTAAAAAAACGAATTGTTTTAGAAAATGATGATAAAAGCTATACGGCAAGAGATGTTTTGAAAATATGTCAAAAACTTTTTATTCCGATGGTTTTTGATGTACATCATCATTTTTGTCATAATAATGGTGAAAATATAACAATGTTATGGCGCGAAATTAGTGAAACGTGGGGCAATGATAATCCTAAAATTCATATTTCTAGTCCTAAAGATAGTAAAAACATTAGAGCTCATGCTGATTTTATAAATAGTGCTACCTTGCTAGAATTTTTGAAGGTTGCTAAAAACAATAATAAAGAACTTAATGTAATGATAGAGGCTAAACAAAAAGACAGAGCTCTGCTATTTTTAGCTGAAGCTCTAAAAGTTAATAAAGAAGTTGAATTTTGTGATAAAGCTTCGTTTATAATATAAAATAATTGTCGCTATATATTTTGTAGTATAGAAGTTGTTTTTGCTTTTAAATATATAAAAATAATCTAGATTTTTTGTTATAATATTATATAGTTTGAAATAATATAAATTTTGTTTGATAAAATTAAAATGAAGAGGGTGAATTTCATGAAAAAAAATATCCTTATAATTTTGACTTCGCATGAAGACCTTGGTGATACAGGGGAAAAAACAGGATTTTGGCTGGAAGAATTAGCAGCTCCATATTATGTTTTTGTTGATGCTGGAGTAAAGGTTACGCTAGCTTCACCCAAAGGTGGCAAACCGCCACTTGATCCTAAAAGTAATGAAAGTCTAGCACAAAATGATTCAACACGTAGATTTGAACAAGATCAGGAAGCAATGACCTTATTAAATAATACCAAAAAACTTAATGAAATTTCGCTCAGTGACTATGATGCGATTTTTTATCCTGGAGGACATGGTCCGCTATGGGATCTTGCTAATGATGAAATATCACAGTTGTTGATAGAAAGTGCAATCTTAAATAATAAACCGGTGGCCGCAGTCTGCCACGCTCCGGCCGTTCTTCGCCATGTTACAATCAATGGTGTTCATTTGGTTAAAGATAAAAAAGTTACAGGTTTTAGTAATAGTGAGGAAGAAGCTGTAGGTTTGAGTAAAATTGTTCCGTTTTTAGTCGAAGATATGTTAAAAGAAAATGGGGGAATTTATAGCCGTGGACTAGATTGGCAATCCTATGTAGTATCTGATGGGCTCCTTATTACAGGACAAAATCCAGCATCTTCAGCTAAAACTGCGCAGGAATTGTTATTAGCAATTAAGTAAAAGAAGTTATTAAAAGTTTAATAAAAAAACCTCTCTGTAGTTACAGAGAGGTTTTTGCTGTAAAATCATTCCAAGATATTGCCATCAGGAGTTATTGTGATAACTTGCCAAGGGATGATTTTTTCGCTGTTTTTTAAAGCGGTTGTTACGGCGTTAACAATTCCGCCACAACAAGGAACGGACATTCTAACAACGGTTATGCTTTTAATATTATTATAGCTTAAAATGGCTGAGAGTTTTTCCGCATAATCACCGTCATCTAATTTAGGACAACCGATTAATGTGATTTTATTATTCATGAACTTACTGTGAAAATTGCCATAAGCATAAGCGGTGCAATCAGCGGCAATCAATAGTTGGGCATTATTAAAATATGGAGCATTGGGCGGAACTAGTTTGATTTGAACCGGCCACTGATTTAATTGAGAAAAATCTTTGGTAGGAGACTCTGTTGTAATATTATTTTGGTTTATTTTCTTTGCTTGCGAACTGGGACAAGAAAAACCAACCGATTTTTTAGTTTGACTTTCTTTAGCTTTTTGAACAGCGACATCATCATAGGGCAAGGCTTCTCTTTTCTCAAAAGATATTGCACCGGTCGGACAAGCTGGCAGACAGTGCCCAAGACCATCGCAGTAATCATCGCGAATTAATTTTGCTTTACCATCAATCATTTTTAAAGCCCCTTCGTGACAAGCATTAACGCAGAGGCTACAACCATTACATTTATTTTCATCTATTTTTATTATTGTTCTAATCATAATATTTTCACTCCAATTTATTAGAAATTTTATCTTCTGCCATTATAATATTATAATTAAATCTTGCTGTATGTTGCATTTGCAACAAAACGATTAAGAAGAAGTAATTTTAGTGTATAATAAATATTGTTAAATAATATAAAAGGGGTTTTCAAAATGATTTCTTATAATTTTTATAATCCAACAAAATTAGTTTTTGGTGATAATACTATTAAGCAAATTGGGAGCTTGATTAAAGCTAATGGCTACAAAAAAGTCTTACTGATTGCCGGTGGCGGTTCAATAAAGAAAAATGGTGTATATGATGAGGTTATTAAATCTTTTCAGGAAAATGAAATAAGCTGGGTTGAAAATTGGGGTGTTAAACCAAATCCCAATTTGGATAAAGTTTATGAATGTATTGATTTAGCTAAAAAGGAAGACGTTGAGGCAGTAGTTGCTGTAGGGGGTGGTAGTGTTATTGATACAACGAAGATTGTTGCGGCCGGTGTTTATTGTGAGGATGTATGGAATGTTTTTGAACGTACAGAAAGAATAACAAAGGCTCTACCAATTTTTACGGTGCTAACTTTATCAGCAACGGCTTCAGAAATGAATTGTAGTGCGGTTATAACTAATGAACAAGAGCAGAAAAAATGGGGAACGGGACATCCGTTGCTATTTCCTAAAGTTTCAATAATTGATCCTAGTGTTCAAAACTCTTTACCATGGAATCAAACTGTTAATGGTGCACTTGATGCGATGGCTCATATTTTAGAATTTTATTTTATGGGTACATATGAAGAAACCGTTATTGCAGTAAATGAAGCGTTATTGAATAGTATTATAAAAGCGGTTGGTAAGTTGAAATTAAAAGAAGATGATAATATTAGTAGAGCTAATTTAGCGTGGGCGGCAACGATGGCGTTAAATGGTACTAGTGGAGCAGGGCTAAAAGGTGGAGATTGGTCTTGTCATGATATGGAGCACAGTATTAGTTCGTTATATCCTGCGGTAGCACATGGTGCAGGGTTAGGGGTATTGTTTCCGGCGTGGATGGAGTATGTAGTGAAAAGTAATCCGGTACAATTTGAACGATTTAGTAAAAATATTTGGCAATGTGATGAACTGGAAGATGCTACTGAAAAATTTAGAAAAACCATAAAAACATGGCAAGGTGTGACTAAACTAAGAGATTTAGGTGTAAAAGAAGAAGATATTGAATTGTTAGCAAAAATGACAACAGCCAGAGGAAATATTGGCAGATTGCAGGAACTTAATCAAAAAGATGTAGAAAATATTTTACGTTCTTGTTACTAAAAAAATCCCAACTAAGTTTAACTTAGTTGGGATTTTAGCATTAATTTATTTCTTTAAAATTTTTGCTAAATCTTGATCAGCAGTGGAAATTGGTGAGACTTGGAAGTTTTCTACTAAGAAATTTAGAATATTAGGTGAGACAAAGGCTGGTAATGATGGGCCGATATAAATGTTTTTAATGCCAAGGTGCAATAAAGTTAATAATATACAAACAGCTTTTTGCTCATACCAAGATAATACTAAAGATAGTGGTAAATCATTAACCGAACAATTAAAAGCTTCTGCTAAGGCTACAGCAACTTTAATGGCGCTATAAGCATCATTACATTGTCCCATGTCCATAATGCGAGGCAATCCTTCAATATCACCTAAATCTAAATCATTGAAACGGTACTTGCCACAAGCTAGCGTTAAAACAATTGTGTCCGCTGGAGTTTTTTCTACAAATTCAGTATAGTAGTTACGACCTGTTTTAGCACCGTCACAACCGCCGACTAAAAAGAAGTGTTTAATTTTTCCTTCTTTTACAGCACTGACAACTTTTTCAGCGTTGGAAAGGATTGTATTCCTAGCAAAACCTGTCAATAAAGTATTTCCACCATTAATTCCTGTTAAATTTTGTGGAGCATCATAGCCACCTAATTCCAAAGCTTTTTTGATAACTGGAGTAAAATCTTTGTTATCGTCAATATGAACCATTCCCGGATAAGCTACAACTTCAGTAGTGAAAACCCTGTCAGCGTAACTTGGTTTAACCGGCATTAAACAGTTAGTGGTAAACAATACAGCGCCTTTAATACTGTCAAATTCTTTCTGTTGATTTTGCCACGCAGTACCAAAATTACCTTTTAAATGTGGGTATGCTTTTAATTTTGGGTAACCATGTGCCGGTAACATTTCACTGTGAGTATAGATGTTAATGCCAGTACCTTTAGTTTGTTCTAATAAAAGATATAGATCATATAAATCATGGCCGGAAACGACAATGAAAGGACCAGTCTCAATAGTAGTAGTTACTTTTGTTGGTTCAGGATTACCATAAGTTTCAGTATTAGCTTGATCTAATAATGCCATACAGGCTAAATTAACTTCACCCGTTTTAAGAACTAGCGGTAATAAATCATCAACTGTTAAATCTTTAGCAATAGCACTTAATGCTTCGTAAAAGAAATTGTCGACAATTTCGTCTTTATAGCCTAAAACCATTGCGTGATAAGCGTAAGCGGCAATTCCTTTTAAGCCGAATAAAATTAATGATTTTAAAGAACGAATATCTTCGTTATCATGCCATAAGTAATCCATTTTATAAGGAGTAATAGCGCTAGGATCAAAGTTTTTTATAACTTCATTAACATTAGCAATTTCTATAGCTAATTTATCATCATCAAAACTTACATTAGTGATAGTTGTAAATAAACCACTAATAAGCATTTTGGTTGTATTTTCATTTTTCTGATCTTGAGTGACTTTCGCCAAAGATATTAAAGCGGTGATTAAATCATCTTGTAGATTAGATGTTGTCGCTTGTTTTCCGCAAGCTCCTGTCATACCTGTACAGCCTACCCCACCTACTGTTTGTTCACATTGAAAGCAAAACATGTTTTCCATTTGTAAAACCTCCTGATTTTTTATTTAGAGTTTATTTTTCCCTTGCCTTAAACTATAATGAGTAATAAAGAAAAAATCGGTTGCATTTGCAACAAAGGAGCAAAGATGAAAAAATATTTTAATTTTATAAAAGACAATCCGTTGTTTAATGGCATGGAAGAAACGGAAATTAACGCAATTTTACAATGTAGCGGAGCTTTTAGTAAAAAATATCAAAAAAATGATATTATAATTCATACTGAAGATGAAATTAAGAATATTGGTTTAATCTTAAATGGAAAAATTGAAATAATTAGAGAAGATTTTTGGGGTAATCGAAATATAATTGCAAATTTAGGTAACGGAGATTTGTTTGCGGAAACTTTTTCTTGTGCGGGGGTAATGATTAGCCCTGTTACTGTGGTTAGTTTAGTAGAAAGTGAAGTCTTGTTTTTTAATTATGATAGGATTATTACTACTTGCAGTGAAAATTGTAAATTTCATAATTCTTTAATAAAAAATATGCTAAAAATATTAGCACAACGCAATATGTTATTGAATTCAAAAATAAACTTATTATCACAGCGGACAATTAGAGAAAAGCTTTTAAGCTATTTTTCAATGATCATAACGCAAAATAAAAGCAAAAAATTTAGAATTCCATTTTCGCGAAATCAATTAGCAGAATTTATTTGTGTTGATCGCAGTGCTTTATCAAGAGAATTATCAAAGATGAAAGAAGAAGGTTTACTTAAGTTTGAAAAAGATGATTTTGAATTACTGATATAATGATATTTTATATTTAGCAAAAAAAGTCGAAATATAGTATTGACAATGGTTAGTAAGTAGTGTAATATAATAAAAGTCGCTAGCGAACAGTGCTGACGACAACAAAAAGAAAAAATTTGTGTTGACAACGACCTGGTGGTTGTGTTAATATAAATGAGCTGTCACAAACAGCGGGTGTTCTTTGAAAACTAAACAATGTAGAGAAATTAATGCCAGATGTGCGGGTTCATCGATAGATGAACCAACAAACAAGAC
>RRZU012406461.1_pt1 | contig 16754 bp, 13 predicted proteins | sample 2165561 | NCBI WGS metagenome assembly RRZU01 (sample SAMN10456909, study PRJNA506462) | wastewater metagenome | isolation source: wastewater sludge | place: USA: Moscow, Idaho
TATTCGGCTTCTTTAATTTTCACGGCGGGAATGCCCGTCCAAAGCTCGATAACGCGCGCCACATCCTCCATGCTAACCTCGATGGCATCCACCGCCGATTGCAGTGCAGGCAGCGCCTCGCTAAGGCGAATCAGCTCCGATTTAATCACCGCGATGCGCTCGTAATCCGGGCCTTCCTTCGCGCTTTCCTGCTCGGCCTCCTCGGCCTGCAAAGCCGCAATTTTTTTCGTGGTTTCCACATATTCGGTAATTTCCGGATGGCGCAAATTGCAGCACGAGCAAGCCTCGTCCAAAAGGTCGATGGCCTTGTCGGGCAAGAAACGGTCGGTAATATAGCGCTCAGACAGGCTGACAGCGCTTGCCACAATTTCGTTTGACACACGCACATTATGATATTGCTCGTAATACTGGCGGATGCCCTGCAAAACGGAAATGGTGTCGGAAATAGAGGGCTCCTCTACCTTTACCGGCTGGAATCGGCGTTCAAGCGCCTGATCCTTTTCGATAAATTTGCGATATTCGGCAAAGGTGGTAGCGCCAATAACCTGTATTTCGCCGCGCGATAAAGCAGGCTTTAGGATATTAGCGGCGTTCATCGCACCTTCGGAATCGCCCGCACCTGTAATATTGTGGATTTCGTCGATAAACAAAATTACATTGCCGGCGGCCTTTACTTCGCCGATTAAGCCCTTGACGCGGCTTTCAAATTGGCCGCGAAACTGTGTGCCCGCCACAAGGCTGGTTAAATCCAAAAGATAAATTTCTTTGTCGCGCAAGCGTGATGGCACAGTGCCGTCCACAATATGCAGCGCGATGCCCTCGGCAATGGCCGTTTTGCCCACGCCTGCCTCGCCGATTAAGCAAGGGTTATTCTTTTGGCGGCGGCACAAAATTTGAATGGTGCGATAAATTTCTTTGTCGCGGCCGATAATGCAGTCCAATTCGCCTGCGCGCGCCTTGCCCGTTAAGTTTTCGCAGTAATTATCCAAAACCTTGCGCTTTTTGCCCTTGTCGTTTTTCGAGTGCTGGTGCGGCGCATCCTCGCCGTCCTCTTCGTCCTTTTTTTTGCCGCCAAAAATGCCAAACGGAAACGTTGCGCTGCCGCCGGGCGTAAACTCTTTGTCGTCCTCGTCGCTTTCGTCCTCGCCGTTTTCGGCGCTTTGTGCTTCATCTCCTGCTTGCAAGGCAAGCGTTTGCATCAGCTCGGCAGGGTCCATATCGCCCAGCATGCTGGCAAAACGATCCTCCACACCAGACAAATCCTGTTCAGAAATGCCAAACTGCTTCATCAAATCATCTACGGGCTTAATGCCAATTTCTCTTGCGCAGGAAAGGCAGTAGCCCTCGCTTTTTTGCTCGCCGTTTTCCATCTTTTGCACAAAGACGATGGCGGGGCGCTTATTACATCTGATACACATCATACTGGTAAAACCTCCATGCGCTTTCGCGCGCAAATCGTAATAATGCCTCCCGATAAACCGAGAGGGTGGTGTGCAATGCGCTTGCCGCGTAAAGCGGCCGGCATGCAGCGTATTTTGCGGCACAGCAGCTTGCTGTGCGTTTATTTTGCCTTGTCATAATCGGCACCGGCACCGCGCTTTAGTGTGAAAAACAGCGGAATATACATGCCAAATGCAAACACCACCAGCGCCGTTGTAATCACCAAAAGTATTGTGGTGATAATGGCGGGCAGGGTGGGAAACAGGACAATAATCGTCATGGTTACGTAAAAACAAACCGTGGCGGCTTTGCCAAACCAGCGCGCGCCATCGATTTTGGCGCCCTTTTTCAAAAGATAACCGCCAAGCGCAATCATCAGCGCTTCTTTCAGCAGCATAATTGCAAAGAAAAACAAATATTTTTGCAACGCATACGCAAGCACCACACACACCGTAACCTGTGTGAGCTTGTCTGCCACAGGGTCCAGCACTTTTCCTAAATCGCTAATCCAGTGAAAGCGCCTTGCCAGATAACCGTCCAGCAGGTCGGTAATGCCGCTGCCTGCCAAAACAAGCGCCGCATGCGTAGTATTCCCTTGCAGCATCAAGGATACAAATACGGGAATGAGCAAAATTCTGATTGCGGATAAAATATTGGGCACGTGCCTCATCGAGCTTACCAGTCCTTTCGGGAAAGTGTGTTATACAAAGGGATTGTATTGCGAGAATAGCGTATACAGCCGCGAACCGGACAGCGCCGCATCGTTTAAAAACGGGATGCTGCCGCTTGTGATGGCAATCAGCGCCCACACGGCGCATAAAATGAGCACCATTTCCAGCACGCCGCCCACAACGCCAGTAGCAAGGCCCAAAAGCTTATTAACACCGCCCAAAATGGGCACTTTGTTGACATTGCTTAAAAGCGCCGCAAGCTGCGCCACGATAAAACGGCAGATGGCAAATGTGGCAAAAAACACCACTACCGAAATAACGGGCACCATCAGTGGCGACACCACTTCTTCCACCAGCTGCTTTGCCAAATCCGGCGCGCCTGTACTCATTAGGCTTTGCGCCTTTGCAAAAAGCTCTTCGGTAAATTGCACCGGAAAAAAGCCTGAAACGCTTTGAATCAGTTCTTCTAAATAAGCCGCACCCTGCACGGAAAGCGCACTGGCGGTTTTATCCACAAGCCCCGTTTTAAAAAAGCGGTCAAACACAGCGGGCGAAAGCTTGTTAGACACCAGCATGGCTGCCAAAAGGGAAAGCAAATTCCCCACAAGGCGCGTGATGCTGGACAAAAAACCACTCTTCATATAAGTATAAGCGGTGAAGACCAAAATTGCAACGAGTACGATATCCAAGATGATAGCAGGTGACATATGCAATTCTCCATTCTTTATGATTTTTTTGGGGCAAAATTTCGGCTTTATGGCGGTTTTTGCAACAATATTTTTGCGGATTACGGGGTTTTGCGGGTGGTATCATTGGCATTGCGATATCTTTCGGCTTGCGATACGCTTTGGCTATCTTGTTTGGTTTATCCTCTATGGCTTGCGCTTATTGTTTTGCACGCGCGGGTATCGCAATGCTTTCTGCTTTGGCATCCGTCAGCACCAATAGCTCTTTTGCGTTAATAATGGCATTGGGGGCGGGCTCGATAGCGGTTTGCCCCCATAAAGTGCCGTCAAGGCCGTAGGTATACAGCGCATCATCGCTTGCCAAAAACACGTTTGTGCGCGTTTGCTCGATATCTCGCACGGTAAATCCCAGTGTGGCCGCGCCAATTTCGGTAAGCTTATCGTCTAAAATTACAAGCGAGCTGTGTGCGGAATTGCCCGCAGCAGCAAACACCAGCGCCGCGCCCTTGCCATTTATATCTGCGCGATGTAACGCGCGCCCTGCAAAGTCATAGCGATAGAGCTGTGCGCCATCCTTTTGTGCATAAATGGCGGCAAAGCCGTCATAAACCGCCAAAAGATTGCCGTTTGGCAGGTATTCCATCGCCAATAAAATGCCATCGGGCGTTTTAATGGTGGCCACAGGCTCGTTAAGGCCGGTGTCTAAAAGATACAGGCTTGTGCCAAGTGCCCCGCCCTCGCTGGTAAGACAGGCAACGGCAACTTGCCGCCCTGTGCGCGAAAGGCTAAGTACCGTGGGGGTATCTTTTGCCGAATACCAAAAATATATGGGTTCAAACAACGAATTATACACTGTAAGCTCGGCCTCATACCTAGCAGAGCGCGTAACAACAGCAAAGCTGCCGCCCTCGTTGATGGTTGCCAATTGAATGGGCTGGTCATACACTTTTTTAAATAAGGTGCGGCTGCGGCTTTCGATGCAAAGCTCGGTGCCAGAGCGATTATACAAGCACACGCGGGAATCGCCCACCGACATTGCGGGGCGTGCATAGCCGTGCTGAATACGCCGCAGCTCCTTGCCAGAGGAGGAAACCATTGTTAAATCGTTTTCCCCAAGCGCCACAAAGCCGCCGCTAAGTGGCTGCGCCGAACGAAAGCCCGTTAAAGTAAGCGGCATGGGAAAGCCCTCGCCCCTGTCGATAGCGGCAGCGGCTGAATCCACAACGTCGCCCAGCACCGAAAGCCCCGCGCCGTAAAGCCCTGTAAAATATGCCAGCACCAAAGCGCCAGCCACCACCAAAAGCGCCAGCGTGCGCAGCCGACGCCCCTTTCTACGGCGGCGCAGCTGCTCGATTTTCATCGCGTCGATTCGTTCTTCTTGCATAGATTGACCATTTTGTTTACAAGACAGCTCTTGCAAACGCTTTGCCCTTTCGGATAAATTCCATACAGCTATGGGTGTAAGCTGTAATGCACTTTATATAGATATAGCCCGCATGCAGGCGCTGTATCGCCTGCGGCTAGGCGCGTTTTGCTTTGTAAAATAGCGGGCATATCCGTTGGCGCACGATGGCCCGTGCCCACCTCTTTGATGGTGCCCACCAAGATGCGCACCATGTTGTATAAATATCCATCTGCCGAGATGTGCAGCGTAATGTTTTTGCCCTCGCGCTTCACAGTGAAAAACTGCACCTCGCGCACCGTGTCGGTAATGTCGCTGCCTGCCGACATAAACGCCGAAAAATCATGTTTGCCCACAAAATACGCCGCTGCCTCGGCCATGCGCGCTTCGTCTAAATGGCCGCCGCAGCGCCAGCACAAATCCTGCTGAAAGGGGTCGCACACAGGGCTGTTTAAAATGCGGTACACATATTCCTTCGCCACCGCGTCATACCGCGCATGAAAATCGTCGGGCACGGCTTGTGCGTGCTGCACGCGGATATCCTTTGGCAAATATTGATTTAACGAAAGCGGCAGCCGCCGTAGCTCAATGGGCTTTGGCTGCGTATAGCTTACACAAAAGCCCACTGCGTGCACGCCCGAATCTGTGCGCGAACAGCCCTTAATGTCTGGGCGGCAGGCATATAGCTTTTCCATTGCATTTTGCAAGGTTTCGCACACCGAAAGCGCGTTTTTTTGCACCTGAAAGCCGTGATAGCGCGTGCCGACAAAGCTGATGGTGATTAAGGTTTGCAAGCCCACGCCTCCTTTATACTTTTAAAATATTGCGCCAAAGCGCTACAGTATCGCAAAAACGCTGTATAAAGCAAAACACTATATAACAGCAAGAGCGCTATCTTACGCAACAGCACTATCGTACAGCAAAAACGCTATCTTACCGCAACAATGATACGATATGGCCACTCATCCCAATCACGGTAAAAAGCAGCGCGCACACTACGGTGCACACAAAATCGCTGCCCGTAAGCTTTAGCACCTTTAAGCGCGTGCGCCCCTCGCCGCCTTGATAGCAGCGGCACTCCATTGCCATTGCCAGCTCGTCTGCACGGCGAAACGCCGAGATAAACAGCGGAATCAGCACAGGCACCAGCGCTTGCACGCGCGTTTTTAGCGAGCCGGAATCCAGCTGCGCGCCGCGCGCCTTTTGCGCATTCATAATTTTATCGGTTTCCTCAATTAAGGTGGGGATAAAGCGCAGTGCAATGGTCATCATCATTGCCAGCTCGTGCACGGGCAAATGCAGCTTTGCAAGCGGCTTTAAAATGCGCTCGATGGCATCTGTAAGGGCAATTGGGCTGGTGGTATAGGTTAAAAGGCTGGTGCCTGCAATCAAGCAGATAATGCGCACCGCCATAATGATGGCGTAATATATGCCCTCTTTATAAATTTTTAAAAAGTAAAATGCAAACAGCGGCTGCCCCTCGCCCGTTAAAAAAAACAAGTTTAACACAGCCGTGAACAGGATAATCGGAAAAATTGGCTTAATGCTTTTGGCAATCAGCTTTAGCGGAATTTTGGCCACCATGTACAAAAGCGCCAAAAGCGCCGTGGAAAGCACCAAACCCAGCGGGTTAGAGCCCACAAACAGCACGATGATGTAGCCAAGCGTTAATAAAAGCTTAATGCGCGGGTCAAGCCTGTGCACAATGGATGTGCCAGGAAAATGCTGGCCGATGGTGATATCTCTAAGCATGGGCGGCACCTCCCACCGTGTTTTGCCCCGCTTTGCGCGCGTTGGCGTAGCGCAGCACAGCGTCCACCGCATACTGCACCGTATAAACGTCGGTTTGCACCGAAAGCCCCATTTCTTGTAGGCGCAGGAAAATCTTTGTTACCTCGGGCACCGAAAGCCCCAGCTCCAAAAGCTCGGGCGCGCGGGCAAACACCTTTTCGGTGTCGTCATACATGGCAATTTTGCCCGCATTCATCACAAGCACCTTGTCGGCGTATTTGGCGATATCCTCCATCGAATGGCTCACAAGCACCACGGTGCTGCCTGTTTCGCGGTGATAGCGCTTAAGCTGGCTTAATATCGTGTCGCGCCCCTCGGGGTCAAGCCCGGCGGCAGGCTCGTCCAATACAAGCAAGCGCGGCTCCATCGCCAGCACCCCCGCAATGGCTACGCGGCGCTTTTGCCCGCCCGAAAGTTCAAACGGGCTGCGCTCTAGCATCTCGTTTGTAATGCCGCAAAATTCGCACGCGGTTTTAACGCGGCGCGCAATTTCCTGCGCGGAAAGGCCCATATTGCGCGGGCCAAAGGCGATATCCTTTTGCACCGTTTCTTCAAACAATTGATATTCGGGATACTGAAACACCAGCCCCGCCATAAAGCGAAAGCGGCGAATGTCTTGCGGCTTTGCCCAAATGTCCTCGCCCGCGATATACACCTTGCCTGCGCTGGGGCGGTTAATGCCGTTAAAATGCGTAATCAGCGTGGATTTGCCGCATCCTGTGGAGCCGATGATTCCCACAAATTCGCCCTCTTCAATCGCAAAGCTGACATCGTCGAGCGCCTTTGTGGCATCGGGCATTCCCTCGCCGTAAATATATGTTAAATGTTCTACCTTTACAATAGATGCCATTGTATTACCGTTTCCTTTCAAAGCCCTTGTGTTTGCCGTGCGGGCGGCCTATTTGCGCGCCTTTGCACCTTATTGGCAAAGCGTTTTGCGTTACCGTGCGGCCGTTTTACTGCAATAGCGCATACAGCGCCGCCGCGCATTCCTCTGTTGTGGTGATATCTGCCGGCATTGCAAAGCCGCGGCGCGTTAGCTCGTGGCACAATTCTGCCGCTTGCGGCACGTCTAGGCGCAACGCGCGCACCTCGTCTACGCGGCTGAACACCTCTTTGGGCGTGCCCTGCATCACAATTTTGCCCGCGCTCATCACAATAACGCGATCTGCCACGGCGGCCTCCTCCATGTAATGCGTAATTTGCACTACGGTGATGCCAAACTCGTGATTTAAACGGCGCACAGTTTTCATCACCTTTTCGCGCCCAATCGGGTCCAGCATGGCAGTGGCTTCGTCCAGCACTAGGCAATCGGGCCGCATGGCGATAACGCCTGCGATGGCCACACGCTGCTTTTGCCCGCCCGAAAGCTTATGCGGGGCGGAATCCTTGTGTTTATAAATGCCCGTCATTTCCATTGCTTCGTCAATGCGCGTGCGGATTTGTGCGGGTGGCACGCCCAAGTTTTCAAGCGCAAATGCCACATCCTCTTCCACCACTGTGGCCACAATTTGATTATCGGGGTTTTGAAACACCATGCCCACCTTTTGGCGGATATCGGCCAGCTTGGTTTCGTCGGCGGTGTCCATTTCTTCCACCAGCACGGTGCCCTTTTGCGGCAGCAATATGGCGTTAAAATGCTTTGCCAGCGTGGATTTTCCGCAGCCGTTTGCGCCCAGCACGGCGATAAATTCGCCTTTTTTGATAGCGAGCGAAAGGTCGTCTACGGCGTTTTCGCCCTCGGTATAGCCGAATGTAATGTTTTGAGCTTTTAGCACTGTTGTAGCCTTTCTTTCCTGAAAGGGCGCATCAAGCAGCCGAACATGGCTTTTTGATTGCCCTTTTTATTCCTTCCAAAATGCTGTGGCACCGCAGGGCACCACACCGCCGCTGGCCGCCACCGGCAGGCCAATTTCATCGCAGCTGGTTTTGCCGCCGTATTTTTCGCATAAAAGCGCGCGCAGCATATATTCCATCACACTGGGCGAAAGGCCTGTTGTGTAGCTGTTTACCGCCACAAACAGCGGCGTAGCGGACAAAACGCCCGCGCAAAGCGTGAGCAAATCAAAAATGCTGTCCTCCAGCTTCCAAATTTCGCCCCCGGGGCCGCGCCCGTAACTGGGCGGGTCCATAATCAGCGCGTCGTACTGCACGCCGCGCTTGATTTCTCGCGCAACAAATTTTGCGCAATCGTCCACTATCCAGCGGATAGGCTTATCTTGCAAATGCGAGGCCGCGGCATTTTCGCGCCCCCATGCCACCATGCCTTTGCTGGCATCCACATGGCAAACCTCGGCACCTGCCGCAGCGCACGCCAGCGTTGCGCCGCCTGTATATCCAAACAAATTCAGCACCTTAATGGGGCGGCCCGCCGCTTTAATCAGCCGCGCATATTCGTCCCAGTTTACGGCTTGCTCTGGGAAAACGCCAGTGTGTTTAAAGCCCGTGGGCGACACCATAAAGGTTAAATCGCCATATTGAATCTTCCATTTATCGGGCATTTTGCGCTTGGTTTCCCATTCGCCGCCGCCCTGCGCCGAACGGTGATATACGGCGTTTGCGTTTTTCCACTCGCCGCTTAATTGCGGCGTTTTCCAAATTACCTGCGGGTCTGGGCGCACCAAAATGGTTTTGCCCCAGCGCTCCAGCCGATTGCCGCTTGTGGCGTCAATCAGCGCATAATCCTTCCATCCATTTGCCTCGCGCATAGCGCCACCTGTTCCTTCCCCTCAATAGTATACTGTATAAATGTGAATAAATCCTCACAAATTGTTTGCGCACTGCGCTTTTTAGCGCTGCAAAGGCTATTCCTGCGCCAAATCTGCAAAGCTTTGCTGGGCCATTGGCTGCATATTGGGCGAAGCGATGCCCAAATGCCGATAGGCAAGCTCCGTTACACAGCGCCCGCGCGGTGTGCGCGTTAAATAGCCCATTTGCATCAAATACGGCTCGCACACGTCCTCTAGCGTAACGGCTTCCTCGCCCAGCGCCGCCGCTAAGGTTTCAAGCCCAACGGGGCCGCCCGCGTACATTTCAATAATGGCGCGCAGCAAGCTGCGGTCTAAATTATCTAGCCCCTCTGCGTCAATATCCATGCGCTTTAGCGCCATGCGCGCAATCTCGCCGTTTACCGTGCCATCGCCGCACACCTGCGCAAAATCGCGCACACGCTTTAATAAGCGATTGGCCACGCGCGGCGTGCCGCGGCTGCATTGTGCCATTTCGGCGGCGCCCTCTTCGTCACAGGGCATGTTTAAAATATTGGCCGAGCGCCGCACAATGCGGCTAAGTTCTGCGGGGGAATATAAATCCAGCTTGAGCAAAACGCCAAAACGGTCGCGCAAAGGGCTTGTAAGCTGGCCTGCGCGCGTGGTGGCGCCAATGAGCGTAAAATGCGGTAAATTAATGCGAATGCTTTGTGCCGACGGGCCTTTGCCAATCATAATATCCAGCGCATAATCTTCAAGCGCCGGATATAAAACCTCCTCCACCTGCCTTGACAAGCGATGGATTTCGTCGATAAACAGCACGTCGCCTTCCGACAAATTCGTTAAAAGCGCGGCCAAATCGCCCGCCTTTTCGATGGCAGGGCCGGAGGTAATGCGGATTTGCACGCCCATTTCGCGCGCAATAATGCAGGCAAGCGTTGTTTTGCCCAAACCCGGCGGGCCATATAAAAGCAAATGGTCAACGGGTTCGCCGCGCATTTTTGCCGCTTGCAAATATACCTTTAAATTCTCTTTTACTTTGTCTTGCCCGATATATTCGTCCAGCATTTTGGGGCGCAGCGATGCTTCTACATCAAAATCCTCGGCCTCTAGCTGCGGGCTGATTACGCGCTCAATTTCGCCCATGCTAACGGTTTCCATTGCCATACTAACCAATCCTTCCTTTCAAGGGAAATTGCCGCGATTCGGCTTTACAAATTTTGCCCCTCGCAAAAAGCGGCAAAAAGCAGCTGCACATCTGCGCGCCTTGCTTATTTTTTGCCCATCCCTTGTAATGCCAAACGAATCAATTCGGGCACGGGCAGCGCGGTATCCAGCTTTGCCAAGCTCAGTGCCGCCTCGCTTTGGCTATAGCCCAAGCCCGTCAGCGCGGCCATCGCCTGCTGCACGCTGCCTGTAATGGCAAATGCCTCGGCGCTAATGGCACCGCCGCTTGTGCTTGCAAGGCCCTTGCCCACCTTGTCTTTTAATTCCAGCACAATGCGCTGCGCAAGCTTTGGCCCAACGCCGCTGGCGGCTGTAAACGCCTTGAAATCGCCAGCCGAAATTGCCAGCGCAATGCGCTCGGGCGAAAGGGCGCTTAAAATGGCCAGCCCTGCCTTTGGCCCCACGCCCGACACCGTAATCAGCACGCGGAACATGCGCTGTTCTTCCTTATCGGCAAAGCCGAAAAGCGCAATCAAATTTTCGCTAACGTTCATATACGTATACAGTGTGCATTGCTGCCCGCACGCAGGCAGCGCGCCGGCTGCCGACGCGGGAATGGCCACCTGATAGCCCACGCCCGCACACTCGATTACCGCCTCGTCTGCCGATTTTTCCAAAAGCTTACCGGTTAATGAATAAATGATACCAAGCCCTCCCTTTTCCACTGCATTTATTTATCGCAAGCATCATCCCGATGCCATATTTAGATTGGCATTTGCTTTCAAACAGCATTGATAGAATCTGTTTGCCTATTTGCCATTTGCAATTGTGCTATTAAAAATATCCCATGCTTTGCCGCTTTGTGACATTCATGCCAAATTGCAGCGAACGGCTGGAATGTGCATGGCAAATGGCCATTGCCAGCGCGTCGGCGGTGTCGTCGGGCTTTGGCACGGTATCCAGCTTTAACAGTGTGCGTGTCATCTCTTGCACTTGCTTTTTGGTGGCTTTGCCATAGCCTGCCACGCTTTGCTTTACCTGCAAGGGCGTATATTCAAACACCGGCACACCCGCACGCTTTGCCGCTAAAAGCAGCGCGCCGCGCGCTTCGGCCACGGCGATAACCGTTTTTTGGTTGGAGGTGAAAAACAAGGTTTCGATGGCCATTGCATCGGGCTTTACAGTTGCCAAAAGCGTTTCCATATCTGTAAACACTTCCAATAGCCTGTCCTCAAATGCCGTGTGCGCCTCGGTGCGGATGGCCCCATACTGCACTGTGGCAAATTTGCCCTTGTCATAATCCACTACGCCAAAGCCAACAATGGCATAGCCCGGATCAATACCCAAAACGCGCACTATGCCACCGCCCTTTCGCTGTTTTTCTCTTTATCCCTTGTTTGCAGACTATATCAATTTATTGTACCACAAACGCGCGCGTGAATCAATCACGCGCGCGTTTTCTTGGCATGCTTTTCCTGCATGCCCATTTACAATTTTTTGTTATGCATGATAATAAATATGCTGCGGCAAGCCGTCTTTATACGTTTGCGTTACTTCGCCTTGAATCAGCGGGCGCACATAGGCCAAAAACGCGTCATTTACCGTGTATTCCTGCGCATCAATCCACGCAGCAGGCACAGTTTTTTCGCGGTTGGCAATGTTGGCGATATCCGCAAAATCGGTGGTGCAGGCATAGGGCGCGTCCCCTGTGCGCACCAGCACCGACATTTCCCCCGTGCGCCCATCAAATGCACCGCGCACTGCCGCGGCGCCCACCTTATATGCCTCGTGTAAATCCGTGGCGCTTGCAAGATGCGCCGCCGCACGTTGCGGCGTGTTTAGCTCAATGGCGCGGGTTTTGCAGCCCAGCGCGTTGTGCAAGCTGCTTGCAAGATAAGCCGCCGTGCCCGTAAGCATGCGATGCCCAAACGCGTCCACTGCCGCGCTTTGCGCTGCAATCTCGCATAAATAGCGGCCGTCGGCCAGCTTTACCCCCTCCGACACCGCCACCACAAGGGCGCGCTTATGCGTAAGCTTTTCTTTTACACGCGCGGTAAAGGCCGCTTGGTCAAACACGCTTTCGGGCAGGCAAATAAAGTCCACCCCTTCGCAGTCGTCGCTTTTGGCCAGCGCCGCAGCACCCGTCAGCCAGCCTGCGTTGCGCCCCATAATTTCCACAAAGGTAACGCTTTCTAAATAATACACGCTTGAATCGCGCACAATTTCTTTCAGCGTTGCGGCAATGTATTTTGCCGCCGAGCCATAGCCCGGAGTATGGTCGGTACAGGGCAAATCGTTATCCACGGTTTTGGGCACGCCCATAAACCGAATGGCGCTGCCCTTTGCCTTGCCATACACCGAAAGCTTTTGGATGGTATCCATGCTGTCGTTGCCGCCAATATAGATAAAATAGCCAATTTCCAGCTTTTCCAGCGCGTCAAACAGCTGCGCATATACCGCATCGTCCATGCCCATTTCGGGCAGCTTAAAGCGGCACGAGCCCAAAAAAGAAGCGGGCGTGCGTTTTAAAAGCTCGATTTCGTTTTGCGTGGGCAAAACGCTTGCAAGGTCGATGCAGCGGCCATGCAAAAGCCCTTCAAGGCCGTGCAGCATCCCATACACCTTGCCGCTTGTAAGCGCGCGTGCCGTTTCGTATACGCCGGCAAGGCTTGCGTTGATGGCGGCGGTGGGCCCGCCGCTTTGCCCAACAATGACATTGTGATGCATTGTGCACATCCTCCTTTAATATAAAATGGGAGCGCGCGTGTGCGCGCCCCCATCAAGATAAAATACTGTCTTGATTTAGCCGTTTTTGCTGCCTTTTAAGTTTTTCATGCGCAAATTGTGATCCAAAATGCGTTTGCGGATACGGATGTTTTTGGGTGTTACCTCCAAAAGCTCGTCCTGCGACAAGAACTCAAGGCTGGCCTCTAAGCTAAACTTCGATACCGGCACCAAGCGCAGCGCATCATCCGAGCCAGAAGCGCGGGTGTTTGTAAGCTGCTTTTTCTTGCAGATATTAACGGTGATGTCCTCGCCGGACGGGCTATAGCCAACCACCATGCCCTCATACACCTTTTCGCCGGGGGTAATCAGCAAAGTGCCACGCGCTTGCGCATTAAACAAGCCATAGGTAATGGCCTCGCCTGTTTCGTAGCTGATAAGGCTGCCCGTGCTGCGGCCCGGCAATTCGCCGCGCCACTCGTCGTAGCCGTCAAAAATCGTGTTTAAAATGCCCTCGCCGTGTGTATCGGTTAAAAACTCGCTGCGATAGCCAAACAGCCCGCGCGACGGAATGCGAAATTCCACACGCATGCGTGTTTCGCCAAGCGGGGCCATCTGCTCCAGCTCGCCCTTGCGGGAGCCCAGCTTTTGCATAACGCTGCCCTGATATTCCAGCGGCACGTCAATTACCACATGCTCCATCGGCTCTAAGGTTTTGCCGTTTTCCTCGTGCAAAAGCACTTTCGGCGGCGAAACCTGCAATTCATAGCCCTCGCGGCGCATGGTTTCGATTAAAATCGACAGATGCATCTCGCCACGCCCCATTACGCGGAAGCTTTCCGACGAGGTGCTATCCTCTACTTTCAAGGCCACATCCTTTAAAAGCTCTTTGTGCAAGCGGTCGCGGATTTGGCGGCTGGTAACAAATTTGCCTTCTTTGCCCGCAAACGGGCTGTCGTTTACCGCAAATGTCATCTCCACGGTAGGGTCGTTAATTTTCATGAACGGCAGCGGATTAATCATGGCGGTGTCGCACAGGGTGTTGCCGATATTGATATCGGTAAGGCCGCTAAATGCCACGATATCGCCGGCAGTTGCCTCTTGAATGGGCGTGCGGCCGTTTGCCTCAAAGCTGTAAAGCGCAGTGATGCGGCCTTTTTTAGACACATCCGTGTCATGATAATCGCACACGGCCACTTCTTGGCCCACCTTGATGGTGCCGTTTTCCACGCGGCCAATGCCGATACGGCCCACAAACTCGTTGTAGTCCACGCTGGAGCACAGCATCGAAAGCGGCTCTGCGGGGTTGCCGATGGGCGGCTTTACATATTCCAAAATGGTTTTAAACAGCGGAATCAAATCTGTGCCCTCAACATCGGGGCTATAGCTTGCTGTGCCAGCGCGGCCCGAGCAGAACACCATCGGGCTGTCAAGCTGCTCGTCGGTGGCGCCAAGATCCATCAGCAAAAGCAAAATTTCGTCGATAACCTCTTTGATGCGGGAATCGGGACGGTCGATTTTATTTACGGCAATCACAAGAGACAAATTTTGCTGCAACGCCTTTTGCAAAACAAAGCGCGTTTGCGGCATACAGCCCTCGGCAGCGTCCACCAAAAGCAAAACGCCATTTACCATCTTCAGCACACGCTCTACCTCGCCGCCAAAATCGGCATGGCCCGGTGTGTCGATGATGTTGATTTTAATGCCCTCGTAATAGGTGCAGGCGTTCTTCGCCAGGATGGTAATGCCGCGCTCGCGCTCGATATCGCCCGAGTCCATCACGCGCTCTGCAACCTGTTGGTTTTCGCGGAATGCACCGCTTTGTTTGAGCATTTGATCCACCAGCGTGGTTTTACCGTGGTCAACGTGTGCGATAATAGCGATATTGCGCAAATTCTTTTGTTCCATACATCCTCCGTCAATTCAAACAAATAACGCACGCCGTACAAAGCGGCGTGCGTACCCTTTAAGGTGATGAGCACAGGGCTCGTCCCTTTCAGCTTTCATAGCGGCAACGCGCACTGCGCATCGCCACCCCGCGAAAGCCTTAAAAATGGTGGACAGTAAGGGGCTCGAACCCCTGACCCCCTGCACGTCAAGCAGGTGCTCTACCAGCTGAGCTAACTGTCCAAGCTTTTTACCTCGGCTTTGATATTATACCTTATTGCCAATAAAATTGCAAGAAAATTTTTATTCTATGCTTTTTCTGCCCGCTTTGCTGCTTTTTATGTTTAGCGCTTTGCGCTTACGTGATACTTGATAAGCAGACACATCCCCGCCAGTAAAGAAAAGGCACTGCCTAGATGGTTCACATCCCACTTGCGCCAAAGAAAAGGCACTGCCTTGATGCTTTACATCTCATTTACGCCAAAGAAAAGGCACTGCTGCGGATACCTAAAGCATCCGCAGCAGTGCCCTTTATCAAAATTTGCAATTAGTATTTCGAGCTTGTGAAGTCCTCTTCAAAAGCGGCGTTTTGCATAAAGGCATCTGCGCGCTTATTGCTGATTTGCGGCATAATCATACCCGCAACGTTTTTCACGCGGAACTTGCTTACAAGGCTCTTGAGCATAGCTGCCTGGCCGGAAAGCTCCTCGCTGGAGGCGGCAGATTCCTCGGCAGTGGCCGAGTTGGTTTGCACAACAGAGGAAATTTGGTCAACACCCAGTGTTACCTGTGTAACGCTGGTTGCTTGCTCGCTGGAAGCGTCGGCGATATTGCCAATCAGCTCTGTAACCTCTTGCGTGCCCGTTACCACAAGCGCAAGCGCGTTTGCGGTGTCGTCGGCAATATGTGTGCCGTTTTCAATGGCTTTTACGGTTTCTTCAATCAGCGCAGTTGTGCTCTTGGCTGCCTCTGCCGATTTACCCGCAAGGTTACGCACTTCATCTGCCACCACAGCAAAGCCCTTGCCGGCGGCGCCCGCGCGTGCAGCCTCAACAGCGGCGTTCAGCGCAAGGATATTGGTTTGGAATGCGATATCCTCAATGGTTTTAATAATTTTGCTGATTTCTGCCGATTTGCCGCTGATGTCTGCCATCGCGCCAATCATATCCTGCATTTTGCGGTTGCTTGCAACCACCTCGTCAGACGCACTGATGGATTTTTTGCGGGCTTCCTGCGCGTTGCCGGCATTTTTCTTAATTTGCTCAGAAATTTCTGCAATGGTGGCAGAAAGCTCTTCGATGCTGCTGGCTTGCTCGGTGGCGCCCTGGCTCAGTGCCTGTGCACCAGACGATACTTGATCGGAGCCGCCGGAAACTTGCTCAGAAGATTGGTTAATTTGCGTCATGGTGTAGCTTAAATCGGCCGTAATTTTGTCCATCGCCTTTAAAATGCGATCGTATACGCCAACGTATTCCGCCTCTGCCGTTAAGTCGAAATTGCCATCGGCCATTTCGCCAAGCGAGCGAACAATATCGTCAATAACGCTTTTGGTGGTAGAAATCATTGTGCCCATGCTAACGCAAAGCGCGCCGATTTCATCCTTTGCTTTATAATCCACAGTAATGTCGTAATTGCCTTGTGCCAGCTCGTTTGCGGCTTGCTCCACAATGCGAATCGGCTTTGAAATCGTGCGTGCAATATAAATTGCAATGAGCATGGAAACGATAAAGCCCGCCACTAATATGGAAAACATAATGAGCATCAACAGCTCGGACGTTTTGGTGAGCTGAACGGATTTTTCCGTGCCGATGCGCGATTTATCGGAAATCATGGTATCCAATATGCCAGAAAGCTCTTTTGTTACCTCTGCGCATTCCTTGCGCACAAGGGCGATATTGGCATCGGTTTCGCCCATAACCATTTTGCTGATAGTGGCGTCGCGCGTTGCGCGATACTTGGCCAGCACACTTTCAAGGTTGGCATACATTTTTTGTTCCAGCTCCGAGCCAAGCGCGCCTTTTACGGCAAGCATGTAGGTATCAATTTTGGCATCGTCTGCAATCAGCGTTTGCGCATATTCGGCTTTTGAAACCGCGTTTACAGCGGTGGCCGAGTACAGCACCGTGGTGCGCTGGCTTTGGAACGCGCGACCCAAATTGCCAATGTCGCCCTCCGCAAAGCCGTAATCCACCAGCGCGGCAGAATAGGATTCATCCGTGGTTTTTAAAAGGAACAGCCCTGCAACGCCCGCGCAGCTAGAAATCAGTACCGCAATTAA
>RRZU012767804.1_pt1 | contig 16754 bp, 10 predicted proteins | sample 2165561 | NCBI WGS metagenome assembly RRZU01 (sample SAMN10456909, study PRJNA506462) | wastewater metagenome | isolation source: wastewater sludge | place: USA: Moscow, Idaho
ATACATCGCACTGATACACGGATGGAGGTTCCGCTGCGCTTGCGGGCTAGCCATGAGAGCATCCCACAACTGGTTGAGCTGGGCTCGAGGCAACGCCCACAACTCCTCGCTTCCTTCACCCAACAGCGACTGAGCCTGCACGTCATAGACCACTGCCCAACGAACATCACCAGAAGGATCCCAGATACGCTCAGCAGCGATCTCTGTCAGCACAGGAAAAACAAGCATGGTTCACCTCGCAGCCCTTTCCACAATCCATCAGATCAACGGAGCAGGTGATACCGACGCCTTCGTCATCCCAAGCTCACAGACAATATCATCCAGCAACTTCGCCTCATTGGCCAGAAACGCATACAACGACGAGAAGCGAGTCAAACTATCGTTCATGATCTCTTTTTCCACTTCTCAATCAAACCTCTGGCACGGGCTTCCTTAACCGACACAACGTGTTCGCGATAGTGCGAGTAGGGAAGGAGTGACCTCCGCGCTTCCCCCTCGTTCCCACTCACTTCCAGCTCACTTCGCTTCCCCGGTGCGGTGTCTACCAAAGAGCTGGCGGACATCTGTGGACAACGACCGATGCAGGCGCACGTCCCCAGCCGCAGTTGTCAATGCAATTGATGGGAAGGACCTCCCTCTCGGCTCAGGGTGCTGCGTCAAGTACGCAAACCCCACGTCAACGAGTTCCCCGAAACAACTCTCAAGTTCCTGCAGATCACCTTCGTATGAATCGCCGTCCGTCTCACAGAACCTGAAATCCACGAATCCACCGTCCGTCTCGAACAACACCACATCGCTGCACCAATAACGGATGAAGAAACACCTGGTGGGATCGTTCGCCATCCGAACAGTCATCTCGACGGTGTCAGCGTCCCGCAGAGCGGACTCAAAAATGAGCTCTCCAGTTGAGTCATCAATGCTCTGCACCAGACTCAGCGCCTCTACCGGATCTATTCGCGCCATTCCCACCTGCTTCGAGACAAAACGGTCAATCACTCTTCAACCACCGGAACGAAATCAGCCGTGCCAAGTCATCATTGAGGGGATGACGCATGACTTCTTCTCTTTCCGGCATTTCTACAGTGATCTTTGGAAAGTACCTGCCCGAGGGAACCGGACGCTGAATGAGGTAAGCACGGCCCACCGCCAAGAGTTCCCTCAACGCTTCCTTCCCTTCTTGCTGTGAGTCTGCCATCGGGGTTAGCCGAGCAGTCCAATAACGATCAAACGTAATAAACTCGTGAACTTCCCCTTCTAGACCGTCGGAGGTGATAAGGAACCCGATATCTGGTTCACCAATCGGATGAGCTTCGAGACACGCCTCGCCTCGATCATTCATGAAACACGTGTACACGTTGTCATCCAGATCATCGGTCAGCCGCTGAAAGAGTGACCGCACGGCAGCCTGCGCCGCTCCATACCCCTCTTCCCGTACACGCCTTCGCGCTTCCCTCTCGTTCTTACTCACTTCCAGTTCACTCCTCTTCTTCACCCCTCTTCCCGACGAGGACTAACGCCAATGTCGTTCGGTTAGGGTTCTGGGGCTGGTGGGTGGATTTGGGTTCGGAGTGTCGCGGGATAGGTGTGGCGGTCCACGCGTGGGCCTTTGGCCCGATACTTCGAGATCGCTCGTTTGACGACGCGTTGGCGGGTTCTGGGCCCGCGTGTTGGTACGAGATCGTGCAGGACTGCCGCGCCGATACAACCAATGAGATCGATCGCGGTATCGCCGATGACATCGGCAGTCCTGACGATCTGATCGCGTGCGGTGTTGAGCGCGATGGTGAACGAGAGCCGGTCCGGGGTGAGGTCGGGGCGTGTCAGGATCGCATCACTCATCGCCAAACGCAGCGCTTGATGCGTGATCAGGAGCGCCCAGACTTCTTGCTCGATACCAGACGGGTAGCGTGAGCGGAGCACTCTGCCTCCCAGGAGCGTGGACTTCAGCTCGCAGTAAGCAGTCTCGATCTCCCACCGGTCGTGATACAAGCCGACCAGTTGTTCCGCGGAAGCCTCCCCCGGATTCAGCAGCGTCGTGATGAGCCGGTACTGGCTCGTCTTGGTCTCTGCCCGGGTAGTGATCGTGACAGTCGCATCGACCACTCTGACCAGCACACCGGCTGCCCGTGAGAGGTATGAGCCATCGGGAAGCCGCTGCGCGACGGGGAGTTTCATCGCCCCACGCCCGGTCTTGCCGCGGATCAGGAAATCTGCCCCGGTGTCGGTGATCTGGGAGAAGAACCGGTAGGTCGCGAAGTTCCGGTCTCCCAGGAGCAGCATCCCGGGCTGCAATGCCCGGGCAAGCGTGGCAGCGTAGGAGAGCTCACCGACACGATCTGTCCCGAACACCGCGTCGATGATCGACCTGGTGCCGGTAGTGACCAGTGCGACGAGGCGGATCATCGGATACCCAGCGGGACCGTTGGGTCCGCCCCGTGGTTTGGGGAATGCGATCAGGTTCGCCTCGGTATCGGGGACCGCGATCTGGGTGCCATCGATCGCGAGGACCATACGGCCCGCGAACCTGGGTACCTGGCCGCGGAGGCAGGCTGCGGGGCCTGCGAGGACGTTGAAGAGTTCGCGTAACGGCCTTACCCCGACGCGACGCATCGCCTGAGTGATCGAAGACTTCGATGGTCTGAATATCGGAGCCGACGCGGTCATTCTCGACCAGACCTGCAGCCAGCCCTGACCTGCGAACAGCGCCCCAGCCAGGAGGAGATACACGACCACACGTGAGGGCAGGCGCCGGAACCGGTGTTCTTTCCCTCCCACGGTATCGAGTACATCATCGACCAGTTCCGGCAGGATGACCCGTGTCAGTTCTCCCAGATGCCCGGCAGAGAGTATCTCGCCAGTGTTATACGTGGCACAATAGGACATCGCAGCTCTTGTTCGGTAAGGATCGGTCTTGGCGGACAGGTCCTATTCCTACAAGAGCTGCACTCATTTCCCGCCACGACGCGCCGTCACTTCCCTTGACAACACGCTCACAGGCCTAACCGAACGACATTGGGACTAACGCGGAACTCAAGTCCGACGAAGACGAGAGACTTCCTACCAAACCAGTCACGCTTCCACTGCGGGTTACCCATCAACACTGCTCCCAGCAGCCGCGCGTTGGCAATCGTCATGGCGAGGTCCTTATGCTTCACAGGCTCTGGAACAACCGGTACAGCCCGTACTTTCGAGCCCCGGTCATATAACCGCAGCTTCAGGAAACGAGAGGTCAGCTCCGTCGTCTCCATCGAACCCGCTTCTGGACTCGATCCCAACTCGGGACTCAGCACCAAACCTCTGACAACGCGAAGTGACAGCCAAGACGGCTTGTCCATGAACGCCTCCCTTTCTTGGGCCACGAACTCTTCGATGATCGACGAAAGATCCTGACTCACGGGACGGTCGACTCTCGCCGGGAACACTGCATGTGCAGCGTCCCCTCGAAGGTAGCGTTGTACATCGCCTAGTTGTGCAGGTATCACATTCGTTGTGAAAGATGGCTGCGGTCTGTCACGATACGTAAATGCAATTGTTCGACCCGCACTGTCGAACACCCCCTGAACTTCCACCATCGTTCCGCACTCCAGTATTTCTTCGAGCTGGCGGTGGTCCGTGGCTACATACACCTCGAACTCGTCGTCGAACACAACAACCGGGAACAAGATCGCTCGATTGATCTCACGCAACTTCCACAGCGAAAACCGGATGAGAAAGCGATAGACCAAGCGTTCCCCGCGAGAGCCAAGAACAAACCACAGGCCCACCACCTTCTTGAAAGCACCGCCCAAACCGCGAGCGAGAGCACGCGCATCGTGTTCACTCGGGGCACGATCGGGAATCCACACAGGATGCCCCACCTGAGGCTCAGAGATCGCCGCAGAACCGTACTTCCACAGACGGATGGTCAGCGCATCCGATGCAAGATCCACGTATTCAAGCTCGGTCCCCTCGTAATACTCCGCTCGGCCACGAGACTCTCAGACGCCGGTCGCGAGGTCCTCACAAAGAAATCGAATACGGCGAATGAACTGCTCAAACGTCATGCTCAATGGTTGTCCGCTCATGAGCGTCTCCCGAACATCCGACTCCAACACCACGAGGTGGATCGCTCTCGCTTATCGCGCGGCATTCGCCGGAAATCAGCCGTGTCCACCTCCCAATCGTCGATGTCGCTGTATGTTACGCACGCGATCTTCGGCAACACATCCACGGCCAGGTGGTAATAGTCCTTCATCCAGGCCGCCAGGCTCTCGTCATCATCACTCAGGAAACTGAAATCAATCGCGGGGCTACCGGAGAGAGGGATCACTGATAGCTTCTTGATGAGATCCTGCACTTGTTGGGCCGCCTTCTGAAAATCCAACTCGCGTTGCACGATCCCGATGGACTTCCCCGCATCATCTAGGAACCTCGGATCGTTTTCCCGGAATTCGGGCGAACGGATCCGCAGAAGGGCACTCAACCCCAAGAACCACGCGCTCTCGGCGGGAAGAATCTGGCGAAGCCACCGCACATCCTTCTCTCGAAGATATGGACCGCCCATCGGTTCAACATGCTCGGCCTCATCACGCCGGTCCACGACAAAAGCATCGCCGGGCGCATCGAGGAAAACCACCGAACACGTCACAGCCCAGGCTTCATCCCTACCTGGGATACCGACGATCTCAGGGGCCTCGAGCCAGATAACAGGCAGAGCAAACATACAAACCCTCGCATAAGTTGAGATAAGGTCAGTCACTTCACAAGTAGATGAATATTGATTCCCCCGCCTTTCTTTATGTTCCATCGAGCATTTCCAGTTCCTCTCCTGGCATGCTGATAATTGGCAACTCGCTGTCCACCATATCGGGGGTTTTGTTTGACTGTTGGCGGTCGATACATACTCATTTTGTTCCTACTGAGAATTTGACCGGATTTGCCGCCACGGGAGGACAGTGACCTAGTAAAGAATCTCCCAGCCCACTTAGCAGTGCCAGATGAAACGGCAGGGCCACCCCACGTAATATTTCCCACTCTACCTGAAGCCACCACTTGCCTCATCCCCGAGGCAAGACGGTAGCCTTTGTACATTGCCGACCCTGTCCGAGCTAAAGCGGCTCCTGGGATGGCGAAGCTGGCTATGGTAACTCCAAGCCGAACCCACTTGTTGTTCCACGCTTTCTTTATCCACCCCCACAATTTGCCGTCGAGGTCTTGTTTGTTGATGGGGTCTTGGGGGTAGGTGTATTCGGTGATGTTTCCGCCAGGGACGGGGTCAACGGAGGTGAATAGACCGGTTCTGGGGTTGTAAAGGCGCACACCCATGAGGATGAGACTGCTCGTTGGTTCAACCGCTCGTTCCTTGCCGCCGAGCCAACCATAGGCGATCGGGCCGGTTACCGGGACAACAGGTTTGATCTGGTTCCCGTACTCATCCCAATGGTTCAACGGCTTCGGCGTCACAATCCCACTATCAACAATCACGCTCGTGGCAATGTTGCCGATCGGGTCGACGATCTCCAGTGTCACGACGCCGTCGGTCAGGCTCGCGGACAGGTCGCCACCAATCGACGCCGAGTACCGCGTCACGGCCGTTGTCCCATCACTCACCAAAGTGGCCCACCCCGGATTGTCACTGCTGTCGGTGTAATGACGGACAACCCGTTTGGTTTGACCAACAGTTGTGGTGACCTGCTCGGTCCTGCGCCCAGCCGGATCGAGACTGTAGGTGGTGACCGAACCGTTCTGCGTGGCGGAGGCAACAAGATCGTTGTCGTAATAGGAAACCTGTGCGTCCCCAGCGTTCGAACCGTTGACGGTGTCCGCCGCGGGAATGCTGGTCTGGCGGCCAAAGGCGTCGTACACATAGCCACCCGATCCGTTGGCGCCGTTCTGGACGCGGTTGCCCGTATCGTAGACCCACTGCTTGTCAGTCTGCTCCACGGAGTCCCCGTCGCAGCTCCCGACCCGAGTCGAGGCGCTCATATTTGTCCGGTTGGAATTGGTGTCGAAACCGTAGGTGCGCGTTGTACAGGTGCCATCAAGCGTGTCACTACCCGTCGCCAGCCTGCCGGTCAGGTCGTAGGTGTACGCAGAGTCCCGTTCCGGTCCGGAGAGAGTGTTGATGCGTCCAGCGTGGTCCCGCGCGATACTCCAAGTCGCAATCGGGATCGGAGCGGCATCGCCGTGCTTGAGCGAGTAGTTCAGCGATGTTTCATTTCCGGCTCTGTCATATGTGGAGGTTTGGGTGATGCCTCCGGGCATGGTCTGGGTATTCATGTTGCCTGCCGCGTCATATGCCGCCGTATAGCTGCCGGTGCCCGAGACGTCCAGTTTGGTCAGGAGCCCCCGATGATCGGTGTCCGAATCGTAGGTGTTTGTGATCGTGCCCTGAGGGTCCGTCACGGTGGCCACGCGGCCCGCGTCGTCATATACCGTCGTCGTGGTTTGTCCATCACTGTCCGTGTAGGTGACTTCCCTTCCCCACCCGTCGTATCCAGTTGTGATCGACGAGGCCGTGGCGCCAGCGGCATCAAGAGAACTCACCGCCGTCGTCAATCCTGTACTCGGATCGTAGGACGTCCTGGTGGTTGGCAGGCTCGTGGAGCCAGCCAGTCCGTCGGTCGTGGTCGAACTGGTGAGAACTCGTCCGGCCTCATCGAAAGTCGTGGTAGTCGTTCTGCTGGCACTTGGAGTGGATTCGGTAACCGTTGCCGGAGCCAGATAGCGGCTGTAGGTCGTCGTCGTGACCGGTTCCGAGGCGTCCGGAGACCACGTTCTACAGGCCAGCCCGGCCCATTCGGGACGGCTCCCGCATCCGCTCGCGGGTCCTGTTTGGGCAGCCGCCGTGTAGTACGCCGAGAGCGTCGTGCCAGCGTCGGCTCCGTTGGATGCGGCAGTCCGAGATTCCAGAACCCGTCCCTCGGCGTCGTACGTGGTCAACGTCGTCGGCCCGGCATTCGAAGCGAGATCGGTGACGGTCGTGGACGTCGTCCCGCTACCCAGCACCCAACCCGAGGTGTCGCTCAGGAGATCCGTGCCGTCAATTGGAGCATATCCGGAGATACTTCGAGACAGCACCTCTTCTCCGCCTGCGAGCGGCACTGCCGGATCGGGAGAACCGCTCAGCGCATCGGCCGCGCTCACAGTGGTGGTTGTGGCCAGCCGGAAACCGAGACCCGTCTTGGGATTGACACCCTGGTTGGGCGCATCCTGGTCATAATCCATGTGGGTATGGGTTCGCACCAGGTTACCGTCCGATGCCTCGAACGCCGGGCTCCAGGTATCGGTAACCAACGATCCGGCGGGCGTGATGACAGTGCCTGCGGCAACGGTCGTCTCACCGGGTCCACTGGCCGCGGCGGCACTCACAACATCCGTGTTGTAGCGTGTCAGCGTCGCATAGGAATCCAAAACCTCCTGCGAGAGCAGAGTGCCACCCGAGTTGTATTGGCTCCTGATGTCGGCCGTGGCCTTCTCATCCAGGCTACGGATGACGCGGCCAGCATTGTCGTAACCCGTCGCGGTGAACTGCCAGTCCCCGGCGCCGTAACTCGCGGTATTGAGTACGCGACCCTGATCATCGGTGTACTGCACATCCGCGTACGGCCAATCACCGGCTGTCACTGCAGAGGTTGTGGAGCCAGCGACGTTCTGCCTGTCCGCACTGAAGACCGCAGCAGCATAGGTGGGAGCCGTTGACTGCCCCCATACAGCCACCTCCTCCCTGGTCAAGGTAGGGAGACCTTGGGTGACCGTCTGCGGATCGATGCCGTAGACGAAACGGGCCAACGTGTGCTTCGCACCGCCCGCCGTTGCAGGATCGCGGCTCACGCTCAGCAGCGATTGCTTGTCCTGACTGGCTTGACCATAGTCCAGGGTGAACCCGGCCAGACCCGAAGGGGTCACTGACCTCAGCAACGGTTGCTCCGAAGCCGAGGATCCCTCGTATCCATAAGATGTTGCCAAACCGGTACGCGGATCGGTGACCTTCACGAGCCTTCCCTCAACATCGTACGAATATGCGGCGACCGGTGTAGTTACCATCACTGACGTGGCCGGATCCCATGCCACGTAGTCAATGGCACGCACCTGTCCTTTGATGTCCCCCGCATTGGTCGCTGTGGCTGTGGTCGCCGAGGCGTAGGAGATATTCAATGCCCGGCAACCCACACCAAGTGTGCCGCTTGAACAGTCCACACCCGGAGGGACCGGAGCAAGGATCCGCGTGATCCGGCCCGCATTGTCCCTGGTGAACGTCGTCGCGCCAGCACTCCCCGGCTCGATGACCGAGCTCGGTGCCCAGGTGGGAGCCTTTCCTGCGGTGAAGGAGACCGGTGTATAGATGGTAGTGGTTCCATCCTCTTCTCGTAGGATCAGTTGGGCGGCACCGCCTTTTCCGGACAGTATCAGGGACATTCCTGCTTCGCTCGTCTCCTCGTCGACGGGGAGATAGACACCCTCTTCCATGAGCTTCTTGCCGCCGCCTGGTTGGCGATAGACAACCACATCGTTCTCTGCATCCGTCAGTGAGTATGTGCCATCCACCAGCGTGTTGTCGACTATCGTGGCCCCTGCCGCACCCGCATCCGTTCCATCGAAGGAGGCGCTCCACCCGGGCCCGAAGACCGGGTTCGTTGCCTTCCCAGCCAAGGTTGAATACGATCTCGAAACTGACAGGTCACCCACATAGCCCGGCACCGAAACGTCGGAAGCGGACATGTTGAACTCGCCAGTCCACAGAGCCACCTGACCAGGGCCTGCTTCGGACGTCGGGAAATTGTCGCCGAAAGCATGAGGAACCCGGACCACAGTTGGTTTGAGCGCACCCTGACCGTCATTCCATGTACATCTGGTCAAGCCTGAATCCGAATACTCGAAGCAGACTTGAACATCGAGGCTCAGCGGTACCCGTTCCTTGCCGATAGATGAGGCTGCGGAAGTACCCGACAACGTCGTCGAAATAGAAACCGGCTTGTTGGCGGCGATGGCCGCGAGCTTCGAGCCTTCAGTCCAGCCCGAGTTCGAACCGCTGGCCGGATCATAGCCGGTCCCATTCGAGGTCCCAGCCGTGCGCCAATACACCGTCGGCGTGACGGACCCCGATCCCGCGGCGGGGGCCGACGCCGCTACCTGGAAAGCATCGGTGGACTTGAACCCCACCTGCGGGGAGGTAAGCGCAGCCCCGCCAGAGCCGAAGCTGAAGGACGCGGTCTCGGAAGCCAATCCGGCCCGGTCAACCGCCTGTACTTGGAGCCGATGCGAACCGGCTCCCGGATTCCAATCCAGCGACGCCGTCGCGGGCTTTCCCACCGCCGCGAGCGTTGTCCATGAACTGTCGCCATCGCGCTTGTATTGGAAGCTCACCGCGTCTTGCGACGCCGAGGACATGGTGAACTTGTTGGAGGAAGGCGCCGAGTCGAGCCACTGCCCGCCTTGATAGTTGGAGGCAGTGAGACTTGGTTTGGCCGGGGGAGTCAAATCAACAACGAAAGACCACGGCTTGTAAGCATCCTTGGACAACAACGCTCCGTCATCCGCCCACACGGACAAGGAGTATGTCTTCCCATCCTTCAACGCAGGAAGAGATGAGGACGGATTGAGCGTTGAGAATCCTCCCGAAGAAACCAAAGCGCCGGCTGCCTTGTCCCACACCGTAGCGGACCCCTGAACGAGCGAGAAGCGGGCCTTGACGCTTCCTCCATCGGGATCCTTCACCAAAGCAGAGAACGAAGGCCGAGCACTGTTGACATAGAGGTTCCGATTGCCAGAACCATCCGTCCACCAATTGTACTGACCCTGAGGAATCTTCGTATTTCCCGGTCTTCCCGGATATGAATTGTAAGTGATTGCCAGCGTTGGGCGTCCCGAGGCGGCATTGCCCGAATTGAACCGCTTCCATCCATATGTGTCAGCTTCATTGGCTGCCCGAAGGCCCACCCAATTGACCGCATCGTTATTGCTGAGCGCTGCCTGAGCCCAAGCACTCGCGTCAATGGAGACCCAACCAGCTCCGCATGAGGACGAGTACCCCTTTGTTGCCGTTGAGGACGAATACTTCGAATACCACGTGGGTTGCTTGGCCCACCGCGTCGCCGTCGAGGCCGCAGAAACAGCCCACAAATCCCACTGACGCGCACTGCACGAATAGGACCACGACTCCCATAGGTTGATCTGCGCCGAGGTGACCTTGACCCCTTTGACCGCCGAGGTGGTGAATCCCAGAATCGAACGGGCAACCGTGTTTCCCCCATCAAATGTGCCCAATCGGAGCTCAGGATCAGCCGAATAGTCACTCGTCACACCCGTCTGCACGAATGCATCGAATCCCACTCCGATGGACACACTCGGATCAATCACCACTGGATATGCCACATCCTCAGACTGGAGAAACTCCTGTGCAGGCTCAAGCACCAGCCGGGCAGCGTCCTCGGACACATCCACACTCACATCAACAGACTCGGTCACACCGACATTGCCGTCCGTGTCCGACTCCGTATCGGTAACGGTTTCGTCGGAATCCTGGATGGGATCATCTTGGGAGACAGGAGCCTTCGTCTCGCCAAGCGCCCACAATGCTGGCTGTGACCCCACATCCCATTCCTCAAGGACTGGATTGCCCAGTTGCGCATCAGCCGTGGCATCCCACATGGCCGGTACAGCGACCCGAGCCACCACGCCCTCATCACCAACCAATTCGACCGAGCCATCTCCAGCATCATGACTGGTGGCGCCCTCAGCCGCCACTGTCACGGGCAGAGACAACTCCCCATCAGAGCCGGGACGATCCTTGACTACAAAGAACTGCTCAACACCCGAGCCCGTCACCTGAACGATCATGTCCATGCCAGCTTGAACATCGACGAACGTTGCTCGCGGCCCCACGACACTCGGAGCAGGAAGATCACCTGGCCACGTCAGCTCGCTGACCAACCCCGTCGCTGGGTCCTGAACGCTGGCGACGGTTGCCATGCCGTCATCTCCTGCGGACTCACCACCCGAAACAAGCACCTCCCCAGAATGTGCAACGGGCCCGTATGCACCGTCGCCACGTTTCTGGAGCGTCTCGTCAACTGCGACCCAGTCCTCATTCGCGGCACCATCACCTCCAACCTGCACCCACACGGGGCCAGAAGCAACCACCTGCTGCCACTGGCCATCAGGTAAAGCAAAAACTGAACCCACCTCGGTGCGCTGGGACAGATCTTCCACGCGGTCACCACGCACCTCGGCAAGTAGCTGCGCCGAGAAACCGTCCGGAGCCGTGAGCTCACCCGTCACCGGTGAAATCGACTGCTCCCCACCAGCCGAAGCAGAATCATCGGGCGCGACATCATCGGAATGGGCAGGCGGAACATCCGCCACCACCATCGCACAAGCCACCAATAAACCCACGCCGCTCATCCAACGAAAACGACCGCCAACACGCACGCTGGGAAGAGAAGAAACAGACACCGCGGCCACCTGTCGAACGTCCGGGTTCCCGTATCAACACCGATACGATCACCCACCAACCGGCGCCCTGAACCAGCCCGGCCCCCGCAACGCCACACGATGTAACTGCAATGGTAAGGAAAAGCTAATGTTCGCTCGAATAGGTGATGGCGGACCAAGGTCCCTATACTCGCCGATTCCCAAGTAACCACGGCCCTGACCTCACTATTCGGCAGAGCAATGGTGAAAAATGGTGTCATTCCATGTGATCGATCCACGGCCCGACCGCCCGAGGTCACTCCCCCGCCACGACCACCTCGGCAACCTCTTCGCGCAGGCGCTCGATGATCGCGGCATCCGTGGCCGAATCCACCACCACTGTGTCGAAAGTGGAGATGGGCACCACTTCGTGCAGGGCGCGACGCTCGAACTTGGTGTGATCCACCAGCAGGATGCGCCGCGCCGAGACTTCCAGCATGGCCCGCTTTGTCTCGGCAACGAACTCGTAGGGATTGCACACCGAGCTGCCGCACACGGCGGCATCGGACATGACACACACGTCCGCGCGCACCTTCCGAATGGCATCCACCGTGGAGGGGCCGTGGAAGGAATCCGTCCAGCGGCGGTAGCGCCCACCCATCATAAACACCGTGGTTCCGGGGTTGTTCCCCACGTCCCGTACCACGGACAACGCGTTGGTGAGGATGGTCAGCGGCGCGTAGTCCTTGATCTCGTCGAGGAAAGGCAGCACCGTGGAGGAATCATCCACCATGATCGATTCGCCGCGTTCGATGAGGTTCGCGGCGGCGCGCGCGATCTGGCGCTTCTCCGCCGGATTGAGCTTGGCGCGCATCGAGGCGGGCATTTCCGATTGGCTGGAGCGGGCCGGCGAAACCTCCCCCTTGCTGCGGGAAACCAGGTCCAACTCCTCGAGTTTGGAGAGGTCGCGATAGACGGTCACGATCGAGACGTTGAGACGCTCGGCCAAGTCCTCCACCCGAATGGGACCATCGGCCGTCACATAATCAACGATCTGGCGGCGGCGTCCGCTGAGCTGTTCGGGCTTTGCTGGCATCGTTCCCTCTTCCTTGTCAGAAGCGGGGACGAGCTTTGAATCGTCCCCGCTCCTGAACTGCGTCACGCCTCGTTGTGAGAGTCGTCGGATTTTGCTATCTTATGCGGCGCCACCGGACGCGGCACGTGGTACCGACTGGTGGGCGACGCCACACGTGCTGCCGCTCGGCGGGCTATTCGGAGTCCGCTGCCGACTTCTTGGTGTAGCCGGACATTCCCGCGCTGGCATCGGCCATCTCCTTCTCCGTCAGCTGCTTGATGGGCAACCCGGTGGCCAGCGCACGCAGCTGGATCTCACAGACGTACTCCAAGTAGGGCAGCATGTCCAGAGCCTTGTCCAAATTCGGCCCCACGGTGATCGCGCCGTGGTTGGACATGAGCGCCCCGGAACGGCCCTGAAGAGCCGCGGTGACGTTCTGCGCCAGCGTGTCGGTCCCGAATGTGGCGTAGCCGGCCACCCGGATCGGCCCGCCGAAGAGCGCCGAGTAGTAGTGGCTCAACGGGATCTCGTCCTGCACGACCAGGCCCAGAGCCGTGGAGGCGGGGGCGTGATTGTGGGTGATGGCGCCGGCGTCCGTGCTGGCGTACACGCTCAGGTGCAGGGGGCATTCGGAGGAGGGCTTGTAGTTGCCCTCAATCTGCTTGCCGCCCATTTCGACGACGGCGACGTCCGCGGCCTCCATTTCCTCGTAGGGCACCGCCGAGGGCGAGATGACCACGTGTTCGCCCACGCGGATCGAGACGTTTCCGGCGGTTCCCACCACGAGGCCCTTTTCGACCATCGCGAGGCAGGCATCGACGACGTGCTGGCGTTCTGTTTCATACAACATTGTTCCGCATTCCTTACATTCGATGTGGGGCCGCGCATCGCACGTTTACCCCTCATTCATATCTTCAATCCAGGTCAGTTGTGTGGATTTGGACAACAATCCTATTGATTGTCGACGGCAATCTTCGGGCATCGCCCGGCTGCCTCCGTCAGTTCGTTCTCGCCTCCGCCCGGAGAGCCTCGGACGTGAACACCTCCGGATTCGCGCAGTGCCGGGGCATCCCTCCCGCCACGAAGGAGGCGATGTCCTGCGCACCAATCGTCGCAGCCAGTTCGGCCGCCTGCTTGGACGCACCGGCCAGATGCGGGGTCATGGTGACCCGCGGGGTCCCGAACAGTCGATGCCCGGCGGGCAACGGTTCCTCCGGAAGGCAGTCGAATGCCGCCGCGAACAGGTGCCCGGAATCCAGAGCCTCGGCGACGGCGTCGTAATCCAACAATCCCCCGCGCGCGCAGTTGACCAGAATTGCACCCTCGGGCATCAGCGCAATCTGCTTCGCCCCGATCATGTTCTGATTCTCCGGCGTGAGGCGCGAATGCAGCGTGAGCACGGCCGCGCGCGTCAGCATCGAATCCAAGTCCTGCGCCAATTTCATTCCCGGTTCCAGCTTCGAGGCCGCGACCCACGGATCGTAGACCACGACGTGCGCGCCCATCGCGGCCAGAATCTTCGCCACTCGCGAGCCGACGGCGCCGTAGCCGCACACTCCGACCGTCTTTCCCGAGATCTCGGGCCCCACCGAATCGTAGTTGTAGTAGTCCGACCGCCACTGGCCGGCCTTCAGCTCCGCGTCACGCTGGGCGATCTGGCGGGCGGCCGCCATGATCATGGCCACCGAGTGCTCGGCCGTGGCGATCGCGTTACGCCCGGGCGTGTAGCTGACGACGACGCCGTGACGCGTTGCCGCCGAGATGTCCACGTTGACGGGACCACCGCGGCAGATGGTGATGAGCTGCAGCTCGGGGCTCGCAGCGATGACCTTCTCCGAGAAGGGATAGGTGTGCGAGAAACACACCCGCGCTCCCTTCAGGGCTGCGATCAATTCGTCCTCGTCACCAAAGGCTTCCCGCACTCCCGCGAAATCGCGATAGGGCTCGTTGGGCCAGTTCGACTGCAGCTCCCTGAGCTGTTCCGTGCCCGCAACACTCGGATGGGCCTCCATGGCCCGGCGCAGCACTCCTGCCGTGACGAAGCCGTCACCGGCGAGCAGAATCGTCATGTCACGCCTCACTCTCGTGGCGCAGGTTGCGCATGTGTGGCCAGACCGGCGCGATGGCCTTGCGGGCCTGCACGTACACCTCGTGGGTACGGCGGTAGATGTCGTAGTTGTCCGGATTGGGCAGGTACTCCTCCATACCGGTCTTGAGCATGTCCGCGGCGGCGGCCACATCGGTGGCAGCCCCGGCCGAGACGAGCGCGAGCACGGCGGCACCGCGGGCGCCGGCCTCGGGGGCCTCCTGGCGGATGACGCGCTGGCCGGTGGCATCGGCGAGGATCTCACACAGCAGCTTGGAGCGGAACCCTCCTCCGGAGACCACGAGGTCGCCGCCCATCTCCAGAGTGTCGATGCACTCGACCAGGGAGAACGCCACGCCCTCGTACACCGAACGCAGCACGTGGGCGGTGGGGGTTGTCAGCGACATCCCCATCCACGAGGCCGATGCCGCGGTGTCCAGGAACGGTGCGCGCTCGCCACCCGGGGAGGCGTAGGGCAGGTAGACCACGCCGCCTGAACCGGCCGGCGCGGTGCGCGCCTCCTCCTCGATGTCCTCCCAGGAACGCTCGGAGAAGCCGAGCACTTGGCGGATCCAGTCGAGGTTCGGAGTGCCCGTCATGGGGACGAGGAATTCCAGCACCTGCTTGCCACGTCCGGTGGCCAGCACCATGGAGACCTGCGAGCGGCGCACATCGGCGCTCGGGAGCAGCGCCCCCACGAAGCCTGTGGTTCCGAGAATCAGCCAGCCCTCGCCGTCGTTCACAGCGCTCAGGCCGGCGCCCGTGACTGCGATATCGATCATTCCCACGCCCACCGGGGTTCCGGCGGGAATACCCGTCGCGGCCGCGGCCTCCTCGGTCACCACGCCGCCGGGGCCGTCCGACGGCACGATCGGAGGAAGCAGGCGCAGGGCATCGGGCATCCCGAGAGCATCCGCCATCTCCTGCGAGTACTCCATGGTGCCCACGTTGAGGAAGGTGCGCGAGGCCTCGGTGTAGTCGGTGAGCCGCTCGCCCGTCAGGCGGAAACGCAGCCAGTCCTTGCAGTACAGGTGGGTGGCCGACCGCTCGATGACCTCCGGATCCTTCTCCTTGAATTCCTCGTAGAGCACCGGGAAGAGGCCGCCGAACACCGTGGTGCCGGATGTTTCGAGGACCTTGTCCGCCTTGCCACTGCTGACCCAGTCATTGACGCGATTGGCCGCGCGCCCGTCGAGCCACGTTGCCGCCGGGCGCGTGGGAACGCCCGCTTCATCGACCAGCCAGGCGCCGTCGCCCTGACCGGTGAGTCCGACCGCGATGACGTCGTCGTCCGGACACTGGGCGCGGACCTCGCGCAGGCAGCTGGCCACTCCCTGCCAGATCGCCTCCATGTCCTGCTCCGCCTCGCCCAACTTCCCGTAGTTGACCGGGATGGACTCGTGGTGGGTGGCGCGGATTCCACCCGAGAGGTCGAAGGCAACTGCCTTCACGGCCGTAGTTCCGCCATCGACTCCGATGACGATCTTTTCACCACTCATGGATTATCTCCTCAGTTCAGCACGTCGTCGTGCCTACCCAGTATATTCACATAAGTTTCATGTTTGGCAATAGTTTTTTCATGGCGTTTTCATTGAGATTGAATATCTCACGTCGCCGAGCATGCTGCGTGGGCGAATCAGCCAGAGATCGGATACGGTCTGGCCGACACCCTGACAGACGGCCCTACCCCGTGACGAGGAGAACGGCCATCAGGACAAGGACGACGGCGATGCCCACATCAAGGACCTGCCATGCACGTGGCGTGCGCAACCATCTGCCGAGATGACGCGCGCCGTACCCGAGAGCGAGGAACCAGACGAGGCTGGCGGTCATCGCGCCGCCGGCGAAAACCCACCTGGCATCGCCATACGTGGCCGCCAACGATCCCACCAGGACGACGGTGTCCAGGTAAACACCGGGATTGAGCCACGTGAACGCCAACGTCTGCAGCACGATCGCGGCCAGCGCTCGCGCGCGTGGAGAGTGCTGGCGGGCGCCCCACGTGGGAAGAGCCTTCACGGTACCCTCGGCCGGCGCAACGGTCCCATACTGCGTGGGAGCGCCACCGTGGGCGCCCACTTCTTCTCCCACGGCGCTCACCGCGCCAACCTCGGAACCCGTATGACTTCCGCCGCCGGACTCCGATTCCCGGGACACCACGAGGCCCTCCGCGGAGGGATGCAGTGCCCGCCGCGCGGCAAA
>RRZU011865819.1_pt1 | contig 16751 bp, 15 predicted proteins | sample 2165561 | NCBI WGS metagenome assembly RRZU01 (sample SAMN10456909, study PRJNA506462) | wastewater metagenome | isolation source: wastewater sludge | place: USA: Moscow, Idaho
ACGCTTCTACTCGCTGCAGCGCGCGTCGTACCGCGGAGCGAGACCGCGTGAGGGGTGTGCTCTTCGCCTGTGTGTTTCTATTCGCTGTAGCGCGAGACGTACAGCGGAACTACTCCTCCTCGACGGAGGAGTATGGCGCCCGGGTCGAGTTTCTATTCGCTGTAGCGCGAGACGTACAGCGGAACAGGGCATTGGACAAAGACTCGTCCGCTCTATAGTAAGTGTTTCTATTCGCTGTAGCGCGAGACGTACAGCGGAACACCACGGACAAGCAATCCCGAGTTCTGGGGTGGTTTCTATTCGCTGTAGCGCGAGACGTACAGCGGAACTTCAACTATATGGCGCTCCCCGTCGGATACCGACGCGTTTCTATTCGCTGTAGCGCGAGACGTACAGCGGAACCACGATAGAGGGAACGGGCCTAGCCCCCGCCTTAGGTTTCTATTCGCTGTAGCGCGAGACGTACAGCGGAACTCACCATGGCGGCTGACCGATGAACCGGGACTACTAGTTTCTATTCGCTGTAGCGCGAGACGTACAGCGGAACCTGAAGATCGTCCAGCAGGCCGCACCCCCGGTCGTTTCTATTCGCTGTAGCGCGAGACGTACAGCGGAACGGTCTCACGAAGTTCTCGACGGGCACGGTCGGCGCCCGAGTTTCTATTCGCTGTAGCGCGAGACGTACAGCGGAACCAGGGTTCATCGAGGGCGCCTTGGGTCTCTCTGCCGGTTTCTATTCGCTGTAGCGCGAGACGTACAGCGGAACGCTTCGAGTCGGTGGTCGCAGACATCAGTCGGCTGTTTCTATTCGCTGTAGCGCGAGACGTACAGCGGAACTCGTCCAGCTCGACTTCGACAAGCCCGACGTGTTTCTATTCGCTGTAGCGCGAGACGTACAGCGGAACTATGGCAAGCTACTCCTGTCAGCAACCATTGCGTTGCGTTTCTATTCGCTGTAGCGCGAGACGTACAGCGGAACACGCCGACCAACACGGTCACTCGCGTGTGTGTCGGTTTCTATTCGCTGTAGCGCGAGACGTACAGCGGAACACAGCTACGTGACCCGCAATCACGCGCGACGGGGGTGGTTTCTATTCGCTGTAGCGCGAGACGTACAGCGGAACCCTACCCCCTCGGGCAGGCCCCTGACCAGCGTGAACGATGTCCGTTTGCACACCCGACCCCACGAAGCTCGAACATGCGTGCACTCCGGGCGCGGCGAGAGGCGTTTGTGCTGGTCAGCGGCCTACACACCCGACGGCCCTATCGCTCCGCTCCGACACCCAGGCCCGATTTGCCTGATTCATCCCGTTCACAGTCACGCCTCGATGTTCCAACTCTTCGGGCTTTGCCACCACCACCATGCTGGTCGCACGCACACCCTGGCCGATCACTGTACGAACCAGTACAGCGTCCGATCCGGAGCATGCGCCTGCCCGACACACCCGACAGCCTCCCAGCACGGAGCGCACTGTCGGAAGAAGTAGAGGGAATCGGTGTCCGGGTCGATGATGTCCAGCGCCAGAGCCCGGATCTCGGTCAGATCCAGGTCATCGACGGCGAGCACGAATACCGACTTCTGCACTCGGTCTCCGGTGGTTTGCAGGAGGGCGGCGAGTCGGGCGCGGCGGGCGTCCTCGGAGACGTCGTAGGCCGCGATGACGGTCAGCGCCACGACAACCCACTCCACTCGCTCTCGCGATCGAGGATGGCGGCCCGCAGCCGCTGCGCCTGTCGGTAGACGTGTCGTCGGATGCTCCCGGCGAACCCTGGCAGCGCACCCTTGGTATCGCGCAGCATCCGCTTCTCGTAGCCATCGATGACCGCCTCCCGGCCGGCTTGAGTGAGCATGACCCCGGTGCGGCCGTCTTCCACGCGCCCGTGTGCCGTCGTGAGCCGCCCCTGCCGAGCCGCCTCGAGGACCACCTGGTCGACGACCAACGGCCGGAACTCCTCGACCAGATCCAACGCCAGACTGGGCCGATCTTCGTGATCGGCATGCAGGACGCCCAGATGGGGGTCCAGGCCCGCGGCATACAGGGCAGTGACGCACTCTCCGAGCAGGATCGTGTAGAGGAACGACAGCGCGGAGTTCGCGACATCCATCGGCGGCTGTCGGCTCCGGGTCTCGAAGCGCAGGCCCTCCGGCAACAGGCCCCCGTATGCCGGGAAGTAGGCGGCCGCCGCCGCTCCCTCCATGCCCATGACCTCGTCGACCGTGCGACAGTCCGGCAGCATCAGCAGCGAGTGCTCGGCGCGCCGGATGGCGTCGGTGACCAGCTCCGCGTGCTCGCGACGCCCGAAGCGTTGCAGAACGACGATCTGCTTGCGGATCTTCGCCTCCACGATCGCACGGCCGATCCGCAGTGCCTGGTCGGTGCCCGTCACCGCGAGTTGGCTGCGCAGGCGTGCGGCGCGGGTCGTGCCCGCCCCGACGAAACTGCCGAGGTAGGTGCCACGTCGGGAGGCAAAGACGATGTCGACGTCGTTGCTCAACGCCCACGACCGGGCCCCGGCACTCAGCCCCACCGAGCCGAAGCACACGATCCGCCCGACCAAACCGCTTGGCACGTCGAGCTGTTCGGCATCTTCGGCGTCTTCGACGATGAGCCGACCCGACTGGATGCGGACCCGGCCGCCCTGCGTCGCGGCATACAGAGTGCGGCGCTCCGGTTCGCCGACCCTGAAGTCCGGCAGCAGCGGTGGGTAGCGTGGCCCGAATTCCTCACCGAGGAAGGCGAATCCGTCGGCGAAGGACAACACTGCGGTCTTGTCGGCGCCCAGCTCCATCCCCAACTCCTCACAGGCTCGGCTGGCACAGCGTGCCGCCTCCCACGCGTCACTCTGGGTCTCGGCGGCCACGAGGATGTCGTCGGCATAGCGCACCACCGAGAAGCCCTCGCGCAACAGCGCGCTGTCCACGTCGACCAGGACCAGATTGCTCAGCAACGGCGACAGGGCGCAGCCTTGCGCCAGCCCGCGCACGACCCGGCGCCCACGCCCCGCAGCGATGCCCATTCGGGCCAGCAACAGGTCGACCACGCGGAGCAGCTCGGGATCGTCCACCAATGCTCCAAAGCGCCTGCGCGCCAACGCGACCGGAGTGCTCGGGAAGCAGTCGTCAATGTCGGTGCGTAGCACCCACGTGAGGCCTTCGGCGCGCAGGCCCACGACCGCTTGCACCGCGTCGGCAACACCGAGACCAGGGCGGTAGGCATAGGCGGCCGGCCCGAGCACTGGGTCGACCAAGGGTGTCACGACCTCGAGGACGGCGCGCTCCACGACCCGGTCACGCACGCGAGGGATGTGGAGCAATCGCCTTGACGCTTCAAGCACGACTTCGGCGAGATCGCCGGGCTCGTAGGCACCCCAGGCCAGTTCGGCGGTCAGCAGCGCCAACTCCTCGTCCGCCCGCTCCTCGAAGCGCGCGACACCATGACCGAGTTCGCCGTCGGCCCGGTCATTGGCGAGCACGTCGAGCCAGGCCCGACGCAGGGCGTCGGGTGCGAAGGCCCGCTCAGCGAGCCGCCCCACCGGTGGCCGCCTCGACTCGGGGCGCGGTCAAGCCAGCTGCCCGGGCACGCTGGTGCGCGCGGACCCGCGTCACGCCGAGACCCTTGAGGGTCATCGACCCGACGCCCGTGTATGCCGCGAGCCGCATCAACGGGCCCACTGCGGCCGCCCTGGTGGAGTCGTCGCAGCGCAGGACAAGAGTGCCCAAAGAACCGGAGAGCAGCACCTCTTGCCGGCCGCCGTCGCGGCGGTTGACTCGCAATGGGACGGTCGTGCTGTGCAGGTCGAGATCGGACACCCAGACCGCCGTGAGCAGGTCGTCGATCGGCGCGAGCGGGGTGTCGCTCCAGGTCTGCCACGCCTGTGACAACCCCTGGAGGATGGTCCTGGGCTGCGGCAGTGGGCTGGCGCGGTCGCCGCTGCGGAAGGTCACGGGAGTCTCGAAACTCAGCCTCCAACGGCAGTCGTCGTTGTGGGTGGCCAGCTCAGCCCAGGTCTCGCTGTGCATGAGATGCGGCCGTCCCAGCGGCCGGGTCTGGCTCCCGAGACGCACCGTCGCTCCGGGCGCCACCTTCTGGGCGAGCCGCTCGGCTGCCTCAGGGGTCAAGGTAGCGACCTCCACCCCTACCTGCCCCCGCGGATCCCCGGTCAACGGCGACACGGCATACGGCTTGTCGTTGGCGATGTGTTCGACCGTGGAGCGGTCGAACCAGGCCGTGCACGCAGCGTGCACCTGGTCCGGGCGCACCCGCTCGGGGTCCAGGCCGACGATCGGCACGAAGTATCGGCTAGGCATCCGGCCCAGCGTCTCTGTCGAGCTGACCGCTGCGCGCATCTCGCTGAGCTCGCTCGGACGCGGACATGAGGTCGATTTCGTCGAGCAACCGCCCAACGGGGAACTCGGCATCGTGGGAAACGGTAACCACATACTTGTCGAGTTTGGGGTCCCACACCGACACGGCCGTGAACAGGTGTGCTACCGCGTGGCACAGGAGATAGGCGAGGACCACCGAGCACGGCCCGTTGATGCCGACGATTCCTCCACCGTCCAGGTCGCCGCGGTCGGCCATGTCGCGAAGAGTCTGGTGGGCCTCCGGAACGATGGCGTCGTGCTCCGCCTGGTTGCCGAAGCGGGTGCGGATGACCTGACCAACTCTCTCGACTCGGAACGTCTGGCCCATGGTGTTTCCTTTCGCGGCGCGTAGACGCCAAGACGGTTCGACGAGGTCCAGGATGAGCTCCGCCAGTGCGTCGACCATCGGGCGAGAGCCTTGCAGTTCTCCCCTCTTCAAGTGGTGAAGCGAGCCCTGAAGCGGTCTTGACGACTCCCTGACCTGATCGGTCTTATCGCAGTAGGCAGACTCGACCTCAGCCAGCACGTGGAGATTGAGCTTGTCAGCGAACCCGCGCCAGCGCTCTAGGTCATCCCGGGTCTTGTAGAGGATCACGATGTGTGTTGCGGAGCGGCATATTCGCTCGTTGTCCGCGGTGATCATGCCCCCGATGTCGACGAGGACGAGCGGTTCACGGCAAGCCTGGACGCTGGCTGCGATGCGACTGACTAGCGCTTCGGTGAAATCGCACTTGTACTGTTCTCGCTGCCTTCGGGCTTGCTCTGGGAAAGCGCTCACGGCGCGTTGGAACCATGCGCCCTCCCCGTCAGGGTTGCCAGTGATGACGTAGGGGTAGGGACCCCACACGTGTAGGTCCAGGATCCGGCTCTTCAGCAACTCTCGCAGCACGCTCTTGCCGGAGTGTGGGGGCCCCGCCAGGATCACCGTGACTCGGTTACCCGCGACTTCTCCGCTCTCACCGGCCCCGTTCGGCTGGGAGGATTCAAGCTCCACCCGATCCTCCCTTCCAGTCGTTCACGTGCTGCTTGCCGTCTGCATCGACGAAGGAGATCGTGGCCGACATTTCCCGCAGGAGAGGTCGTGCAGCAACGGGGATGTGAAAACGCCTGGTCCACATATGGTGTGCGCCACCGAGCAGGACAGGCAGTCCGAGCGCCATATCGCTGGCGGGCCCTCCCGGTTCGCCGTCGTCCATGACGCGGCGCACATCCGTCGGGAATCGAACCACAATGTTGACGTTGCGGATCGGGAACCGTCCCGGATTGTGCGCTCGGAACTCATAGGTCCAGATCAGCTTCGGGTCCGCACCGTCATCGCTCGCAGCCCGGATCGCCGGATGCCAGGTCACCGCGACACCTTCGCGCTCAAGGCGTCTGGTCTCGGTTTGAGTCTTGCGCAACAGGTACAGCTGGGTCGCCGTGAAGCCTCCTGTGATGGCGGTAGCGGTGGAGCCCACCCACGTCGCGAGGTCGCCGATCTCCATCAACGCCCCCGCCTGCGCTGGCGCGTAGCTTCCGGCGCCAAGTAGGGCAGACGTGGCGACCCATTGTCCATCGTGGGCAAGGCCCGGGGAGTGCGCCGCCGCTCATTCTGGACGAACCACTCGTATGTCTCCAAGGCGGGTGGAGGCTCGCCAGCGGTGTTCCCAACCCCGACTCTTGGATAGATGATCGGATCGGTCCACCCTTTGGCGGCCTCGATGATCGCGGTCATGATGCCCGGAGCAGTGCTCTCAAGCCAAGCCTCGAATTCCTGGACGACCTGCTGCAAGAGCGCAGCAGACTCGCCCGCCGTCGTCGCCCCGCCCTGCAATGAGGTGTATCGCGATCGGACACCGTCGAAGTCCCGTACCACGCTGGCCGCACGGTCGACATGCATCCGGACGGCCCCGAATCCCAACGGCCGGCCTTTGCCCAGTTTGACGCAGGCCGGAGGGTCTGCGACCGACCTCGATCCGAGATCCAGAGCCCAAAGCAGCGCGCCGAGTTCCTCGCGGCGGAGGTTGTCGAAGTGCACCGTGGTGACGAACTCGGCCCCGGCCTTGACCCAGTCGCCGATGGCTGTCGCCAACTTGACCGACGTTCCCGGTGGGGCCAACCAGCTGCGGTAGCGCCCGCCCACTTGTGTCGGCGCGTCTGTGGTCTTGCCGTCAACAATCGTCGAACTGGCCGTGGGCAGGTTCCAATATCCCTGCGGTTGGCCTCGATGCGTCGGATAGACTTTATGTCCGGCCAGCCTGTGCTCGCGCTGGTAGCCGTCCTTCTTTGCCATGCCCGTCAGCGGCTTGCCGTCCTTGTCGCGCAGATAGAATCGCGCCTGTGCGGGTTTAGGACCGTTCAGGGCGGCCAACACCCAGTAGCGCTCGGAGTCGTCGGGTTTGATCGCCTTGTCGGTCTCGCAACGGGCCGGTTCGAAGCGGCACTGTCCTCGGTATGCCGTGCGCTCCCCCGGTTCTGTCTTCCCGCCGTCCTTGGCCCAGCCGAAGAGCCGCTCGGAGACGGACATCTCCTTCCAGGCTGAACAGGGGCGCAAGTGATCGGGCAGCAGCTCGCTTGGCAGCGAAGGATAGCGCTGACGCGTGATCATGCCTGGCAGGAGGTGGACTGTGCCGGAGACTTCGGACACGAAGAGCGTTTGGCCGCGCTCTAGCGCCTTCCATCTGGAGCGCTGGCCCGATTCGGCGTACTCTGCGACGTCGTTGCCTTGGTACCCATCGGCCTCGAAGGTGTCGATGGCCGTTGCCCAACCACCTACCGCGCTCTCGTAGGCGACGCCCTCGAGCACGATCGGCGCGGGCCCGGGCCCCGACGCGTATGGATCCGGCGGGTCTTCGTGCGGTGGAGTGTGCGCGGGGACGATATGCGTGACGACGATGCGTTCGTCGTGCTTGTTTCCGAAGGACTTCCCGGTGATGTGAAGGTGACCCCACGCCTCGACAAGTGGCTCCCCCGGAACTGCGCTCAGTTTCCCGACCCGCTGAGGAGCGTTCGGCTCCGGCGATGACGCAGCCGTGACCGGTCCAACGCTCCTCCAGAACCGGTACTCCTCTTTGCGGAGGGTGTGGTCGTTCCGGTACTCCGCCGGGTGATGCATGAGCTGCAACCAGACGTGGACCAACGCGCCCGAGCGGAAGCCCGCGAGATGGTCTCTGGAAACGGACACAGTGCGAACGGTCCGCGCATGTGTGGCCGCCACGGGCAAGAGCCCGCGGGTGAGGGTGATGGTCTTCGAGCTCGGCTCATGAGAGTGGACGACCGCCATTGTCAGGTCGAGCGCTTCTGCGGGGATCATCCGGCGCACGATGGGTGTCTGCCCGTCGAAGACCCCGAGCCGTGACCCGGTGGCCTGCTCGACGATGGCGCGGATCGCGCCCTTGAGGGACGAGCCGGCAACGACCGGACGGCCTTCGTGGTCACGCCGAGTGGTGAAGATCGGGAGTTCGCCGCGGTTGCGGGTCAACTCGGTGGTGAGCAGGGGGGTGACCGTCGTGAATCGCACGAGCAGTCGACCGGAGTACGTGCCGTTAAGCCAGGCGTCGTGACCCAATGGGCCACCCTGCCCGAGCGATTCGTGCACCACCGGCTCGCCCAAGAAGGGCACGAAGTTATAGGGGTTGATGAAGCCGTCCGTCACGGGGGCCTCCTGGTCGGCCGATGCGGGTGGTACCGGCTGCGTCCTCTTCGCGGTAGCAGCCGGGTCGAGTTTCGGGTCCTCGATGGCGACTGGAGGCAGGTACCCGGGCGCCAGGCTCACGACCTTGCCGCCTCGACCGAGCGTCGCCTCAAGGGTCAGGTTGGCCTCGAGCTTGCCGTGTTGTTGCTCGTACTCCTCGCGGGCTGCGCGCGGGATCGTGCCGTCAATCTTCTGCCCGGGGGGAGGCACGAGTCGGATCTGGCCGTTCTCGGCCTTCGTGCGGCACACGACGATGGGCACGTCAGCTCACCCCGCGCAAGGTGGTCAGTCGCTCCGCGATGACACCGACGTTGCCGTGTGCCTCGCCGCCGCGCCCGCGCGGCTCGTCTACCGAGCAGTACTCGACGACGCCGATGGCCACGTCGCTGTTGGCATCACGCGTGGTGACCGGGACCCACATCGGGCGGCTGTGACCGTCGTGAAGCCGAGTCCAATTGCCGGCTGTCTCGATGATGGTTCCCCGAAGCAGTCGCTGGCCGATCGTGCCGTGCCGGGACCAGCCACGTGTTTCAGCGAGGGCGTCGTCGAGCACGGACCAACGGCCAGCACGTAGGCGTTGGTCCCACCACCAGTGCCATTCACGGTCAGCATGGAACACCCGTACGTCGTATGCCGCGTCGAGCGACACCGGGCTGTCCGGGTGCTCCCCGAGGGCGCCCCCGACCTCAATGACGCCGAACGCTGCCGCCTCAGGCCCGAGCGCGAAGAAGACGACGGGACCCGTGATGACATCACCGACCATGGCAACGAACTCCTGCGCAGCGGCCATGCCGTGCGTCGTCACGCCCTTAGGCACGGGATGCCTCCGATCCGCTCACCTGCTGAGCTTCCACGTGGTCTCGCCATGCCTGCTGGACGCGGCGCACCGCCTCGCCCCGTGGGCCGTCGGCAATCCCAGCAAAGAGGTCCGCGACGCGGCAACCGCCGAGCCCCTCGACGCCCAGGGCCGCGGCCAACTCGTTGCTGAGGTGAATCGTGGCCTGGCCCAGCTCTGCTCGCACGGCCCCATAGCCCCGGCTGGCCCCATGTCCAATGGCGACGTCGCCCTCGGCGAGGTCGCGCAACACGAGGGCCACCAGACCCAGTTCGGCCAAGACGTCGATGCCCTGGCGACGGCTTCTCGCGTCGAGCTGCAGTCGGATCGGCTCCCAGGCGAGCCCAGCGGACGGCACGACAAGCGAGAAGAGCCGCCCGTCGTCGGCTCCGCCGGTCCAGCGATCCAAGGCGACGTGGTCGATGATGTCCACCTTGGACTTGCGAGCCTTGCTCCGAGCGGCGATGACTGCGGCACGGCGGCGGTCGGGATCAGGTGCCTTCGACACGGCTTCCACCAGATCCCCCCACCCACTCACAGGATGGAGACTGTGACAATCGTCGACGGCCAGTGCGCCTTTGGCGCCGCCACGGCGGCCGCGATCAGGTGCGTGGCCGAAGATCTGGACGGTCAGGGGAGTTGTCGGGCTGGCCAGTGCATCAAGGAACTCGGCCTCGGCCCGAGATGTCGTCAGCGTGCGCTCGATGCGCTCAGCGCGACTGCGCAGTGCCCCCTTGATCGATGACCCGGGGACGACGAAGCGCACCTGGTCACCAGATCTGGTAGTGACGGGGCCGGCGTCAACAAGGCCGTTCATCGAGGCTTTGACCAACAGCGGAGCTGCAGCCTCCCAGGGAACCTCGATACGTATGGTCTCTCGGTCGGTCGCCGCGGCCGGCAGTTGCTCCGCGTCGGGCGGGCCGTCGGTGAGCACGCGGAGGATGCCTTTCCGGGTCCCTACTCGGTCCACGGTGATCTTTGCTTTGTCCTCGAGACGGATCGACCCCAGGCCGCGTGTGCACCCTCCTCCGATGCGGATCCCCCTGCGCAACAAAGCCACAAGATCCAGCAGGAGCGCTCGTCCCTGCTGCGACGACCCCGTGGCGGTCTCTTCGATGAGGATCTCGAGGCTGAATTGCGTCCCGGCGGGGACAACTTCGCGGCTGTAGAGAACGCCGGTTGCGGCAGAGCCCGAGTGCCGGTCGATGCCGACCCCGTCCCGACGCTCCACGCGCACCGGGGCGTTGCCGGCTGAGCTGACCACACTGTCCTCGACCCAAACATTGGATCCGTAGAGGAGGTCGGAGGATCCAACCGGCTTGGGGGACCAGGGATCCCGCTCGTCTCCCCACAGCTGATTGCTGCCCAGAGCGTGTCGAAGCACCCCTGCCAGGGCTGTGCCCGGGATGACGAGGCGACCCTTGCCATCTCGGACACAGACGATGTCGTCGGTAAGGCCACGGTCGCCGTGAGCGACAGACAGGGCAGTGGTGCACCTGAGTGTGCCACTGAGGCGGTAGACCGCGTGGGTATGCCGTGCCATCAGCCCTCCTCGGCGGCCGCGTGCTTGGCCGCGTTGCGCGGCATACGCTCTGCTTGAATCCTGAGCGTCTGGTGCCGGATGAATTCCTCCAAGAGGATCGCCAGGATGTCGTTCAGGGTGTTGCCTGCCAGGTCGTCCGGGACCTTCACAGGGCCGGGGAGCTCGGAGTTCAGCCACTCCGCCAGGGCTCCGATGCCGGTGGTCAGGTCCTTGATCGACGTCAATCTCTCCGCGCCCCAGCGCTTTTCGTATGCCGGCCGAGCCCGGGTGGCAGACACCCACCGCTCCACGGCGGGTGCGCCCTTGCGGGCAGCCTCACGGAGACTGCCTAGCTGTGACGCAGTGACCAGTGGCGACAGGAGCCGACCGGCCGGCGACGATGTATCGCCGGGCAGGTGTGGTATGGCCGCGTCGACGACTCGCCGATGGATCTCGCTACGCCACACCTGTTGCCGCAACAGGCGCCATTCCTCGCAATTCTCAGTTGGCTCGGCGTCGGCTCGCCCTGATGCACTTGCCGATCGGGGGCTCTCCACGGCGACTGGCACGATGGTGACCGGCCCGGAGCTCGGCTCGCGCAACGACGCACGGCCGTATCCCTCCACGTGCAGTGAGCCGATGCCGGCATCCAGGATTGCCTGGATCACGCTGCGCGGGGCCGGTGGCTGGATCTGGAGACGGATGACGGAGCCAGCCGCGATAGCCAGCGCACTGGGTTTCGGAGCCGCGAGCGTTCCGAACCACGAGTCACGGCGGACCACACCTACGTGAGCGTCGTCGACCGTGACAGTGGAGGCGACGGGCAGAGCGGCGTCGAGCCTGCCCTGCACCCAGACGGCCAGCCCCTCGGCGCTTGGGTCGGGGATGCCAGCCTCGTCCATGATGACGCTGTCGCTTTCGAGCGCCAGCACAACGTCACCCAGGTGATCGGCGGCATCGACGCTCGCGGAGCTGTCTTCCACTGCCTGCGGCTCCACGTCGACCTGTCCGTAGCCGCTGCGTCGAGAGCGTGCCAGAGAAGTGGTGCGCGGCAAGCGGTCCGGACGCCAATGCCCGTCGAGGCAGCCGTCGTCCCACACCTCGAAGGCGAGGAGTGTGCCGGCTTCGAGGGCCTGATTGACGAACATCCCATCGGTGACGGTGCGCTGTGTCTCGTCGTCGATCACTGCGTGTGCCCGGGCGCTCAGAGCCGGCCTGGCCCAATGAAACTCGTCGTTGCGTCGGACGGACCAGCCACCCACGGGCTTGAGTCGACGCGAGGTCTCCTCGGCCGCGCTGGGCTCGTCGATCAGGTCGGCGGTCAGTTTGGGGTCGGTACGCCAGCCTTGCCCCTTGTCATCGCTACACAGGGATCGCGGGGTGGGCACAGCGCGGGAACCATCGACGATGATCGTGGCCTCGGTGACAGCGATGCGTCCGTGGCGGATCCACGATTGTGCTGGCGCGTCGATGGCGCGAAGCACCAGCGGAATGAGACCCCCACCGGGAACGAACTCATGCCCGAGTGTGGTGTTGCCATGAACGGCTCGAGTGGCCAGCAGCGGCTGCCGCGCGCGCAGAACGACTCGTTGCCTGAGACGCCACTTCTCTGTTGCCGGAGCTGAATCCGGTTGCCGAGCAGGCGATTCCGGCGTGGACACGGTAGTCATGCCTACGACGTCATCCATGCTCAGGGATGCGATGTCGTCAGTGTGCGCCGCGATGAGGTCCACGAGGGCCAGCGAGTCGGGACGGGTCAGTGTGATCTGGCACCGCCCGAGCCCTCGCCTGCGTTTGGCGCCGATGTGCTCGACGAGCCGTAGGCCGGCTAGCAGCACCAACGTGGTTTGCCACGTCGGCACGGAGATCGTGGCCTCGGCCTCCAGGATCAGGCCCGCTCGGGCCACTTCGATCTCGCGAAGCATGTCATCGCGGGCGGTGCCAGTGCTGCCGTCGATCGCAACACCGAATCGGGTGAGCGTGAGTCCGTCGCGCATCATGCGTCGAGCGGCGTCCGTCTCGGAATCGTCGCTGCGTTGCAGGGCCGCTCGCCACTGCGCGACGAGCCGCGCGTCTCCCGCCGAGATGAGGGCACAGGCTTGATCTGGATCGCGGCCTTTCCCTGCGCCTTGGCCGAAGATCCGGTCCACGAGGGCGGACCAAGGACCAGGGCAACCGTCGTCAAGCCCGTATGCCGCCCGCTCACTCGCGTCGCGCCAGATCCCTTTCAGCTCTTTGGCCGGCACGTAGGGGAGTCCGTCGACGTCCCGAGCGATGGTGCGGTCTGCTCCAGAGTCGTCACCCTGGCCGGTTCCGCAGTGCCAGTCACTGGTGAATTGGATCTGCACGGCCCACGTGGCGGGCGTGTGCTCCGCGCCGGGCATGGTGGTGCTCATTGTGCGGCGCCTCTCGCGTCGTGAACTGCGGCTGCGCTCGCCGCTGGCGCTCCGGTGGCTGTCCCGCGGGCCATGTCGATCATGTCGAGCACCACCGACCACCGGCTGAGGGTTGGTGACTTGGGGTCGTCGAGTAGCAGCGGGTTGTCTCCTGCGTTCACGGCGCGCGCTCGCAGGCGGGCCGCAACAGCTTCGAGGTGCTCCCCGCCAAGGCGCAGCGCGGCTTGGAGGCGGCGGACCTCGCTTGCTGAGAGTCCGCGCTGGTCCGAGCTGAGGATGTGGTCGACCGCGTCCAGGACGGCCTGGTCCTCATGAGCCGCAACCCAGGTCACCTGGTCTGGAGCCGCAATCGACTCGGCGCCGGGCGGCGCGAGCAACACCTCGCCTGACAAGCTGACCCGGTGCCCGTGTTGCACGATCTCGATGGGCGGCCTGAGGTCAGCGAGGTCCCTGAGCACCGAGTCGTGAAGAACGAATAGATCATACGAGGACCGGTGGGGAGCGCACGCCTTGACGGTCTTCGCCGAGTGGGTTAGGGCAGAAGCCAACTCGTAGGCCGCGACGAACGGGAACTTTGGCTTGACGAAGGCGATCCCGGCCGAGGCCGTCAAGTGGTCTCGACCGAGGACGGCGCGCGCCAGGTCTGCCACCTCCGGAAGCGCCGCTGTGGCACGCTCGAACTCGGTGAGGTAGGCCCGGGTGAATGCGACGGCGTAGCGCGCGTCGCACTCGACAGTGATGTCATCTCCGCCGACGATGATCGGCAACAGCCACTCCTTGATGTGCTCACCGGCTCCCGAGCTGTCACACTCATCCGCGACTCGTTCGACAGCGCCACGGAGAGCGCTGCTGGTGGCCTGCTCCAGGCCCTGGCTAAAGGCCTTTAGCTCCTCGACGGTGGTGCAGCGGGTGACCAGGTCGCCGATCCCGTTGCCGTCGGCGTGGATCATGGCCAGCCAGCCGGCATTCCGCGTCCCCTTCTTCAAGTCGTTGGGCGCGGCCTCACCCACCAGCTCACGGATGCCGTCGATTCCGGCGTTGGCTGCGCTAGCGATCACGGATGTCTGCTGGGACACGAGCACTCCTATGTCACCCAGACTGTCTTGCCGCTTCGCCGCTGGCAGGCCCGTGAACACGCACGACGCGAGGAAGGGGGCCATCGGTGCACGCTGGGCTGGATGAGCCCGGCGATAGCGGATCCTGGCATGTTCGGCATGCACAAGCCCCAACCGTTCCATGAGGCTACCCTCCGCCGAGCGCTCGACGTAGCCCCACAAGTCCATGCCAGGAGCCTCGACCGCGGCACGACGAGTCACGGTCTCGACGATGCGCCGGCCCACCTCCGCGTCATCCACCAGGACCAACGCCTTTGACGACGTGGCCACCACCGTCTCCACAACCGAGCCGGGCTTCCGCGCCTCGTTGACTGCATCCTCCGCCCATGCCCCGACCTGCTTGAGCAGATGACTTGCACCCACTGCATACCTACGTCGGTTGGTGCGGAAAATGTAGTCCTGGTTGGAGCCCGCTTCGACAAGCACCCACTTGAGATCCTTGACTCTGCCCATGGTCCTCCTCTTGCCAACGTGCCATCCTGCGTGAAGACCCGAACGAGCCCATTCTGACGAAGGTCTGCCGCCGATCGCTGACGACACGCCGAGGCGCGCAAAGGGTCACGGTTTTCACACTCTCCGGACGGGAAAGACTACAGGCCTTTCGAGTAGCTCGCACCCATCCTGGGACGCCGCGGCGCCTCCCCAAAACCCACTGCGCGCATCACGTGCGAACAAGGCGTCCCCGCGCAGCCGAACTCGCCGCGGGGGAACTTGCCCCGTACTGTAGTGGGCCGAAGAATCCAGCCCGCAGTTCAGGCACACGGAACGCTCTGTCAGTTGGTGAACGCGCTATGCGTCCTCGCCAACTCAACTAACGAACCGTCAAGAAGGAGGATTCTCATCCGACCCATTGCCTTCGCCACCGCCAGCGCGCCATATGCCGCGGCAAAACTACGCCCCACTCCACCCGACCACCCGAATCTTAGACTGGGGAGAGATTCCAGGACTGGCTCACACTCGAAAGAAGCGATCAGCGTGTCAGCACCCGCGAAGATAACGTGACCGCCGATTGACCGAATGGTGTTCGCCCAGCTGACGCGATCCTCGTCTACAGAGTGCGCGACTTTAACAAACCCATCGACATCATTCGCAGCCGCCCTTTCGTCCAGCAAGTCAGCAATGCGGTCCCCATCAACAACGAGCCAATATCTATCGGAACCTACTCCCACCTGACCCAGCCTCCTGCATTTGCGTCAAATACCTCGACGGTCAACTGGACTGCGGGCGGACACGAGGCGCCCAAGGCAAAGGCCAACGCCTGACCACAGGTTAGGCGCACAACCAGTTCTCGACCTCCGGATTCCAGAAGCGAAGCGAGCGCGCCAGCGCAAAACTGGAAGGCCATCTCATCTTCGCTCATGGCAATAACATGATAACCGTCCGGACTGTTATCCCGCAAGTAGTGGCGGCAAGCTTCTTCACTCTCCTCGAGGGAGGCATTCTTTGGAGGCTGATACCTAAATGGGAGTCTTCTCGGTGTAGCGAAATGCACCAGCCCACCATTCCTCCCGCCAACCACGAGGGTCTTTGTCGTGCAAAGCGCATATCGTAGCTTCTCGTCAAGCGTGAGAACGCGCCCCCATGTCGCCGTGCTTCTACCAAGGCTCTCTTTTCGTCCCCAAATATGGGTGGTTGCACCAATTAGCTCTGATGAGCTCACAATCCCGAGAGCAAAAGAGATATGATCGGGTGCTACCGGAACTATTGCCAGAGCGCCTACTGTCGCCCTTGCTCTTGCGGAGTTGACCGATAGACGAACGTGCGGCCCGGATACTCCACGAGCACCGATCTGCGGAGGTACTAACAGAGCATCCCACTCACACACGCCAGCCCGAAGCGCTCGTCCCAGATTCATCTCATCGGCAAAGTTTCTAAACCCCACAAGGACGAGAGCTGAATCCGTCGCCACTCTCCTAGAAGCCAGGATCGATACTAGGCCCACTAGGGAGACTCCTATGGTTATCCAAGCACCGACTCCTGAAGCGAAAGACGCTGACACCGCCGCGCCTCCAAAGGCGCCCAACAATATCGTGCCCGCAAATTCGCTCTTCCGTATCAGCCGAGCAAGCCTGATCACGTCGCGTCACTCCTGTCTTCACTGTGAAAGCAACAAGTGCTTCTTAGATGTCATTCGAGTCGCCGAGGAGCAGCCCGGCGAGTTGTCCTATTGGGGCAGTACTGGTCTGCCGTAGAGCTTCCAGTCCCTAGGGAAAGATCGCAGTGAAGAGATCTGCGGCAGCGTGAGGGACGACAAGCCCACGGGCGGCATGGCATTTCCTATTTAGACACTACCCTTTTCGAGGGCTCACTTCCTTCCGTCAACTACGAGGATGCCGTAGATGACATAGCCGACTATTTGACGAACTCACCAAGGAACTCCGTCATTCGAGACTCGCCGCGCAACTCTAGTGGCGCCTTCGCCACCACTGGCCGTTTCTATTAGCTGTCATGCGAGACGTACAGCGCAACAGGCGAATCAGGCTGTCGGCCACCGCTCCAGGGACTAAATTTCTATTCGCTGTCGTGCGAGACGTACAGCGGAACGCACCGCCGAACACGCGGGTCGTGACGAGCACCTGTACAGGTTTCTATTCGCTGTCGTGCGAGACGTACAGCGGAACAGAGCAGTGGAGTTGGTTAGCTGCCGTCTACCGTTTCTATTCGCTGTCGTGCGAGACGTACAGCGGAACCGTTCCAGAACTGGGTCGAGGAGACCCACCCGGGAGAGGAGTTTCTATTCGCTGTCGTGCGAGACGTACAGCGGAACACCGAGGTGCACTTCGTCTTCCACTACATCCTTGACGGGAAGTTTCTATTCGCTGTCGTGCGAGACGTACAGCGGAA